>JGI24890J29729_1001351_pt1 | contig 11284 bp, 26 predicted proteins | sample FreactcultureFD7_FD_29729 | JGI IMG/M metagenome (IMG submission 29729)
TTTAGCAAATGCATTCTTAAAATATCCATTAGGACATATATCAAATGCCCACATAATGAATACTGATGTAAGCCATAGTTTAATTTCTCTCCACATAGGTTATTTGTTTTGGTTTGATTCAATTAAAATAATATCATTTTTTAATTCTTCAATATTTTTCATAATACCTTCTAAAATATATTGATTTTGTTGTGCTTCTAATAACATTTGTTCAGTTTTAAAGCATAAATCATCATAATATTCTCTTTCTAATTCTAATTTACTTTTTAGTGTTGCAATAGATAGTTTCATAGGTTATTTCTTTTTAAATTGTTTAAAATTTGTTATAATAAAAAGCATCAAAAATACTAATGCAACTCCACTCCAAAAAAATACCCAAATTTGGTCTTCTGTTAATGTACAATGTTTCATAGGTTATTTGTTTTGGTTAATTATTTGTTCTTATTTTAAACGTCTAGTCGCATTATCTACTTCTGTCCATTTAGACTTCTGTTTAAAAGTTTTATCCTCTTTGCCAAGTATTTGTTCTTTTAGCCATTTAGCACCTGATTTGAAAGAGGCATAAGGATTTTCTGTATGGTCAGAAACTTTATAATAGGCTTCTTGTTCTATATCTTCATCACTTGGTAGTTCTATTGGTGTTAATGTTTTTAGTATCTGTTTAAAATATTCATCTTCATCAATTATACAACTACCATCTTGGTCAAGATTAGAAAAAGATAAATCATAAATCTTTCTTACTTGTTCTTCAGTGTAAATCTTCATAATTCATTTGTTTTGGTTATAAGTTTCTTGGTAGTATTCATTAAATAGCTTTTTATAAGTCATTTCTGCTGCATTATCAAATTGAGCAGTTGACCTAAACCAAGTTTCTTTATGCTGTTCTTTTTCTTTTTCTAAGTATTTACTCATATCAATTTTTAATGGTATTTGATTTTCATGAAATATTTGAGATAAATCATCTCTTAATTCTTGCATTGCTGTTTTCATATTATTTGTTTTGTTTAAGTATCTTTCTTTCATCCATTTAGCACCATTTATAAATGAATAATAAGTATTGTCATCTATAGTGTATTTATCTGCATTTTCTCTTATCTCCTCATCACTTGGTAGTTCTATTGGTTTAAAACCGTCTGTTATAGAATAGTCTGTGTTATTTAATTTTCCATCCATATGTCCTCTATTGTAGGCTTCTTGTAATTGCTCTTCTGTGTAAATTTTCATAGGTTTATTTCTTTTTAAATTGTTTAAAATTTGTTATAATAAAAAGTATTAAAAATACTAATGCAACACCACTCCAAAAAAATACCCAAATTTGGTCTTCTTTTAATGTATATAGTTTCATAGGTTATTTGTTTTGGTTATAATAATGTAATATTAATTTAATTATATTGATTAATGTTAAGTATAAATACTAATTTTAAAATATTGGATTTATATTTCCAATTTGGTTAAATAATTGTTTTTTTGTTGTTTATTTTAATGTTTTTAGAATTATATTTCTAATCTTGGTTTATATGCTCTCATTCCTAATCCGTTTTTTTGTGCCAATCTGTAAACTTGTCTTTCGCTTAATTTTATTTTATCGGCAATGACTTTTACATTAGGGTATTTATCCCTATTATGCCACATTTCTTTTATTAGGTTTAAGTAAATGTTTTCTATTCGTAAATCTTCCCCATTGTATTCTATTTCAGGGTATTTTTTACAAATGTGTTCGTATAGTTGATTTGTTCCCATAAGTTTTAAAATGCCCCCACCAATAACCGAACACCCCTATTTGATTAATAATTGTGGCGAGGGCAATGTTTTATTTAGTTTTTAAATAGTTAATCATTGCGTTTGTATTTACTTCCTTATCTATGTCTTGGCTTGTTCGGTTACTATCGCCCATTGCTTTAAATTGAGCGTGTGCCTCTTCTTTGCCGTTTATAAATGCTAAATGCCTTTCTTCCCTGTATTTTTCTAGCATCTCAAAAAAGGTAGGCATATCCATTCTATCATAAACTTTGCCATATTTAAACTTAGGTAACCCATCTAAAAATAAAAGAATGTCCTGTATTGCTAATTGGTCTTGCTCTGCATCGTTTATTAATTCGTAAGCTAGATTCATTATTTGTTGTGGATTCATTCCCACTCTTAAATTAAAGTTATTTAAAGCCTTTGTTATTGCTAAAGATAAAATACCAGATATTTTTTCTACTCCATAAAGTTTTGATAAAGCCGGTAATCTTTCGCTTACAGGAATTAACTCAATAACTCTTAACGGCAATGGTTCTCCTTTTTCCTTAAATCGGCACATTTCATTAAATACTCCTCCACTATCTCCTTTCGCTAAAGAATTTAGTATGTGCTTCGTGTAACTGTTCTGCGGTAATTTTTGGAGCGACCCTTGAGTTGTTGTTTGTAGTTGCATTTGATTCATTTTTTATTTGAAAGAAACCTTGCCATCCTTTAGCTATTGATTGCTCAATAATTTTTACGGCTATGTCTTCCTTCCCGTTAGATAATCGTACCAATTCGTTTAACGCTGCTTGAATTGATATATTTGATTTATAAGTAAAATTAAATTGTTCCTTCTTAAAATCAAGCCATAATTGCCAATATTTTTTAAATACATCACTATCAAAAGGAAAAGCTATTTCCTTTCCTTTATTTACTTTCTTTTCTTTTATTTCCTTTACTTTACTTTCCTTTATAGCATTGCCTTCGCATTGCGATTGCATTGCGTTCGCATTTGTCCATCTCTTACTAGCTGATTGTCTTGCTTTTATGCTTTTACTGTCTCTTTCATCTAAACGTTTTTGTACTGATAAACTTCCAAATGTTTCTCCATCAAATACAAATAAATCAAAATCGTTTATTACTGATTTTACTATTTCGCATTCAACCCTAAAATCAAACGCAATGCCTTCGTAATCCGTTCGCAATGCGTTCGCATTATTATATAAATCCTCTATAATTGCCCAAAATAAACCGTATCCTGTTATCCCGTGTTTCCTTAATAGAAACTTAATTTTTTCGTCATTCCGGCTATTATAGTCGTGCGAAAAATAAAATGTATCTTTTGACATAATAAAAAAGGCTCTCGGCATTCCCCCCAGTAGGATTGAGGGTTCAGCTTTGAGCCAATAAGTTTTAACTCGGATATCCTACATCCGTTTGACAAATATACTAAATAATCGAATATTTAGCAACATTAGTAGGCTTTTTCTTAGTTCCTACGTTAACTATTTCGGTTTTAATCTTTAATCCTTTATTTTTTAGTTCAAAAATAACGGCTGCTAATCTTAGGCTGCCATATTTGGTAAATGCTTGTAAAGGAGTTATTGATTTGCCACTCTCTAAGTCTTGGCGAACTTTGTCGATTTTGCTCATAGTTGATAGATTTAAAATGGTAAATTTTCTTCGCTTTCTTGTTGATTAACGGCTTGGTTATATTCTTTCTTTTCAAAGTTGTATTCCTTGCCGTTCCCGCAATATTGCTTTTTAGCTTTTTCTGCTCTTTCATCTTTAGATTGTGAATTACTAACCGTATGAGTGTTTTCATACTGGTCTTTTTCTTTGCGTTTGTCAACTACTAAAGTCGCATAATGCTTAACTCCTGATTTTGTTTGCACTGGCTTCCAATGGATGTCCTCTTGTGCGATTGAAATTACTATCATATTTATTTGTTTAAAGTGATTACGTAAGATTGTTTATAAGATTTTAAGGGTATTTGACCTCGTTCAAACTTTTTGCCGTTTTCTTCTATTTCTTTTTGTTCGGCTTTTAGAATATCAATTTTAGACTGCAATTCTGCCCATTTCTCGGAGTATGCACCATAATCGTACGTTTGAATATCTTTAAGGCTTAAATTCGCCCCTAAATGGTCATACTTGCCTTTTGGGCATTTATCAAGGAAGTCAATTATATGTTCTTCGCTTTTTGCTCTTAATGTTTTAGTAAAGTTTTCCATTACGGCAATCTTAATTGCTACATCTTCGGCTTTAATAGTTCCTTCCGATAATTCATTGGCTACGTTTTGAGCCAATGTTTCAATTTCGCTTTTAGAGGGTGCGACTTCCCAAATTGCTAATGTGTTCATAGTTTATGGTTTAATAAATAAATGAATTTCTATTATTTCGTTTTTTGCTTTAAAAAATTTAAATTGTTCATTCCATTCAAATTTGTAGCCAAATGATTGACATTTTTCGTAAAGTTCCATACTATAATTTCCTATTAAAGATATTAAGCCGTCATATACTGTTACGGAAGTAAAATAATTTACATTAAGTTCCGATTCATTCATTATTTGATATGTGTGATATAAGCTCATTTTATAAGTGGTTTTTTTTGGTTGAAAATAAAGCCGTAATAGCTGGGTTAATTAAATCCTTATTAAGTTTATGAAGTTCGCTTAATTCGCTTAAATTCTCGCAAGAATCAATAGCTAAAGTAAGGTCGGTTACTGACTTATGCTTTTTAACAAATACCGGTAAAGATTGCTTAAAATGTGGCTTTTCTTTTTCTCCGGCTGCATCCGTGTCTTTGTCGGTAACGATAGCCAAAATGCTTGAGATAGAATACCTACGAAAATAAGTTATTCCCGAACCTATTGCCTGAAAATCATTCATACCCTTTAGGCTTGTTGTTGGTATTTCACAAAAGCTCTCGATATATTCTCCGCTTTTAGTATGAAATACTACTGTTCTTAATCCTGTTCCCTCAAGCATTTGAGTAAATCCTAACCCGTGTTTTTTAAGTAAAGGATTAATTACTTCTAAGATTTGAGGAAGGTCGGCATAGGTGTACCCATAGCCGGTAGTACCTTTGTGAATCACAGGGCATTCTTGCTGAAAGTCTGCCAATGCCTTAAAAATGTTAATAAGGCTTTTTTGGTTGTTTTCGTTCATAGCGTTGCGTTTTGGTTAAATAATAATTAAAAATAAATAATAAATGTGAATAAAACTAAATAATTTGAATAATTTTTTTAATCTCTTCCTGATAATCATTGTCGTACTTTAAACTTAATACTTCCTCAATGGTTTGGAAGGCATAAATTACGCTTGTATGGTCTCTGTGAAAAATACGGGCAATCTCCATAAAAGTTAAATCCGTTCGTTTTCTAAGTAAATACATAGCCACAAACCTTGCTTTTACATAACTTCTTAAACGGCATTTGCCTTTTATTTGAGGTATCGTAACTCCGTAAAAATCACAAACTGCCTCTATTATTTGGTTTGCGTGTTTTTGCTCGTTGTATAACAGTTTGTTCATTGTTCGACTTGGTGCGGTCCAGTAACTCATATTGAAGTTGTTTTATTTTGTTTCTTAAATGTTCGTTTTCTATTTCTAATATTTGTATTTCTCTAATAAGAAAGTATTTATTGTCTATGTAAGTCATAAAAAAGTATTAATTGGTAACATAAATTGGTCGGTTATTTCGTATAGTTCAAGGATTAACTTGTGATAGCTTTTCAATATCCTTTTTTGTAATTCATTCATACGAGCAATCTTTATAAGAATATCCTCTTCCCTTTGCATTAATCTTATAGGAGTGTCGTAAGTTCCCCTCCTCCATAATGCCAAATCTTTTTCAAATAGGGTTTGTCGTTCTTGTGCCTTTTTAAGCAATTCTAGTAAGCAACTTGCCCTGCGGTGTAACTTTAGTTGTTTCCCTTGATAAATCATAGCGTTGAGTTTTAAACGTTTCCGGCTAAGCAGCCAATTAATAAAGAGATAACGATAATTAAAATCGCAGAAATAAGGCTTACGCTATCATCAACGTAATTTTTGTTTTTTTCTTTCCAATTCATAGTTTTTGGTTTTTGGTTTATTTGATAAATCAAAGTTCGGTTCTTTTTATTTATCCACCAAACTTTTTAACAAATATTTTCCCCATTTTAATAAAATTTTAACGTTTTCGCTCATTTTAGGCTTATTTATCGCTCAAATTATAATATCCTGATGTGCCTAAATTATAATAAATTGTGATATTTTCACAAAAAAGCACTTTTTGATGTGCAAAATGTCGCATAATGTGTCATAAAAAATACAAAAATGTCGCAAAATGTGTCTTTTAAGTTACTTTATGGGCGCAAAGTAAAATAAATGGGCGCAAATGTTACTTTAAAGGTATAAAGTAAAGGTAAAACTTGACAAAACTTTACATAAAGCAAGGGTATTGCTTTACGAATTGTGTCACCATTTTATATAAATATGTGACAAAATCGGTAATAATACTGCGACAATGTTCACATTTTTAAACCTTTCACGTTTTCGTGAACATCGTATGCATTTGCGTATAAAAGCCAATAAATAAGAATATTATATCTAAAAACATACATTGAGTAAAATTACTCAGTTTATTGAGTAAATAAAAAAGAGGGGTAGAAACCCCCCTCGCTTAAACCTTTATTTATGCACCCCGCTATGAATCAAGACAAATCTATACCAATAAATTGATAAAACAAAAACTCCCAGCTTTTTACACTGGGAGAACTTCAACTATGAAAACAACATAGCAAAGATAACTTTTTATTTAGAGCCGTCTTGTAAGGGTAAATGCTTGGAATTATCAACCTTTCGATAACCCATTCGCCAAAGTAATTTAGTTAAAATAACACTTTGTCTTATTGTTTCCTCCTCCGAATGTTCCGGATTTAGTAAATGATGACATTCGTGTATTAATATCTCAAACTCCTTTCTCCCTTTTAATCTTGGGTCGATATAAATTACTCCATCGCTTTCGGCTATGCCGTGCGCTTGTTCTCTGCCCAATTTTTTATATATAACCCTAATTTTCATCTTTCATTTCTAAAAGGTCAGGTCTATCATCAATAATAACGCTAATTTTTTGTCCGCCCCTAACTTTTGCCAATGCTTGTTTTACACTTGTTTCTAAATTGTGCAATTCAGTTAATTTTTTCACTAACCACACTTCTTGCTCTGCTAAACTCATTTTATTCCAATTTTTAGGGTATTTCATATTAATATACTTTATCGTTTTGTATTTCCTCAAGTTTCTTGAGATAAAGGATTGCATCCATTAATTCCTCACGCAAATGTACCAACCATTGTGAAGTTGACAAATCTTTTCTATCTAAAGTTGTGCCGTAAGTTTCTAACCCTTTTTTTTCTCTATCTTGAAAGTCTTTTATTACCTCCGATAATATTTTTGAGTCCATTATTTGTCGGTTTTAGTATGATATTTATGACAAGTGTTACATTGATATTTTATTTTTTTGACTCCTGTAGCAGATATTCTTGAGCCATTGGAAATTATATCATCCGAACCACATTCAGGGCAAGTTCCCTTATATTGACCAAACCTTACTCCGTAATGTGTTTTAGCCGGTATGTGATTGTTTAAAGCCTTATGAACTTTCTCTAATAGGATTACATCTTGTATGCAATAATCTATCATTTGATTCATTGCCTTTTTATCATTCTTTAACATTATGTCCTTCCATAAGTTAAAATCGGTATGTATTTTTTGTCCTAAGCCTAAAAATTTGCCTATGTAATCTAATCTATTAGAATTGAATTTGAATTTTGAACGAGCAACCTTTAAAGTGTCAATTGTAACATAAGAAGGAAACATATCTATTCGATGAAATAGACAACGAGTGCGAATCCACGCTAAATCAAACCTATCGCCGTTATGTCCTACTAATTCATCAGCTTCGTTTGCTACGTTTATAAACTCTTGTAATAATTTTTTATCGCATTGTTTACTATCCCATTGAAGATAATAAACATCTTTATCTTCTTCCCATTTATAGCAAATGCAAATTATAGCACGTTCTTTAATAATATTTTCTGTACCTATTTGTAGTTTAAAGCCTGATTGCCAAAATAAACCTACGTTGGCGGAAACTTCGATATCGAAATAGAGCCTTCTGCGTTTTGTTGTTGTCATTATGTTGGTTTTGTTTTTATGCGATTGAGTTTCGTATCATATCAGCCTCGGCTTCTCGCCTTATAACCAAGCCATCTAATCCTTTATGCTCCCAAAGCCGTTTTGATTTCTCTATCTCTTCGGCTATTCCTTCATAATCTTTTTTAGCAACTAAATCCACAATGGCCCTCATTTCCGTTCTTGAATCTCCGGCTAAACTAATTCCTCTATTAAACACCATTGAAACCAAAGCGCCTTGAGTGTCCTCATTTAAAGTATCTAATTGAGGATATATCTTTTTAGTCATTGCGTAATATCTCGGCACATCATTTTTAACAAAAACATCATAAGCCGCATTAAAAGGTATTTTAACACTCAATAAATCGCCTTTAAGCATTGATTTAGCATTTTCTCCCTTTAACCCTACAACCGGCTTTAAAATGCTTAAATCTGTTGAATTTATATTAGGTTGCCAATCTTTTAAAAATTGAGCCATTGATTCATATCCCAAATCATATCCAATACCGATTGTAATTCCGCTTGCACCTGCCGGCCACGATGGCTTTTGTAGCGCTTTTTCGTAATATGCGCGACCTCCCACTTCTTGTTGAATAATAAAATCTATTGATTTTTTACTAATCATTTTTCTTCATTAGCTTATCAATAAAAGTGTCAGGGCTAAACACCAAACCAACTCCTGCAGATATTGCAAGAATTGCCCCTGTCCAATCCGCCTTACCCGTAAATACCGAAGCTAAACCGCCTACAATTAATACCAATCCTAAACTTGTGGTTTTCCACGCTGCTATATTTTTCATCTTAAAACTTTTTATAATAACCAATTGAATATTGATTAGTTGTTACCCCAAAGGTAAATAAGTCATTTTTAGCCGTTTTAAACCCTAAACCTACACCTATGCCTACTTTATTGTCAAATGTCCTTAAATCGCTTAAAAAGCCTAAATAAAGGGCATTTTTATCTTTGTGGTATATATCGTTTGTAATTATAATTTTTCTTTCGTGAATATCAGCCAAGAAACGCCTTTTTTGAATTGTATTCTTTGAAATGGTGTCAATAATGGTAAATTTTGAACTATCTATTGTAAAAGTGTCCGTAAATACTTTTGTCGTTAAATAATCTTTAACGATTGTTATCGTATCGTGAATCGTATATTTAAGGCTATCTACGGCTAAAACAACAAAAGGGATAGAATCTCCCTTAGTGTATTTTGTAAAAGTTTTCTGTTGGTAAACTGTATCGTAATGAGTAACTATTACCGGCCCATCTTTTATATAATTAGAATTCCTAAATACAAAAAAGATTAAAATAGCTACCAATAAAGTGATAACTATTTCTTTCATTATTTCAAGTTTTTAATCGCCTTATAATAATAGCGAATTGCAAATAAACCCGAAACAATAGCAACCAAAGAAGCTATCAAGGTAACAATAGGTTGCAAATTAGTAACCGAAATTACTGCTCCCATAATACTTACAATTACCGATACGTCTGCTTGGTTGCTATGTGGTGTCATTATTCTGCGTTTACTTCTTCTTTAGGAGCAGATTCTTGAGCAATCTTACCTAAAAATTGAAAAATCGGATTAGCGTACTTTGCTGGAATTTCTAACAAAAACGCTTCGAGTTCTTTTACTTGGTCTTGATTTAATTGTAACATAGTATTTATTTTTTACAAATATAAGATTTGTAAATTTAATTAAACAAATCTTATATTAGCTATTCACATTCTTTTTGTTTTATATTTTTAATTACCCTGCAACTATTGAATTTTCTGCAATAATTGTTACCCCAACATGAGTAGCTACTAATTGGTCAATAAATGCATTACTTGCTCCCCAAGCTGCAAACTCTTCTTCACTTAAATTATAATTACCATTAGCTAAAGATTTACCTTCGCTTGTTTGGATTTCATAATAAGTACCGCAGGTTGTTGCGTTGGTTTCAAAAGGTAATACCCTTACCATTAGTTGTGTTGCTTCCCCTAATATTGGGAATGTAATAGGTTGAATTTGTGCCATTTTTTTATTTTTAAATTGATGTAATTGTTTGCCAAGCTGCACCTGTGTAAACACAAAGTTTAGCAAGAGTTGTATCAAATACTATTAATCCTGTTGCAGGAGAAGAAATTGCATTCTTTTGTGTTGTTGTCATTACAGGAGGTAAGAAACCTTGAGTTGTAGATGACATAGAAAGCAATGCTGATGCAGTAGTAGATGTTGTTCCTAATGTTAAACTACCATAAAGAGCAGTTTGTGTTGTAGAACTGTTACCTATTACTGTAGTGTTAGAGCCTAATCCTACTGAGTTGTAGCCTATTACTATTTGGTTGGTTTGAGAGTCAGCTAATGGTTTAGTAGAATTTCCAATAAATATAGAACTATCAGATACAGTTAATGCAGTTATACCATTAGCTATAAACCTACCTGCATTAATTCCTATTGCAATATTACCACTAGATGCTGTTATAGAAAGTAACGAAGCTCTACCAATAGCAATATTCTCAGTTCCAATTGTAAGAGAATTCATTGTTGGGTCAGGACCAATGGCTATATTTCTAGCACCACTTGTTAATGAACTTAAAACATTAACACCAATACCTACATTACTAATACCTATTGTATTATTAATCCCAACACTTTGTCCAATAAATGTATTCCCATAACCTGTTGTATTTGCTTGTCCTGCATTTGTACCTATAAATGTATTACTAGTACCTGTTGTATTTGCTTGTCCTGCAATTGTACCTATAAAAGTATTATAATTACCTGTTGTATTTCTTCTACCAGAATTTAAACCAATAAATGTATTAGTTGTATCATTACTTGCTCTCATCTCTATATTAGCAGTACCTGCACTATTAGAGAATGCGGATGAAGCAGAAGATGTACCAATAGACTTTATTGAAAGTACAACTGTACCATCAAAATCAGTTGTAGGTGTTATAGTTAAAACTGCAGTAGATGATGCCTGTGGGCCTGTATTTCCTGTTGCCGTAATACCACTTGTGCTTGTACCACCATAAGCTATTGTAATTGAACCTGCAGTCCTTCCTGTTATCGTATAGGTTATTTGATAGTAAGTACCATTAAACGCAGCTAAAGCCGTTGTTAAAGGAACTACCGAGCCTGTAGCGTGAGTATAACCACCAACATTTAAGTTCGTTCCTGCTAAAGTCCAATTGGTTCCTGTTCCTGTTACTCCTGCTAATTCTGAACCTAATGGTGCAGTATCGGATGCAGTTGTTCCTTTAAAGTTAGTTAAACCTGTAACCTGCAAAACCCCTGTTCCTGCATCTGTATTTGTTCCTAAAAGTAAGTTACCATATAACCTTGTAGCAGTAGTAGATGAGTTACCTATTACTGTTGTGTTTGAGCCTAATCC
>JGI24890J29729_1001352_pt1 | contig 11276 bp, 12 predicted proteins | sample FreactcultureFD7_FD_29729 | JGI IMG/M metagenome (IMG submission 29729)
GCCTCAGCGCCCGCCTGACCGATCGACGCGACCGCATCGGCGCTCGACAGGCCNCTGGCTGCNGCATCGGCTGGCATGGTGACGCTCGACATCTCAGGCCCCCTTGAGGAACAGGTTGTAGTTGTGCTGGTTCGGCACGGCACCGACATGAGCGAACACGCGGGACAGGTCTTTGCCCCGTCCGTTCAGCCGGTGATGCAGCGAGAGATAGTCCACTCCCATGCGCTTGAACAAGGAGATCGACCGCCGCAGTAACCGGAGCCCCATGCCGCGCGCCTGGGGATCGGCATACCACGCGCCCTGTTGGGCATAGGTCAGCGGGTGGGACTCAATGTCGGGCAGGATCATCCACGTCATGTAGCCCATGAATTTGCCCGCCCGGCGCGCGGTCACGCACCGCATCGTGCCAACCTCGCACAGACGCTCCATCGCGGACAGGACCGGGACGAATTTGCGCCAAGGCTCATCGTTCGCTGCCACCTCATCGAAGTGCGCGGCAGCCAGCGGCGCCGCGTCCGGCCACGCGGTTTTCCAGGGCTCAAACCCGACGTGGACCCACTTGCCCGCCGCTTGCAACGCCCGCGCTGCGCCGACCTCTCGCCGCAGGTTGGCAATGGCGTCGCCCCGCGCCATCAGCCGCTCGACCCGCTTGCCCATGTCGATCTGGATGTTCGCCGCACTTGCGTGCCGCCACCACCCCGCGTCCATCTGGTCGCCGGTCAAATGCTCCCACAACCCCGCGCACGCTGCCTGTGACCGCAGCGCGTCGAACTGCACCGACATGACGCCAGGCTGCTGGGCCAGCACGCACAGTTCCCGTTGCCGCATCGCAAGCTGCTCGACCACGATCTCCGTCACCGGGAATCCCGCCGCCATCAGACTCGCAACCACGTCCTGAAGCGGCCGGAAGATCACCGCCAAACGCGCTTCCGGCATCGCCTCCCGAATCAGCGGCCACGCCTCGATCGCCGCCGTCTCCACCGTTCCCGACAACCCTAGCGTCAGGCTGTCGAGGAAGTCGTCTGTCGTGTTGCACTCGACCGCGATGTCGTGCCCGACCACGCGACCACCGTGCGTCATAAACCGCGATAGCCATGCGGTTCTTGATCTCGGTAGTGCGAACACGACAAAGGGCGGCGGGGCCATGCTCAAATCCCCAGCGCATTGTTGATCGAGTAATGCTCAAGATGATGCGAAGCCACCCACGCCACCAACTGCGCGTGATCGGCAAAATCCAAATCTTGCAAGTCGGACGAGTTCAACCCCAGCGTCGAGTTCGCGTCGCTGTGCGCGTGCTGGTTCCGTTCGAGGAAGTCAGCAGGCGCTTCCGGGTCGATCGGGTAGAGTTGGTATTGCTGCAATGCGACGCCCTTCTTCGCTTGGATCGCTTGGATGATGTTCTGGTGCTCGATGGCGTGACTGTTGCCCCATACCTGCCAGTCGGTCGGTGACGATGGGACATTCAGCAAGTCCGCCAACATCACCGACCGCCTTTCAACTTCTTTCCCGTCAACGCCGAGCCGCCGATGTCCACGCCGACCGTCAGTTCCGGCGACGGACCCCCCCAGCGCGAACCGGCGATGTTCTTGCCGAAGTCCCACTGACGATAATAGTCCGGCCCGATGCCGCCGTGCGAAACGCCGAACGCACCTTCCGTTCGCACGCCGTTCGGGTTTTCCCCAAATGCGACGAGTTCCGAGAAGTCGCCTGTCTTGCCTACGCCGCTCATTGTGTTGTCTCCTTATCCGAACAATCCGGCTGCCGGGATCATCCCTAGCACCGCCGTCGTCAACTCGAAGTCTGGCGCCTGTGTCGTCACCTTGAACCCCAGCAGCGGCGCAACCACGTCATCGGTCATGCCGCCCGTCAACGAAAGACCCACGTTGGAGCCGCCGAGGACTGTAGCACCATTCGGGCTCGGAATCGAACCCTCCCCCTCGTAGCCTTCGCCCTGACCCATCGCGTAGTCCGTAACCCAATAGAGCGTCACGCCCTGCTGTGCCGACGACAAATCACGCCCGCCGACATACCACCGCATCGCCTGCCGGATGATCTCGGGTCGCTCGGCGCCCCAGTACTTCGACGCCACGAACTTGATCGTGGACGAGGACGGCTGAGAGAACATGTAGTAGAGCCCCGCGCCGTCGGTGCCGTAGCAGTCGATGTCGCTGTTGTCCTCAAGCCCCGACAGGAACGTGATGCTCTTGGCCGAGAACCCGACAAACCAGTCCTTCTCGTCCCAAATCAACTGCACCGTGCGCGGCAATCCGGTGAACGGATCGCGGATGGTGATGTTCAGCACATACACGCGCCGGTTGAACAAATAGGCCGCCGACGCGCTCGGTGTCACGCACGGCAGATTCAGCGGATTGTGGTCGGGGTCGTTGGGGATGATGCAAGTCTCGAATATGCGGTCTAGTTTGTTCGACACCTTCACCGCAGAGCCGCCGTAGATGCCATATACGCCGGTTTGATTGGCAAACAGGATCGTGCGACCGAAGTCAGCCACCGTGTTCTGCCAAACGGTGCCAATCTGCGGGTCCGCGTTCTGGTAGTTGAACGTCGTCGTCGCGGGACTGCCAGAAGTTTGCACGTTCGAGATGACCGATATGCTACTGTCACCGGCTGGATAGAGATATCCGTTCGACTGGCGCATGAACGTGTACTGATAGCGCAAGAAGCGATCGGACGACGTGTAGTTGTCGCCGCCGCTCGATGTCGCGAAGTCCACCAACGATTCCGGCGCGGACACATTGAAGATGCCGCCCGTTGGCTTGGCACCCGTTGCCTGATGCGGGTGCGGAATCCAGACGCGGGACTGATACGTCTCAATGTAGGTGCCGCTGATCCCATAGGGCATCAGTTGTGCCTGCGCCTGCGCGGCGTTGTTGAGCCCGGCACTGATCTCCACCGCAGGCGACGTGATGTAGCCGCTGCCAGGCGCCGTCACCGTCACCGAGACGATCGAGCCACCTGACACGTTCGCCACCGCCGTAGCGCCGGTTCCGCCGCCGCCCGTGATAGTGAGGAGCGGCGTGCTGGTAAACCCGGAGCCGCCATTGTCCACGAACACGCCCGCCAGCGCGCCCGCCGTGATGGTCGAGTAGGCGCTGGCCGCTCGGGTCGGGGAGCCACCCGAGAACGAAATCGTCGGATTGCCGGTATAGCCGCTGCCGGTGTTGACAATGCCGATGGTCGTCACCACGCCGCCAGTCAGATAGGCCGTCGCGACCGCGCCAGACCCGCCGCCACCCGAGAAATTGACCGTCGGCGCCGAACCGTAGCCTGCGCCGCCGTCCGTGATGACGATCGTCGCAACCGCGCCGACCGACAGAGAGGCCGACAGTTGCGCGCCCGTATCCGATCCACCGCCCGAGAAGGCAAACTGCACCACGTCGCCCGGCTGGTATCCAGTGCCGGGGTTGACGATATTGAGACTCGTCACCGCGCCATTGGTGATTTGCGCGGTCGCCACGATCCCGCCGCCCGATCCACCGTAGGCCGTCACAGTCGGCGCGCTGGTATAGCCCGAGCCCGGAGACAAGATTGTTACCGTCGGCCCGATGGTGCCCGACCGATACAGTGTCGTGCCGTCCCAAATCCAGTAATCGTTTGCCGTGTTGTTGTTGGCGATGAGAAGATACTGGCCGCCCGTCGCGCAACACGCCGGGAGGTTGCCGCCGCCGACGTAGAACGTGTTGACAGAAGATGTAATAGTCGTCACGGCGCCAGTTGATTCTTGAACTTGCACCGCTGTTCCGTCGCTCAAAAACACCGCGCAATAATTGATCGGCCCAATGTTGAACCAATAGAACGCGACGATAGTAAGTGCGCCTGGCGCATTGTAGAGTGCGGCACCAACGTCCCACAACGCGCGCAACCGACCGTTGCCCGTCTTGAACAGGTTTTCGGTCCAGTAGAACTCTTGGTCCTGCAACGCCTCTCGGTCGTCGGTCTGGTTGATCCCGGCAAATGGAAACGGTGACGCTCGCTGGTATCCTTGCGGGAAACCAAGCGCCTGTTGCGCGGCGTTCGAGAGTTGGCTGGTGGGCTGGTTGTTTGGTCCTAGGGCCATTGCGCTCCCCTAGAACTGCTCGACGTAATACCGAGGCGTCTTGCCTCCATCCACGGCAGGGCGGTCAATCGACAAGTGCTGATAGAACGACGCTTCCATCCCGTCCGCCTGCGTCCACCGCTGCGACGCCAGATAAGCGAAGTGAGCAGCATAATACTTCACNGCGTCACAAAACGTGTCCGGCAAAGCGTCGTAGTCATCATCAGTGTAAAGATCGAGCGGAGACGCCTTGACCAGCCATTCCATCTCGGTTGCGGTCGATGGCGGCGGATACAGAAACACTTTACCGTTGTCACCATCCCCAAGCGTCGTCCAGATCGACGGATAGGACGTGAGCATGTTCTGATACGACCGCAGATACGCCTGGAAGTCATCGAACGGATAGTAGTCCAACGCAGGCCGCATCGTGCCCGACCACGACACCGCAACCTGCTTCACGTCGAATACACCCTTGTACCCGGCGTTGAACTGTCGCACATACCCGTTGGCATATCCATACGGATATTGCTCGACGCCGGGGATCGTGAAAAACCCGGTTGCGGGATTCGCACCGGGATCGGCGCCAGGCACTACGCCGCCTGGGATCGCCGTACCGGGGTTCGAGACGGAGCCGATCGGCGCGGTGCCGGGAACCAGCACTTCAAGCACGCCTGTCACTTTCGCTACTTGCGCGCGAGCCTTGTTGATCCACCGGATCAACTGCGTCTTGGGAGTGAACATCCCGAGGCGATCGTTCAAGATCGCTCGGGTGTCCGTGATGTACCAGCCTAGTTGCTGTCCCATGAGCCCTCCAATAAGGGCGGGATCAGCCCTTTGCTCCCGCTCCGCTACCTTACAGCGGGTTCTGGAACAGGAACAGGATGTCGTCGGTGCCGCCCATGACCGGGGTCAACTGCGCCGCCGTCGTCACCGGGCCGCCGACTCTCATGCCGTCCACAACCAGCAAGGTCGGGGTGGCCTGGAACCGACCGCCATCCAGTATGGTCGCGGCAGCCAGAACGCCCGAACTGTCGGTGGCGCTGACGGCATCAACCGAGCGCGGCACGAAGTTACCCGTGGTCGAGTACGGAGCGGTCAGAACCGAGGAGCCCGCCACCAACCCGCCCGCCGAAACGATCTTCACNTTGGACGAGGCGGTGTAGCCCGAACCGGCGTTGGTCAGGGTGATGCCGGTCACGGTCCAGTCCATGATGACCGTCGCCGCGGAACCGCCCGTCGAGAAGGTCAGCGTCGGCACCGAGGTCAGCACCGTGCCCATGTCGTTGACGATGAGGCCGGTCATAGTGCCGGCGCCGGTCAATGTGGCAATCGCCGTCGCACCCGAGCCCGTGGTGTCACGCGCGTCGTTGATGAACGAGACGGTCGGCGGCACCGTGTAGCCCGCACCCTGGTTCTTCACGGTGACGGACGACACCGCACCCGAGGTCAGGGCGCAAGTTGCCGAGGCGGGGAGGCCGGGGCCGGTGGGCGATGGATTCGGACCCTGCGACGGAGCGCCGATGACGACGATGGGCGGGTAGGTGTAGTTCGTGCCGCCGTTCGTCACCGTGATCGTGGTCGAGATCGCGCCGCCGATGATCGGGGTCCACACCGACGAACCCGCGCTCGGCGTGATCGTCGGCAGCGCCGTGGAACTCATGCCCGAACCGGCGGTGGTGATGATCGCGCCGATCGGGCAGCCCGTGCCGTTGACCACGCGGTAGTTGGTGCCGTCGCTGTTCACATAGACGAACCCGTTTGCGCCGGGGCTCTGCGTCTGGAACTGCGTCGTGACCGGATCGCGCACCTGCAACTTGCTGTAGGAGCCGATCTGCAACAGCCACGAGCCCGGCGGAACATTGACCGCCGTGCCGGCCTTGACCGAGATGACATCCGTGGGCTGACCGTTGAGGCCGATGTAAACGCCCTGACCGCCGTAAGCCATGATCTATTCTCCTTACACTACTGCCGGCAGAGACGGCGAAGATTGGTTCCAGCCCGGCGTGTTCAACCCGACGAAATGGGCGCCGGACGATGGCTTGCTGCACACCACGTCGAGGCCCGCCAGAAGCACGCCGATCGAGGCAAGCTGGCCGAGCGGAATCAACGACTGGAAGCCGGTGAACGCGAAGTTGAGGTAGTCCGACATGTAGAGCGCGAGGTACTTCGTGTTGATGAGGTACATTTCCCCTCGCGGGCAGAACGGGTCGGGGAAGATCGGCACGCCGAGTACCTGAATGGCGCGGAAGCCCGAGTTCGTCGCGCTGTCGCGGCCGATCATGTTCTGCGGCGTGACCTGCATCTGCTCGATGCCGATGAAGTCGGTTATCAGCGTCGCCCAATCCGCCGGGTTCATCACACCGAAGTCAGGCGCCTCGCCGCCTGCCGCCGTCTGCGTGCGGACGATGGCGCTCGCGAGCGACGCGCGGCCCGAGGCGACGTTGGCCGAGTTCGGGTAGTACTGGCCCTGCCACCACACATTGCCGGCGCGGGTGATGCCGCCATAGGACGGGCAGTTCGTGCCGGCGTCGTAGGCGTCAGCCAGCGAGTCCAACTGCTGCGGTTTGTTGTAGCCGGTGCCGTAGAGCGCCGTGGCGAGCGACTGTCGGATGACCGTAGCGGCGTCGGCCGTGACCACCCGCAACTTCGGAATGATGACTTCCGAGGACTGGATGATCGCTTCCATGCCGAAGAAGCCGATCGGCACCATGCCCATTTTGATGTTGAACTGCGCGTTGTTGATCGCAGCGACATCCTGGGGCTGCGGGAACGTGCCGCTGAAATCGCCCCACGAGAACGACACGAACGACTGGCCCTGCGTCGGGATGGTGATCTGCGAGATGCCACCCTTCGCACGCTGCGCGTTCTGGAACAGCAGGCTCAGCATCGGATGCGCCTGGTAAATCTGCACCGTGACGACGGGGCGAACCGCGCGACGTGTTATAGCCGCTAACTGGTTTCCCGTTAGTCCTTGCGGCACAATCCCGCCGCTGAGTGGGCCGTTAAGTGTCTGAGACAACTCAATTCTCCTTTACGGTCATGCAGCGAGTTGCCCGCTGAGGTAGGCTGAGACATCCAAAACAGGGACCGAAATCCCGTGCTCTGTTAGGAAGGATTTGCAAAAGGCGATTTTGTCGGAGACGCGCTGCCCCTTGCCGTGCCGCGATGACCACAACTCCAAGTTGCTTGGGTCATTGTTCGATCTATTGCCGTCTTTGTGGTGGACGGTTTCTGTTTGCAACAACGAGCGTCCAAGCGTCTCAGCCATCACGATCCGATGTTCAAACTGCTGCTTTCCGCCGACCGTTTTATATCTGTACCCGTTTTTGTCTACTTTCCAACCAATGCGCGACGACTCGTGCGCGCATTTTAGGGAACAATATTTTTGGTTTTTATTAAACCGCATTCCGTTTCTACCACTTCGATTTTTACTCACCAAAGCGACTTTCTTGCAGTAGGCGCACGTAATGGTCGGCGCAATGCTGCGGAACGCATTGTAACACGATTTGGAGCAAAACAAATTTGCCCCATCACCAGCATGTTTGATCAAACTATAGTTGCGTGTAAATGACTTCTGGCATTGTCGGCAAATTTGAGTTTGAGACGGCCGACGTGGCGCGCGAACTCCGACATATCGCGGAGAGCCGATTTCTTCCGTTCCGACTGCGCCGGACAATCTGAGTCTGCTTGCATGAGCGCCGCAAAGGCCATTGGACTTCACGGGCCGAACGCAGCCATCCACTGAACATGACGACAAGCACTCACCACAACGCGCCTGCGACCAATGCGACGGAAGGAACTTCCCCGCGCAGGTCCGGCACGTTTTCGCGGTGATCGCCCAAGTGCTCATCACGCTGCTTCGGCATCGAACTCGGCAAGGCACTGTTCGACCTCGGCGGCCAGGAAACGGTCGGGCGATTCGAGAAGCAACTTCCGCTTCTCATCTTCGTTCGCGAACCCTGTCACGTCGGCGTACGTCCCCTGCCCGTAACTGCCAAGGCGTCCGCTCGCGATTTTCGGCTTCGGCTGGCGCGCGACGTAGAGTTCCGCCGCATCGTTCGGGTCAACGATGCCTTTCTCGCTCATCAGCTTCGTCATGCCCTCGATGCCCTCGTCGGTCAGACGAAAGCGATCACGAGCCTGCGCCATCTGCCGGGCGAGCGCGTCCGCCTGCGCCGCCTGCTGGCGTTCCAGCGCCTCGGCATCCATGCGCTCGTTCAGTTTGGCGAGCGCGGCGCCAACGGCATCGACGCGCTCGATGACCGGCGTGATCGCGGCCTCCGCGGCGAGTTCGGGAATCACGGCGTCGGGGACGTGCTTCTTGAACGCCTTCTTGACCGCAAGGCCATCCTCGGGGTCGCTGTACATCGCGTCGAGAATCCTCCGCGATTTCAGCAAAAGGTCCAGATCGGACTGCGAGACTTCAGGCATCAGCCGCGCGCCCCGCCGACGCCGCCGGCAACGTGCTGAAGCGCCATGTCGTTCTTGCCGACCTTGGGCAGACCCGCCGCGTTCGCGCCGATGTCCGTCTTTTCGACGCGGACGCGCTCGACCATCGGGTCGTCCATCTTGATCTCGTTGACGTAGGGCTCAAGCTGCTTGATCGCCATGATCGTCTCCTGTTCAGGCCGCGGCCGGTGTCGGCATCGCGGGCGGGGCACTCGGGTCGCCGCCGGACATCTTCTGCATCGCGCCGGCCATCGGATTCTGGCTGCGCTGCTTGATGAGCGACAGCGCCGACTGGTTCATCAGACTCATCGGCATCTCCTCGCTCGCGTGCTTGGCGAGTTTGCCGATCACGTCATGGAGGTCTTTCCATGCCGGCGAGCCCATCGGGATGTTCGGCAGGGCGCGCTGAAGCATCTGCAACCCGTTGCGGATGTCGAGCATCGCGGCGCCCATATTGCCGGGGTTCGACTGCCCTTGCGTCGCGGGGAGGTTCGGTCGCGGCGCCGACATTCCCGGCGGCATACCGGCGGCGGGCGGCATTCCACCAGGCGGCGGCTTCGGCAAGCCGCCAGCACCGGGGGGCATCCCCGTCGGTGTCATCGTCTCGCTCAATTTCTACCGCCCGTCATTGGTTTACCACATCACACAGAGCCAACGGGAGCCGGGGTCCAACCAAGCGGACGATCCCCGGCTCCTAATTCGCCTTTACGGCGTCGGAATTACTTCCGACGACCGCGACGCGAATGCTTGCGCCCTCGTGCCATGTTCAGTCTCCTGAAGCCCGCCAGAGAGCATTGCTTACCGTGCGGGCGGCTGCCGGTTTTAGCCACCGACAAGCGGGACCGTAATCACAATCGAACCATAGAAACCAGAAGGCGTTTGCTGTAGCGTTTCCGCCACACCTATTTCTTCTTCCCACCGCCGCCCTTGGCCGCAAGTTCGGGATGCTCCGCAGCGAATTTTTCTTGGGCGATCTGCTTACGCATGGCATCTTGAATGAGATCGTCGCGGTGGGATGGGTTCAACGCCTCGATCAATTGTTCGGCGTTCATCGCGTTATGCGACGCGAGGAGGATCGACTTCTGCTCCTCCTCATACATGAAGGCCGGCGAGGACGTGTGGCTGTCAACCGTCACGCGCCAATCGTCGGGAAGTTGGTTCAACAGGAACTCGATCGGCTTCATCCCAGGAACCGGCGGCTCCATCGTGGGGTCGGTCAATGGGCCGACCTCCATCGACTCCTCGGTTGGTTTCAGCCACCCGATCACGACGCGCTCCAACTTAGCCCGCTGAATGCGATGAGCGAGCGCGCCGACCGCCGCGGTCTGGCGCTCGACCAGCAGAGCGCGGTCCTTGAACCGAGGGGATGCGTTGCGGGTCAGCGTCTCAACCTGTTTGTTCGACCGCACTCCCTGCGCGCCGTGGCCGCGCATAACGTCGGGCATCCCTCCCATCTCATCGAATTGCCGCTCGGTTTCGTGCAGCGAGATATACAGCGACTCGGGAATTTCCGGCGCAAGCTGTTGAAGCGTGGCGTTCGGATTGGTGTCGGTCAGAAACCCGCCCGGTTTGGAAATCCGAGACTTTGCCGTTTGTGCCGAACCGCTGAATCCTTTGAGGAATGTCGGCGGGTCCTCTTGTCGGCGCTCCAACATGCCGATGCCGTTGATACGGGCGTTCAGTTTCTCTTGCAGAAAGCCGACGTTCTGGATTTCCGAGCGGCCCCACATATACCCGTCGATCGGATTCGGGCAGAACTCACGGTAAGGATGACGCTCGGACAGCGGGTTCTCAGGGTCATTGCGAATGCGCCGGGCCTTGTTGGCCGGGTCAAGTGAGTCCGAGAACAGGTTGCGTATGACCTTCCCGCCCTCAACCAGAATGTCGCTGCCGACGATCTGGAACGTCGCCCAATCGTCCCGGCTTGAGTCCCACACCCACACCTCATCGAGCGGCACCAGGGTTGCCTTTACCTCGGGCGCAAGTGTCGGAGGTGGAGAGGACAACCAGAAAGCGACGTTCTGATTCGGGTTGCCCGTCGGACTGCCGTTGCGACCAGCAGAGACATAGGGACCGGCACCAGAGAACGCCTGCCCGCCGAGCATCACCGGCATGACGGGCTGATCTCTATCGGGAGCCGTGGAGGAGCCCGTCAGATAACGGGCCGCCTTGGTGTAGAGTTCTGTCTTGTCAGGATGATTCTCGATCAGTTCCGCAAACCGACCTCGCGTCAGCCAGGTGCGGACGAAGAATGCTTCCTGCTTGTCGAGCGTGTCGATGTCATCCCGCAGCACGCCGACATTCTCGGGTTGGATCAACTCAGTCTCGATGCCCGTCCCGCTCCATACAGTCCGCGTGAAAGTCTTGCCCTTGACCAGCGCCCACAACACCGCTTGCTCAATCACGGTGTCGCTGTTGGAGTCCTGCATGGCGAGGTTGAGTTCATCCGTCGCCGCGTACGCCTTGGCGTGGTCAGCAGAAGAAGCGTTGCGGCCATAGGGTTGAACACGAAAGCGAAGATCAACAGGGCTGTAGAGATAGGATGCGAGGTTGTCGATGTAGGCATACGTTTTGTTGTAGATCGCCGGGTTGCCGTCGGCCGATCCGGCAAGAAAATAATTCCGATAGATCGCACCTCTTTGAGCCCTTGTTTTGACCGACGCAGAGCATTGGTCAACGATCTCCGCGACGAACTGAGCGACATGGCGGCCGGGAATTTTCATGGCCGCACGCTACATCCGCCGGCACTCCACGCGCGANGGCTTTAACGCAA
>JGI24890J29729_1001355_pt1 | contig 11269 bp, 11 predicted proteins | sample FreactcultureFD7_FD_29729 | JGI IMG/M metagenome (IMG submission 29729)
TAAAAATCGTTTCATAAAACAGGTAGAATTATATTGCGACGGGAAGTTATCGGATTTTGCTCACATGGGTTGTGAACTTGAGGTGGTGGTTTCCTTCTCGTCACCCAAACCGATCGCCTATCCTGTGCTCGGGGTGATTTTCAGAGATAGTCTCGGTACGGCGGTCCTGGGAATAAACAATAATCATTACATTGGAAATGTGGCGCCTTATCCAATTCAAAATGGATCCATATCGCTCAAGATCGGTTACTTGACATTTATTAACGGAATGTATTCTCTGGATGTTCATCTGGGCGACAACATAACAGATGTTGACGTACGAAAAGACTGTCTGAACTTTCAGGTTGAAAAGATGCCCTTTAGTTCTACCGGCACACTACCGGACGAAAAGATTAACAAATTTTTTATTCCGAATGTAACCTGGCGTGCCAAGTAAGATTATGACGAAAGTTGAAGCAGCATTGTCAAAAATACTACTTTCTCATTTTCCTTTGATTAGCCTTCGAAGGGGCTTGAAATACGTTTTTGTTTTTCATGATGTATCCTCAATTTCTTCCAGTCAGCATTACCCTGTATACTCCACTCCAATAGAAATATTTGAAAACCAAATTACCTGGTTAAAGAATCACTTTCAACTTGTTTCTCTTGCTGACCTTACTCATGAAGAGGGCAATAAATATAATTTTGCATCGATCGTTTTTGATGACGGCTTTAAAAGTGTACGCGTTCATGCATTGCCGATTCTTCAAAAAAAGAATATTCCTTTTGCTGTTTTTGTCAACCAAAATGCGATTTTAAACAATTGGCTATGGTGTAGCAATCTTTTCATGGCCCATAAAAATAATGATGAGACTTACCTGAGGAAGATTTATGATTATTTTTCTTTTACTCATTTTTCATATGAAGCATTCAGGTTAGCTCCCGCCGAATCGTTGTTTTCTGAAAACAAACTCGATAATCAGTATGATATTTTTTTTGATGAAAAATATTCTTCAAGTCCGATCTATCTGGATAAAAATGACATATCGGTTCTTTTACAAGAAGATTGTTTGTTGGGAAGCCATAGTGTAAATCATAAATTGTTATCAGCCTGCAATGACGAAACACTTGAAGACGAAATTCTCAACAATAAATTCTTTCTCGAGGAATTGACAGGAAAAGCAATAGAACATTTTGCAATTCCTTTTGGATTTGATGGTACATTTGATGCCCGGACTATTGCGATAGCAAAGAAATATCACTCTTTTATTTACTCTACGGAAAGAAAATATTTTCGCGACAGTCATCATCCTGCTTTACCAAGGATAGGTTTGCGGAATGAGAACGTGCATGAACTTATCTGTGTGGTAAATTTAACCTTGGCTATTGGTTTAAAAAATCGAATTGTAGGCAATGGATAGACATTTTAAGTATGCAAGGGTAACGCGAAGTATTGATGCAGTCTCCCTGGCTGTTCTGGTGAAGTTGTGTTTTAAAATGGATGTTGATCATGAATATTTTAATTGGAAATACTTTGACAACCCTGCAGGTGAGGTAGTGGCTTATGTCGCTGTTCACGACGATAAAATTGTTGCTTTTTATGGCGTTATACCCGAATTATACTGGGTGAATGGAGAAATAGTGAAAATATATCAATCGATGGACACCATGACCCATCCTGACTTTAGAAGACAGGGCCTTTTCGCCAAACTAGCCAAAATGTGCTATCATGACATCGCGAAAGAGAATTCCGATTATCTTATTTTAGGCTTTCCAGCGCCGGCCTCCCATGCAGGGTTTGTGCAAAAGCTTGGATGGTCGACTGTTTTTTCTGATAAATTTTGGTTTTGCTATTCTTTACTATTCAAGACAATTTCATGGTCAGTCAATTTTTCGAACGATCTTTCTTTTGAACCGCTTAACATGGAAGCGCCTGATGTGTTTCATTATTTTGAACGGAAAAAACCCTTATTGACAATCGAGAAATTTCTGAATGCCGAGATCTTTGTATGGAAGATTCTTAAAAATAAACACAAGAAATATGAGCAGTTAGGTATTTTTAAAAACAATGCATTGATCGGTCTGGTAGTTTATTACTTGGATACCCCAAAATCCTGTCAGCTGCTTTGGATTGATTTTTTGAATAAATCTGATTTTGAGTTTAAAACATTGGGAAATGTAATGAATCATTTGTTCTCCCTTACTCAAAGGAGATGCATTTACATATGGGGTCCGCTTTCCCGATTTCAACAACAGGCATTCAGAAGAATCGGTTTTCTGACAAATCCTTTTGCCCGGGGACCGTTCCATTCTACACTTCCTTTTATCACGCTCGCTAATGTTGAAAACAGAATTCATCCATTGTGGGAAAATAAAGAAAATTATAATTTTCAAGGGCTCATGCTAGACTAATTATTAAATAATTTCATGCTAACAAGAATATTGCGAAAACTTAATTTTTATCGTCTTCGATCTGGAATTCTCGGATTTGAAAGATTCTCAAAAGACATTCTGCCAGATAAGCACTTTCTTAAAGCAATAGAGCAAAATAAAAAGAAACTCCAACCTTATTATGATCAGTATACAAGAGAAATCTCCAGAGCTGATATGGCAGCGTCGCTTGAATTGGCAACATTCATGTTTACCTTATGTAAGGAAAATCATTACACCAAACTGCTGGATATGGGATCTGGCCTTAGTTCATTTGTTTTCAGGTTGTACGCCAAGGAGACGCCTGGCGTAGTGGTCTATTCTGTCGATGATGATAGTGTGTGGCTTGAAAAAACAAAAGATTTTTTGCGAAAGCATCAGCTGAGCACGGAAAGAATTGAGATACTTGAAAAGTTTTTGATTTCAGAAGAAACTAATTTTGATTGTATTCTTCATGATCTCAATTTTGTAGAAGTAAGAATAAATTATATTGAATGGATATTGAAAATAATGAAACGTAATGGTCTGGTTATATTTGATGACGTCCACAAACCAGACTATCTTTTTGCCCTGTTGAATAAATTGAAAAATAACGATGTGAAAATGTATGATGTAAAGGCTATTACAGTCGATCATTATGAAAGATTTTCGCTGGCAGTTGTGAAAAATTAATGGATGAGATTAAGTATTATTATTCCTACTAAAGACAGAGGAGAGGTTTTCGATCAAACACTTCGCAACACACTTGACTCTATTCAACATGTTGACGCAGAGATCATTGTTGTTAACGATTCCAAAACTTTCCAACCTTTTATTCCCGATACTAAGAGAATAAAGCTAATTAAAAATGTAAAGTCGGGCGTAGCGTCCGCACGCAATGCAGGAGTCAAGGAATCGCGAGGTGAAATATTGTTATTTCTGGATGACGATATCCTGATATCGGACACTTCAGTGACTCATATTTTGAACTTGCATACGAACATGCCAGACGCGTGTTTTAATCTGAATTGGGAATATCCTGTTTCACTAAAAAATGACTTGAAAAATTTGCAGTTTGGTAGGTTTATGGAAGCTCATGAATTAACATCCTTCAAGGGATGGTATGATGACGCGTCTTGGAAAGATAATGCTCTATTTTTATCAAAATCTGTCGCCAGTTTTCATCTTTCTATTTCACGAATTAATTTTGAAAAAACTTCCGGATACAACGAGCTATTTCCGCATGCAGGCTTTGAAGACTATGATTTTCCATTGCAATTAAAGCGGGCTAATATAGCCCTCTACATTGATAGCAGAATTCTTGTCTTTCACAACGAGAGGGATCGCATTAAAATGGAGAATTGGCTTAATAGTCAGAAAAGAAGAGCTGCTACCCGAAGTGTAGCGGTAACGTTAGGTTATCAGGAACTGAGATTGACCTATAGTTTGGTCAAGGAATTGCTTCTTAACTGTATTATAACCTTCTCGAGAATAATTCTTAATTTATTGAGGATTATTCCAAATAACAGACTAATGGATCCTTTATATTTTAAATTAGTGGAGGCTTTGCTGGCGAGTAAAATTTATGAGGGTTATACTTCTTCAAATAAAATAGAATGAATCAATCGTTAAAAATAAATGTTCTCAACTTTTTTAGAAATATTTTTAAAATACGATTTCTTGAATTTCATCTTGCGTCCTTAACACGTGGAAGATCCACCCACCATTTTGTATGCAAATTTGTTCCTAATCCCTACCAATATTCTTCCGGAACATTTAGAATATTAAAACGCAATGGAATTGTAATGGAGGTGGATATTAGCGATTATATAGGTCACTATCTGTTTTTTGGATTCGAGGATGCGGGGATGAAAAAGCTCTTCTCCTTGTGCAGAGAAAATTCTAATGTTCTTGACATCGGTACAAACATTGGATGGACAGTTTTAAATCTTGGTGCGATTGCAACGAACGGTATAGTAGTAGGCTTCGAACCAGACACGTATAATTTTGGAAGATGTTCTGGAAACATAGCATTAAACAATTTCGGGAACATTACGATTTTCCCTGTTGGTCTTGGCGATAAAAATCTTCAGATGAATATGGAAGTTAGAACACCATTTAATCGGGGAGGCAATAGAATAGCACCACAGGGTGTGAACTCCCTGCAAATCGTCGAAATTGTAAAGCTGGATGATTTTAAACCTGTTACTGAACTGCCTTCTGTTGATCTCATCAAAATTGATGTAGAGGGATACGAACTCAATGTTCTCAGGGGAGCTTCTGCTTTGCTGAAAAAATACAAGCCAACGCTTTTCATTGAGTTGGATAATAATAATTTAAAGGATCAGGGTGATTCAGCTTTTGCACTAATAAAATTCCTTTTTGAACTCGGATATAAGGAAATTAAACATGCTGAAAGTGAGATAGAGATTTCGGATAAAACGGATTTTACGAATTGTCATTTTGATATAATTGTGAAATAGGTGACTTTAAGGTTAAACAAATAAGAAATCCGGAAAGGAAAGAAGTATGAAGCAAAACTTGCTTTTTGTAATTTCTAAGATTAGTAAAGTAGTTTTCTTTGAATGGCTGGCCGATAGTTTGAATTCAGATCTTTATCGGTTGACTTTCGTAATAATGAATGATATGCCAACTGATATCGAGGAGGTACTCCGAAAGAAAAAGGAAATTTTTTACCACGTTCATTATAAAAATAAATTGGATATGCCCATGGCTATCCGAAGATTGGTCCAGATTATCCGCAAGGAAAAAATCACTGTACTTCATGCACACCTGCTTGATGCTACACTTGCTGGAATGGTTGCAGGCAGACTAACTGGCGTAAAAAAAATCATTTTTACAAGACATCATTCAAATTATCACCAGGTCTATCATCGCAAAGGAATTATGTATGATAAATTCTGCAACTGGTTAGCCACTGATATTGTTGCTATCACGGATATGGTCAGAAAACACCTGCTGGCAGAAGGTGCAGCACCAGATAAAATTCATTTAATACATCACGGATTTAAGTTGGAAGAATACTCTATTTGTTCTACCGAAAGAATAGTAGCGTTCAGAAATAACTATAGACTAGGTGAGAATCGGATCATTGTTGGGGTAGTATCTCGGTACACGCTATGGAAAGGAATTCAATTTATTATACCTGCTTTTAAAATTTTTTTGATCGAGCACCCTACTGCAATTCTAATACTGGCGAATGCCATTGGTAATGATCAGGCGTATTTAAAAAGTTTAATATCACAAATACCCACAGATAATGTACGGGAAATAGTGTATGAACGTGATATGGCCGCTCTTTATCATTCTCTGGATATCTATATTCATGCACCAATTGATCCTGAATGCGAGGCTTTTGGTCAGACCTATATTGAGGCCTTGGCAGCCGGTACGCCATCTGTCTTTACGCTGTCGGGAATTGCGAACGATTTTATAGTTGAGGACATCCATGCGTTAGTGGTTCCCTTCAAGGATTCAGAAGCGATTCTGGAGGCTATGAATAAATTATGCGACAATAAAGCTCTTCGAGAAAAATTAAGTGTAAATGGTCAAAAGGAGGTAAAGGAGAAATTCTCCTTGCAGACCATGGTTACACAACTGGAAAACCTTTATCTTGAGAAATGAGCTTAAGACGTGTTATACTGGAAACAGCAGTAGGAACTTTACTACCTACTTCACCTTCCAAAGTAATCTTTATTTATCACGATATTTCTGAGATAAATGCGCCACATCACTCTCCCTACTATTCAACACTCCCTTCGATCTTTAAAAAACAAATTGATTTTATTCGAAACAGATATCATATTATTTCACTGGAGGATTTGCTTTCAAAAGAGCAAGCGAGAAGTAACGTTGCCGCTATTACGTTTGACGATGGATTTGAATCCGTTTATTCGAGGGCATTTCCTTTTTTACGAAATAGTAAAATTCCGTTTACAATTTTTCTGAATAAGACAGCAATTGTCTACAATCAATTATGGTTAAGTAACCTATTCATCAAAAGGAATGATACTGGATATTTGATGGATTTTTTTTTCGATCATCACTTTGAAAATTTGAACCAAAAGGAATTTTTGCATGATCCGATTAATTTTGTAAAAAAGCATTTTGAAAAAGTTGATCTGTCTAAACTGATATCGCAAAGCGCCGGATTCCCGAAAGTCTATCTTGATGAGAGAGAAGTTAAGTATCTGCACGAACACGGAGTCGGAATCGGAAATCATACCGTAAATCACACTATTCTCTCGAAGGTGAGTGATGAAATACAGCATAACGAAATTCTTCATAATAAGCTATTTCTGGAAAATTTAATTAATAAGAGAGTTGATTTTTTGGCTATTCCATTTGGAAAGAAGAGCGATTTCAATGAACATACAATCAACCTATGTGAAGCAACAGGCCACACACATTTTTTTTCCTCTAATCCTTCCCTTGTCAACAACAGTGATTCTCCAATACCCAGAATAGGCCTGATTAATGATTCCGTTAGAACTGTTAAGTTTTATCTTAAGCGACCGTTTTTTAAGAAAATTGATATATAAGTTATGAAAAAGCCGGATTTCGATTTCAGAAAGATGGATATGAGGGATGTTCCAGCTATGTTACAAATGTATAAGTTATGTCTTGATCCAAATATCACTGAAGAATACTTTAGCTGGAAATATATAAATAATCCTGTGGGGAATGTAATCGGCTTCGTTGCCTACGATAAAAACCAAATAGCTGGTTTTTACGGTGTGGTCCCTGAAGTTTTCAAAATTGGCGGGAAACAAAGGACAGTATACCAATCCATGGATACTATGACGCATCCGAATTATCAAAAATTGGGACTCTTTACAACACTGGCGAAGATGACGTATGATTACTTAATAGAGCAATTTGGTAATATTTATCTATATGGAATCGCTGGTTCGAGTTCTGTGCATGGATTTATTCACAAACTCAATTGGAAACTTAGTTATCTGGTTCCTTATATTTTTCTCCATAAGAATGTTTTTAAAATAAAATCAATATTTAAGATCAAGCATAAAAGTATTCTCTTGCAGGAAACATTATTTAGCGCTCCTGATTTTATTTATAACTTTAATGAGTCTTCCTCAAAAGCCAATATTCATCCACATCTAACGAAAGAATTTTTGCTCTGGAGAGTAGAAAAAAATGAGCATAAGAAATATAAAATCATTTCCATTAAGGATCACGAGACGAGCTCTATACGTGGCTGGTGTGTCCTTTCCCTGCAAACTGATAAACGATGCAAGATTGAGCATTTGGAAATAGGCGAAGAAAGGGAATCGATTTATATGCATGACCTGCTCGACTTTATTTTTGAAACATACCGTGTTAGATTTATTTACTCATGGCATCCCGTGCAGGAGAGACGCCTCGCCCTTTATCGCAGTCATGGATTTATTACGAACCCCTTTTCATCAGGACCATTTTCCTATAAATCCCCCTTTATTACCTATTCTAATGTCGGAATTGCAGACGAAATGAATTGGTTTGAAAAAGATAATTTTGATATTCAACCTTTAATTCAGGATTAGAATATGGCAGATAAAGGCCCACTTTTCAGTGTCATTATACCCACATACAACAGAAGCAATTTTCTTTATCAAACAATTCTTTCTTTGCAAGCTCAGGATTTTAAAGACTTCGAATTACTTGTAATTGATGACGGGAGCACCGATAATACCGAAGAAGTGGTTTTAAATATTCAAGACAGCAGGATTATTTATTTAAAAAAGAAAAACGAAGAACGCGCTGCGGCAAGAAATTACGGCGCGCAACATGCAAAAGGAGTCTATATAAATTTTTTTGATTCCGATGATCTGGCCTACTCCAATCATCTTTCAACCGCCAAAGATTTTATTAATAACAATTCATCACCTGCAATTTTTCATCTCCATTACGACATTAAGGAAAAAACAGATCAGGCACCTCGACAGATCAAGGCTATCCGTAATATCAACGATCAAATTATTTCAGGAAATCTGTTGAGCTGCAATGGTGTATTTATGCAAAAGGAATTGGCCCTCGAAAACCCTTTTAATCAGGATCGCGACCTTTCTGCTCTGGAGGATTGGGAACTTTGGATCCGAATGGCTTCGCGATTTGAATTCAAACATTCCCCCCTCGTTACAACTTCGGTGATCCATCATGCTGATCGAAGTGTGTTTACGGCAGATCAGCATAAAATTCAGAAAAAGGCCGAACTTTTTGTCCGATATGTATTCGCAGATGCTGTTAATATTAAAGTGTATGGCAAGAAACTGAGAAAGACGGAGGCTAGTACAGAAACTTATGTAGCCCTACACCTCGCCATTGCTAAAAGTTCTAACAAACATGTTTTACGCCATTTGGTGCGGGGAGTTTCTAAAAATCCTGGTGAAATTTTGAAAAAAAGATTCTTTGTTACCTTGAAATTGATCTTATTATCTTTTCGGGTTTAGTGATGAAAAATATTCTGATCTTAACATATTGGAGCTTCCCGGAGGGTCTCATTCAGGCTTATACCCTTCCTTATCTTCGAATTATAAAAAAAAATCTCCCAGCAGGGAGTATGCTTTTTCTCGTAACCTTAGAAAAAGATAAAAATATTCTGTTGCCGAAAAGCAAAGATATCATAGAAGAGAAACTCTTAAAGGAAGGGATTATTTGGTTGCCCTTTATATATAGGCCATTCGGACTTTCTGCGTTTTTTCTCTGGACAAAGATCGGGTTGAGTTTAAGTATTCTGCTGATTACAAAAAAGATATTTGCCATTCATTGCTGGTGTACACCGGCTGGAGCAATAGGGTATCTGTTATCAAGTGTATTTAACTGCCGGTTGGTTATTGACAGCTATGAGCCACACGCGGAGTCGATGGTTGAGAATGGGTCATGGAAAGAAAACAGTTTAGCTTTCCGCCTGCTGTTTTGGCTTGAAAAAAAGCAAACATTCAGGGCGGATTATCTCATTGGCACGACACTGAAAATGGAGGAGTATGCTTTTGCAAAATATGCTTCACACATCAATAATTTTATTGTAAAACCTGCTTGCGTAAACTTGACTTTCTTTTCGGAAAACAAAGTAAAGGATAAGCTATTAATGGATCAATTGGATCTTAGAGATAAAGTGGTGTGTGTTTATGCGGGTAAATTTGGTGGTATTTATCTCGAAGATGAAGCCTTTGATTTTTTTAAGGTAGCTTCTCTTTATTGGGGCGATAATTTTAGAATATTATTATTAACACCACATAGTCGGGATGAGATCGATACTTTTTGTAGTCGCGCAGGTCTTCGTTCAGCCCTTGTAATATCTAAATTCGTCGATCATCAGGATGTACCTAAATATTTGGGTCTCGGGGATTTTGCCATAACGCCGGTCAAGCCTGTTCCATCCAAACGATACTGTACTCCTATAAAAGACGGTGAATATTGGGCGATGGGATTGCCGATCGTCATTCCGTCTAATATATCAGATGATGCGGAGATTATTGAAAACAATGGAATTGGAGCGATTTTAAAGAGCTTTACCGTTGAAGAATATCAACAAGCCGTTGAAAGGATAGAACAAATCCTTAAGCAACCAAAGTATGATACATTTGCAAGAATTAGAGAAGTTGCCATACAATACCGAGGCTTTGAAATTGCAGAGAAAGTATATCGGGAAGTTTATAGTCGGTTAATTTAATTGGTTTGTATTTATGGACATAATTCGTTTTATATGATTAAGATATTAATTACCGGTGGTGCCGGATTTATAGGCAGCTCACTCGCCGAGAAATTGCTTGCCAAGAGCAACTATTTTGTTGTGATTGTGGATAATCTCCTAACAGGAGACATAGCAAAGGTTCCCCCACATGCGTTATGCAAATTTATCAAGTGTGACGTTAATCATTATAATGATATTGCCGCCATTATGACAAGCTATCAATTCGACTATGTTTTTCATTATGCTGCTGTAGTAGGTGTAAAACGAACTATTGATAATCCGGTCATGGTGTTAAATGATCTCGACGGTATACGTAACGTGCTTGAACTCTGCAAAAATACGGGCGTTAAGAGAATATTTTTTTCGAGTTCATCTGAAGTTTACGGAGAACCGGTAGAATTGCCTCAACATGAGGAAACCACTCCGTTAAACTCAAGATTACCTTATGCGGTTGTAAAAAATGTTGGAGAATCTTTTTGCAGGTCTTATCATAAAGAGTATGGCTTGGATTTTACGATCTTCAGATTCTTCAATACTTATGGCTCCAAACAAAGTGTGGATTTTGTTATCTCCAAATTCTTGCGGGCAGCAATTTCAGGAACACCTATCACTATTTATGGCTCCGGTGAACAGACCCGAACATTTTGCTACATAGATGACAATACAGAATGTGTGCTTACTATCATGGAACAGAATCTGATATTGAATGATGTCATTAACATTGGAAACGATAAGAACTATACCGTTTTAGAGTTGGCAAAGCTGATAAATTCGATTACCGGAGGAAAATCAAAAATAGATTTTTTAGCGCCGCTTAAAGAAGGTGATATGACGCGAAGACAACCTGATGCCTCTAAAATGAAACAGATTCTTAAACGAGATTTTATTTCTCTGGAAGTAGGCATTAAAAAAATTCTGGATAATAAATCATTCATGCAATGATTTATTTTTTGATCGGAAAAACTTATTAATAATATTGGTCCTATACTTTAATACTGGTTCCTCTACTAAGACAGTGGAGATAAATGCTACAAGAAAAGTTACAATAAGGTAAATCAATAGCCCTAAGAAAGTCAGTCCAACAGTATTAGCAATGAAAATAGAAAACAATGGATGCCATAAATACCAGTTATAACTATAGTATGCTATTATTCTGGCAGTCTTAAA
>JGI24890J29729_1001357_pt1 | contig 11257 bp, 15 predicted proteins | sample FreactcultureFD7_FD_29729 | JGI IMG/M metagenome (IMG submission 29729)
AGAAGACTCGAGCAACTCGTCAAACCGTTATATCTTTTCCCCCCTCTTCATCTCCAATCGGGTGAGCCGCTTTTCCTCTTGCTCTCTCTTCTCTACCCCCTCGCTTATACTCCTCGACCTCTAGCACATCCTCGGCAATGGTTCCTTATACTCCCCTACCCTTGACTGAATCTCAACGATCCACTCTAATCTCCTCTGCCCTCTCAGGTTCGCTTCCTCGTCTCTCCCACCTCTCCAGACCTTGAGCTGATGTGAGAAGATGTCGATGAGGACGAACAGCTCGAGATGGGAGTTATTCACCTTATTCAAAATTCAGAGTCGGGGCTTGCATGTTGACTGAACAAGGAGAGTTTGTCAAAGGAGCCAATGTCGAATGCGCGAGTTATGGTGAGTACTACTCTTATCTTTCTAGTTTATCACCTGAGCAAGGGCTTTAAGGGAGAGAGGGTAAAAGAGGAGGTCAGGCGGAAAATGAGAGGGAAATTTCGCTTCTTTCGTTGAATCCTGTAACACGACCTACTACGCTCACCCTTTCAAAGCGGTTTACTGATCTTTCTCGCATCCTTGTACCTGGCACTCCTTACAGGTGGAGCAATTTGTGCTGAACGTACCGCAATTGTGAAGGGAGTTTCAGAAGGAGTCAAGAAATTCGTTGGTCTAGCCGTCACATCGTGCGTTTCCTCTCTTCCCTTCATCAGCTCTCGTCGGGATTGATTGGTGGGAGTAATGGACGTGCAGGGATGTACCAGCGATTATTTCACCCTGTGGGATCTGTCGTCAACTGTTGAGAGAATTCTGTCCTCTCGACGTACGCTCTCTTTCTCTCTCAGCACGTCCCTCGGGGTTGCTGCTCAGAACTTTCAGAGTGTGTGTATAGATGCCTATTCTACTTGTGCCTTCAAATTACGAGGAAGGTAAGACTCGATCTGTCAAAATCGACGAAGTAGAGGGAAAGAATACTGAGGGAGTTCTTGTGGAAACTACTATGGGTGAAGTGCGTGACGTTCGCTTCTCTGTTGGCAGCGAGGAAGGTACTGATTAGGGGTGTATGAGTAGTTGTTACCGATGAGTTTCGGACCGGAGGATTTGGATAAACCTAGGGATCGTTCCTAGATTATCCCTAGAACAGTACCGTTCTCCACTCCATCAACGTAGTAGATCAAGTCTATCATATCGGTCCTATCCAATTCTCTATTGGTTGATTCAGCTCGCCTCGTCAATCGTCTCCTTCGTAGTAATCCTCTTCTTTCGTCGCAAATGCATCATTGTCTGTTCCTCTTCTCTCACTTCATGCCTTTGCTCACTTCTGCGTCTGCTCCTCAGTTTAGCGGCTGCCCTTTTCTCGACAAAATAGACGCGTTCTGCTCGTTCCCTCCACCTCCGCAAGTTCTTTCCGAGGGCCTTCCCCTCCTAGTTCTTTCCCATTCAAAGCCTACCTACCTCCTTTCATCGATCTCGTCAAAGCGGCGATCTAGCCCGAACTCGAGCAAGGATCCAAGGGGTATCAGCGGAATTTCGGCATGAAATTCCATGCATCCTTTTCTTTCTCCTTTCCTTCACATCTCTCTCGCTTCACTTCTCTTCCCACACTCGTTCTACTCACACTCATTCAAACATGCGCTCGACCTCTCTCATCCTCGTTCTCTCAACCGGTTCGTCCCTTTCTTCTTTGCCCTTTCTCTCACTCACTCAAAACGCACTGACCCCTCTTCCCTATCTCCGACAGCTCTCAGCGCCCACGCAGCCCTCCTCTTCCCTCGACAAGATTCCTCTTCATTGGATTCGGTCTACGCATCTCTCGAATCCTTCTCCCAAGAAGTAGCGGCCAAAATCGGGAGTGGTGAATGCGTAGAATCCGATTCGTGTGCCGGATGGTTGAATGGCGCACTCGAGTGTATTAGTGGCAAGGATGAGTTGGAAATGGCAACCTGTGCGTGCAAAATTGAATTGAAAAAAAGTTTCGATACTTGCGTTACTTGTGCGCAATCTTTCCCTTTCTCCATCATTCCCTTCACCGAGGATACTGATGGAGCTACGTGACGAACCGCACAGGTGTTGGATCGGATTCAGCTACTCAAACTGGTCAAGGTTCGTACTCTCCTTTCCTTCTCGCGCCCCTTACTCTGTCCTCTCTCCGCTCTTCCCTCACTCGAACTTCTCACTAATGGACGTTAATCAACATATAGCTTTCACCCAAGTCTGCTCTTCCCTCGAGAACGGTTCCTCCTCCATGACCTCGTCAAACGAATCGTCAACTTCTTCTGCCCCTTCCCAATCCGGCACCTCCTCATCAGGATCCGCTACTTCAGCTCCTCTTTCGTCGTCGAGTGCTGGAACTTCGAGTGCCGCTCAACCTAGTGCTTCGACGGATCAAGGATCGGGTGCAAACAAGTTTGGTGGTGCTTCGATTGTCGGAGCTGGAATCGTCGGGGTTGGATTGATCGGAATGCTTATGTAAATGTGAGGAGGCTCAGGGAGTCGTGAGAAGTGAAGAAGAAGGCCCAGGAAATAGGCTCGACGGGTTTGGATCGGACTGTCGTTTTGTTGTGTTTCGTTTCTCCTCATAATGGATCGTTTATTAGCTTGCAAGGCATCTTTGTTATATTCTCTTCTAGCTTAGAATGGCTACCTCTCACTCTATGAGCTAGGAAGCTCGAGTTCGTTGCGATGCGCTTTCACTCGAATCTGAAATCCCCTTTTCTCTTCCCGATTTGCCTTCGCCTCTTCGCTATTTCGTCGATCCTCTCCATACTGACGCGGAAAGAAAGAGTATCAAGGTATTGTATTGCCTTAGTAAACGAGTGAAGCTAGATTGGAAACAGGAGACTGAGAAGCACTACTTTGATTTCTTTCCTCCTCCTTTCTTCTTCGTTCCTCCTCCTTGCCTTCCGTTTCCTGCACCCCTCGCTTCTGCCCTTTCCTTCTTGATGAGATCCCAAGCTTTCTTCCTCCTCCTCCTTTCTGCCTTTGCCGCTTTCGTCCATTCTTCCCCATACTTCTTCTTCAACCCTACGAAATGTCCCGTTTCGACTGCGTTTGCCGTCTCACCATACTTTGTCTGAATGATAGCTTCCTCTTGTACGTCTATCGCTTCTACCGCTGAACCTTTCACCGTGATCCCGAAACCCCTCAACGTTTCAATCGTGACTTTGAGCGACTTGTAACTGAAGTAAGGACGGTGCTCCTTGAATCCTGGCAGATCCCACCCGGGTCCTAAATCGAGGATGCGAGCAGTGGGGTGGCGGGCACTGAAAGGTCCGTCCATTCTCCATCCAACTTTACCGGCTTTGATCTGACTCATCTCGACGGTCTCGAGTGAAGGTGGAAGATCGGCTTGTTCTCGGAATGCTTCGAGAGGCGGAAAGGATTCGAGGGGAAAGACGAGGTGTTTGAGCAGAGGGAGTTCTTTGAGGGAGTCAAGGATGTTATCGGAGAAAGTTCGAGGACCTAGGGTTAGAGATTCGAGGTTTTGAAAACGATGGAGGAAGTCGTCGATGGGGACTGCGTAGGGTAGGCATTCTGGTACCTGTTCGATGGTGGCAGGCTTTGATGCGAGCCCAAGCGATGTGAGAGTATCGGGAAGGAATGCTAAGAGCGTCGTGAAGTCTGATCCGTCCGTCCACCAAGTTTTGCGAGCTATGAACGACTTCGCATTTGGGAAGAGCGAAACGAATATGGCGAGATCGACGGCGCTGACTGTCTGGTTGGCTTCGAAAGCAAGCGAAGTGATGCGGAGAAAGGAGTTAGGTACGGATTGACCGAGAGGGAGAGGGTTATAAGGCGTTTGCCGATATGGTCGAGGGGAGTAGTAGGTGATGTCTAGAGAGACGAGGGAAGGGAAGCGGTCGAGGAAGCGATAGAGCTGAGGTTCGAAGGGTGTAGGCCAATCGGAAGGAATTCGGAAAGCGAGGTGTTTCAAGTTTTGAAGTTCGATACGGTTGTCGAGTAGACAGTGCGCCAGGTCAGATTGGGGGAAGATAGGAGTCTTGGCAGGAGGAAAGTCGAGAAGCGTCAAGCTTTCGAGTTGAGGGATAGTCGAGAGGAAAGAAACGAGTCTTGCCAGGGGAACTGACGATAGGTGATCCTCAACTCGAAATTCGAAGATCTCGATGTTTTTCGCTAGCGTATCATCCGACTTGAGGTGGGCCATCAGACGATGGTATGCTCCGACAGAGTGAACTTGACAATTGTGGAATCGATCGCGATATTGAAAGGGTAGGAAGGGTCGAGAGATCGGTGCAGCTGGTAGAACATCATCCTTGTTGTGATCCAAGATCATCTGTAGTAGCTCCGTAGGTAATCGAGCGAAGGGATCCTCCTGTGGAGATGAAAGAATTAGAACACGTCTCAAGGAAGAGTCGAGGCGAGAGGGGCACACATTGGTAGTCTCTAGAGCATCTGTGAGTTCTTCCCGATCCTCTCGAGGTCTTGTCATGCTTCACGAGTGTCGACGGGTGAGACGGAGGGAATAAGGAGGAACTCGCAACTGTCTCCTCAATACGCTTCACTCAAAGATTCACTTTGCTCGGACTGAGCTCACAGGAAGCATTTGAATTGCCTCTAGCTCGTGAGACTCCGCTGGAGTGACTTCTCCGCTTCAAATTGTCTAAATTCGTCCGTCCTCTCATTTCCCATCTGATCTGCTCCTGTCGCCTCCAAACCGACCGCTAGGGCTACTGGGAGCCTACTCCAGGGTCAGTACCCCTGGACGTCAGATCGAAGACATTGTAGTGCGAGGCGTCGACTTTCGTCTGCCTCCTTTTTTGTTCGAGGAGCTAAGATCCTCGCCTCGAGGTTGCTATCTAAACCCGTAGGTCGACGTAGGTCTCCATTTCACGCATCTGTATCTTCCGCCGACATGCCGCCGATGAACACAGCCTCTGTCGCAGGTCCGTCCTTTTTACCAAAGTTGATTTTCCGCGTTCGTTTCTGTCTTCTCTTCTTCTCTCTTCCGAACTCCACCCGAGATCATGCGTACGTCTACCCTCGTTCTCCTCGCTTCAGGTCTGTTTCCATTCGTCCCCCTTTCACTCATTCTCCAGTTCTCACTGACCCCTCTCGTCGTTCCCCTCAGCTCTCGCCGCTCACGCCTCTCCCCTCTTCCCTCGTCAAGAGAGTTCATCTTTCGATTCGATCTACAAACCAGCCTACAAGGCAATTACGGAATTTACCGTCGAGGCGTACAACATAACACGGTGCAGAGAAGTAGCTGATGGCTGCGGTGGTTGGATCGAAGACACGAATGTACGTGCATCCCCTCTTTCCCTAGTCACATTATAGCGAAAGCTGATACAAACATGGGGAGGACAGGCCTGCAGTAGCACTGGCAGCAGCGGAAATTTCAGTACCTCTTTCTTGAACGCTGCGAATTGCCTCTGTCAGAGTGATACGAGGAAGATGTTCGATAACTGCGCGCCATGTACGTATCTTCATTAGATCGATCACACTCTTCTCTGTGACGCTGACAGAATGCGAGAATCGAACACAGGCGTAGGATCCGAATCGGCGACGCAAACTTCGCAATGTGCGCTTCTCTCCTGGCTGCTCCCTTCTCTCCTCTCCTCCTTCTTCACTGACAGTCTATCTTGAAATATGAGACAGTGTACAACCAACTGTGCTCGGTAGCTCCCGCTGATACTCCAGCTACCACTCCTATTCGATCGACTAGAACTCAAACTCCTCGATCGACTTCAGCTTCTTCTGGCTCTGTGCCGCCAAGCGGATCAGCCAGTCCTGGTCAGGGATCAGGAGCTGGTAAGGCGGGAGCGTCGCTTGTCGGTGGAATGCTGGCAATCGGGTTGATGACTCTTTTTGCCTAGTTGTTGTTGTCGTTTTCTCCTTGTGATCCCCTTCTTCTTAATTGCCATATATCAAATCGATATGTTGAGCAGAAATCTGTAAACACTGACACTCGCGGATTGAGCGGGGAGCTGTTGCATCAGCGATCAGCCGCATCAAGCTTCTCCCTCAGAATCCTTTCGAAGCAATCTCCGTCATTCCGCTTCCGCTCTCTCGAAGCTACGGAATTGGGTACAAAGGAACTGAGCTCATTTCGTAAGGTACGTACAGCTAAAGCTGGTAGGGATACTCAAGATCGATAAACTATCTACTTCCTCCGACCTTTCCCCGTTTTCGACATTCCTCGTTCCTCCTTTCCTTTCCTCCTAGTTTCCGCTTTCTCCTTCTTGATCAGATCCCAAGCCTTCTTCCTTCTCCGTCTCTCTGCCTTCGCCGCCTTGGTCCACTCCTCACCGTAAAGCTCTTTAACATTGACGAAATCCCCAGTTCCAATCGCTTTCGCAGTTCGACAGTTCTTCATCTCGATACCCCACTCTTCTCGCACCTTGAGAGCATCTACCGCCGTTCCCCTCACATCGATTCCATAGCTCCTCACCACCTCGACCGTTTCCTGTAACGCGTTGCGATCCAATTCATCCTGAACGTGGTAGAAGGGAGGGACTTCCCATCCTGGTCCGATGATGCTACGCGTCCCTCGAGTATCGGGGTGAAACTCTCCGAAGGGCCCGTCGATGCGCCAACCGATTGAGCCGCCGGTCGCAAACAGGTTCAACACGAGACTTTTGAGAGCAGGAGGGAGGGACGACTGGATTTGGAAAGCCTCGAGGTCGGGGAAGGCGCCGAGGCCGAAGGTTAGGGTTTCGAGTTCGGGTAGCTGTTGGAGATGTGAGAGGAGGTCGTCGGAGTAGATGCGTGCTCCGAGTTTGAGCGATTTGAGCTTTTGGAACCGAGGGAAGTGAGGGTCGCAGGGAATAACGACTGCGGCTTCGAACTCGCGGTTGAATATTGTGGGCCTACTATCGAGATCGATAGATTCGAGGGTGACCGGCAGCGATGGTAACAACTTTTCGTAATTCGCTGTTTCCCACCCAAGTTTCTCTGTAGTGAAGGCCTTCAGATTCGGAAGGACGCCGACGAATGTTCCAGTCGATGCCGAGTCAAGGGTGTTGCCGCCGACGATAGTGAGGGAAGTGATTCGAGAGAGAGAAATCGGTATTTCTTCAGTAGAAAGAGACGGAGGGAATGAGGGCTCTTCGGAGCCATGTTGTGTGATGGCCAGGGATGTGAGTGATGGAAAGTGGTCGAGGAAGGCGTACTGTCGAGGGTCGAAGGGTTCAGACCAATCGGAAGGAACTCGGAAAGCGAGGTGTTTCAGGTTAGGGAAATCGAGTGGATGGTCGATCAGACAGCGGGTGAGGTCCGCTTGAGAGAGTAGCGCCCATTTGCCGGCGAGATTGTCGAGGAGCGTGAGTTTCTCGAGACAGGAGAGAGTTGCGAGGAGACCAACGATTCTTGTACGGGGAATTGACGACACTGTGGGTTCTAGGCGAAGTTCCAGATTTTTGACCATACTTGCGAGCTCTCCATGCGACGACACGAGAGCCTCCAGACGGAGAAAGGTTCCGGTAGAGAGTACTTGACAGCTTTGGAAATGCTGAACTCGTTGGAAGGGGAGGAGGGAGCGGCAGATGGGCGCAGTAGGTAGAATATCATTTTTGTTGTAATCTAAGATCATAGCGAGTATCTCTGTCGGTAGACGGGTGAAGGGGTCGAGCTAGCAAGATCAAACAACATTTAGGACAATCATTATCGAGACGAGCGTGACGGGGACTCACTCGAACAGCTACGGGAGCTTCAAGAGACTCTTTGACGCGCCTACGAGGTCTAGCCATGTTCTTTGGTTGAGGTGGAGTGAGGCGGAAGGAAGAGGGAGGTTGCTCGCCTGAATTTCCGAGGTTTTTTCACTCAAGTTCACAGTACAGATAGTCAGTTGTGCGCTTGTTCCAACCGCAAACTGCGAGTAACTACTCCACTCGCGTATTCGAGCGCGACGAGCATTAGGTGGCTAATTCGAGGTCTCGCTTCGTTCTCGCAGAATCGAATCTCTCCAGCTTCAAAGGTATCACCGACGTAAGGACGACGTTGCTAGAATNCTGAATGAGGAGCTAGTGTAATTGCGTAAACGAGGGGAAGGGGAATTCTACTGTACTGTACTGCTTAATTGTTGATTTTACTGCTACTTTGAGGGAGAAACCGCGTTACTGCTACAGTTCATCGTCGTAATCACCTAAAGAGACCACGCGAGAGACAGATCAGTACTGAGAGAATAAGGAGAAGAAGGGCGAGTAGCTTACCTAGGAGTTCTGCATCCATTGCATCATCCAATCTCACCGTTCGATAACCACTTCTCGAATTCCTCCGCAGCCTCTCACTCAAGAATGGGATCTCTACATCCTTTGCCCACGCGACTACAGCTCCAACTACTCCTATCACGAACCAAGGGATCGAAATGAGGAGTTCTTGTACTCCCGAACGGTTCCCTTCTCCAGGTTCAGGAAGACGAATCCTTCCTTTCCCACCTCTCCTCCTCGTCCACCATACTGCGGCGAGAGCAGCAATCCCGAAAGGTAAGATTGCGATCGTCGTCCAGAATATTCCTCCTCGAGTCTTGTTTCCAGGACAGACGTGTGCGTTTCCTCGATCGAGTGCGAGTCCTCCTTCGCATTGAGAATGGGGGATCTTGCGATAGGGTGTTCGATCGTACCAGAAAGGTTGATCCCATGTACAGGTTTGATCGGCTTCGAGAGGTTGAGCTCCGGGGAAGAGAACGCATTCACCCTTTGCGTCAAGTTTGTAGTTGAATTCGCTGCAATTGGACGAAGATGAGCTAAAAGTGTTGGACGAGTGAGAGAGTGAGACGTACCACTCGAAATCTTGTCTAGAACAAGCACAGTGCTTTTGGATCTTTGCGGGTTGAGGAAGACGTTCTCCAACGAAACAATTTCGATCCCGAATTCGACGGTGGTAGAAGGTCTGAAGATGTAGCAGTCAGTCTCATTTCTCGACATCAGAGTTACGAGTAGTAGCTTACCTGCATACCGAAGAGACAAGGTTCATCTCGGGATTCACTAGGAGTCCAAAGTTCGAAATCGTCTCGATCCGGATGAGCGACATCGAGTTTACCTGTGAGCGATCAATCAACAAGATCAGCGAGGGTTGCCGATCTTGTTCAAATATCACTCACANTTCATGTTCGTGACNGANGAGAAGTCGAGGTGAATCGCGACAGTAGATTCAGGTCGATCAGGTTTAGTACCGAACAAGATGAATTTTCGACTCGTATCCATCGGAACTGTGACGATACTCTTGACTCGAATCGATTCACCAAAGTTGTAATCTTGCCAGCTGAGTCCTTCGTTGAGAGTGTAAGTGACGTGATCGGTCGAGTCCTCGTCGTTGGCGAGAATGAGGATCGATCCCTGATCTCCATATTCCCAAACATGAGCATCTTTGTGAACTTCTTCCCAAGTGAATCCTCCATCTCGTGTCAAGAAAGTGTCGGAGTCGGTGTAAGGGAGTAAGTGTTCTCCAACATTTCCAACTGCCAACATCAAACCGACTGCCGAGGGAGAAGAGTAGGTCGCTCGAGGATCTCTTCGTTCGGTGTATCCGTGAATGTGGAGCGTGCAGCGCTGTGAACGGATCCGAACCACTCAGCGCTTTGAGGAAACACTGAGGAGAAAGTTGAGACTCACAGCTGAAGTACAATCGTAAGCTCTTCCTAAAGCATCTTTCGCAGGAGGATTCATCGGTTTCCACCTTCCTCCATCGTTGTGAGTGATCCTAGTTTGTAACTTCTTGTTGCTCGAGAGAGCCGCCTCTTCGGGGTTTGAAACGACGTTGATGACTGCGATACCGTCGAGCCCGATCATTTTCTCGAAATCGACGAAACCCTTTCCATTTCGATTGACGTATTCGAGGGAAGGAGAGTAGTAGGTTCCGTTCGAGTTTGATTTGAAGAGGGTACCCCATTCACTACCGACATCGGGATGAGTCGTAACGTGAAGGAAGATCGAGTCGGTCGTCGATTCGAGAACGGTGTAAGCCTGTTTCGATTGGAAAGGTCAGCTACTTGCACGGTGAGCACAGATCAGTCGGAAAGACGTACTTGGTTCTCGAGTTGCATGTTTGGAGGGAAACGAGCGAGAGCGAAAGTCTTGCCATCGAGCGAAACTTCTAGACCGATAGCTCTCGAGCTTTTAGCCATCTGAACATCTCGCAGTTTGGGTCAGTTCAAGAACGGAACAAGTAAGAGCAGAGCAAGATGAAGTGATACTCACCTCTGCGACAACCATGTACTCCTCGAAAGTAGCGAATCCGACGATTTGTTCAAACACCGTTTTCTTCGTCGCGTAAAAGTAGTCACCCTCGATCAATTGTAGAGGGTTATTGTTGGCAAAGACTGCTCTTTGAGATCCCTTCTTGTCCCTATAACTCTCACAGAAGATGATCTTCTCGTCCACTTTAAGTTTCTTGTCCCTCGCCCAACTGCAAACCCTCACGTATTCCTCAATCTTGTACCAATCCTTTCCATTGTTCTTCGTGTACCATGCGACTGCCCTACATTGACTCTCATCTCCCGATCCACACCCTTCTTGACCAGTCCAAATCAACCAATCTTCTCGCAGAGGGTGGAAATCGAGTAAGGGAATTCCGAAACCGTTGGGATCTCCGGGAGCTTTGAACGATCGCCAATTAGATCCTTTATCGGTAGAGTAGTGGACTTGACGAGATTCAGTGATGAGGAAAGCGCGATCTCGAGCGTAGGCGTGCATTGTCATCGCGACGATATGAGCGTTCGGGATGGGTTCGTTCCAGGCGAAACCTTCGTTCGGAGATTGCCAGACTTTGTTCTTACTTGTGAAAGCGAGAATAGTCTGTGATACCGCATCCTTACCTCGCTCAGTCGATGAGACGGTAGAGTGAGTGACAGGCAGAACTCACATGAGAATCTCCAAAGTAGCTTTGATCGAGTACGAGACCAGGAAAAGTGAACTGTGAGATCAAAAAGGGGACATGAGTCAAAGTTGATAACGTGAATCAGATAGAAATCGATGCTCACGGATTGATGAGAAACCAAACCAGGATTCTCTTTTCCAGCATGACAAGGTTTCATCCTCAACGTGTCCTTCTTGATCCCTCTCATCTGATCACAAGTGTTGCCAGGAATGAGTCGGAATCCTGAAGAACCCAAGAATTGATCTCCATCCTTTCGACATTGACCTTTCGGAATCGATTCGGGTCCGACTGGAATACAATTGCCCATTCCATCCGGTGCGAAATTGTAATCACTGTACGACATTCCCGTTCTCGTCACTCAGAGCAGGTACAAGAAGTGTCGAGAGTGAAATGAAGCGTACCATTCATAATCTTCATCATCACAAGCGCAATTCTCTTC
>JGI24890J29729_1001358_pt1 | contig 11250 bp, 10 predicted proteins | sample FreactcultureFD7_FD_29729 | JGI IMG/M metagenome (IMG submission 29729)
CATTTGTAGTTCGATGTCGTGCGCTTGCGAAGCTGATGCGTCCGATAATGAAGGGGAGACGATCGAGGTTGGCGAAGGAGTGACTACAGACGACTAGAAGATGAGCAGAGTCACAAGGCTAATGTCAGAGGCGAGAGCTTACCGAGTAGATCGTTGACAGTCGGAGGTTCGTGAGTGACTGGAGGTAGAGATGCTTTCTCTTCTTCTGGCGAAGTAGGTGGAGTAGTCGTTATCCTTTCTCGACCACCTTCCTCCGACCCATTCGATACTGAAGATTCTGCCGTCGAACTCGAAGCGTCGGAACCGGGCGAAGGGGCGCTAGTCGAGCTCGAGTTGTCGGTAGTTGGCGGGGGAACGAGTTCCTTCTTCTTCGGCAAGAACGCAGCGTTGATATCTCCGATTCCGACGAAGAACTCGTCTATTCGAGCAGTGTGAGGGAATGTCAGTGGAGCGAAGAGGATTCGATGAGTAACGTAGAAACTGACAAGGTATGACCTTGACCAAGTTTGGACTGCCATCCCAGACATCCGCTCGATCGTCGATGATGACCACCATATTCGTATCGCAGGGGAACAGCCTCTGTAAGCTCTTTCTCGTCATACCTAATTCGAAGAGCGTTATCAGCGAGAATCCGAGAGTACGATTGAGCGAAGGTGCACGCACTACCAGATTCGTCTCGAGATAAGATTCGACCGCCGAATAGCGCACCAGTAGGATCGATCACCTTACAAACTTCGATCGCGTAGGCTCGAGTTCCCATGGTGTAGACATGCATTTCGTAGATCTGAGAGATGCGGGAGAGAAAGTCGGCTAGACCAGGTCTACAGAAGGCAGTCTCCGACACGATCAGTACGCCGAAAGGAGAAATAGGAGAAAGAGAACGGAAAGTGACTCACCTCATCTTGATATAATACCAACATCCGTCTTCCTCCTCTTCCTCTTCTTCGTCCCCATCCTCCTCCAGTTGTGTCGCATCGACCGTAGCTTCTAAGCCAGGCTCAGATCCCCCATTTCCTCCCGGAGTCTCCGTACTCTTCCCTTTCTCGTCCACTCTCTTCTCTTTCGTAGCCTTTCTCTTCCTCTTCTTGACTCCAACTTCATCGCCAAGCTTGAACTTCCCGACTCCCTTCAATGCACCAAAATTCGGGTTCTTCTCATCCTTCAACCATTCTCCAACCGTAGGGTCGACGGTCGCGTGAACGATAGTTTGATCTAAATCTACAATCAGACTGAGTTTCTTGGATGAGAGTAGTCGACGAGTCGTTGCAGATTCTAGTCGATGTGCTTCCTATGAACCGATTCATGTAAGGGTCAGCGGGTTGAAGCAGGCAACGAAAAAAGGAAGAGATTTGTCTTACTGAAAGGGAAACAGTCAATCCTCCTACATCGTGCACCATGCTGATCGTCGCTCTTGCGGTGTCCGAGAAGCCAGTGTAGTCGACGCTGTAGGGAGGATGATCTTGAGGAAGTTAGCGCAGGAAGGGGATACTTTACAATCAATTCTCGACCTTACGCAGTGAGATCCTTTCCACATACGGCACACATTCCATCCCACTGAACATCATGGGTACAAGGCTCTCGGATATGAACGATAGGTTTTCTATACATGAAAGAGAGAGGGAGAAACAAGGAAAAGTCAGCAACAAGTGGGGGTCGAAATTCCTCAGCGGTCCTTCTGACCGCTACATCCCTTCGAGAATCAGATGGAACTCAACGCACGACGAATCCTGCAAGATCTGACCCTCTTTGATATCCCATTTCACTAGTTGACCTTCAACAGGAGAATCCCAACTCTCGACTTGTCTCTCCCTCTTCCCTTGTTCATTCGGTTTCGCTTGTAAGTAAGAGTAGGTGAGAATTTGTTGAGTCTTGTTGACTTGTGAACTGGGAGAAGAGTGAAGTCGGTGAATGGTGAGGGGAAAAGGTAGAGAAGCGGGAAGGCACAGCGGAGTCGGAGGAACCTCCATAGCGTAAGAGAGGGGGTTATATGGCTTCTAACGAGTGACTAGTCGGCAAGAAAGGCTATTCAAGTGGTAGTAAGATGATCAAGCAGGAAGTTGAACTAACTCGCTTGATCTTACTCTTCACACAACCTTAGACGACTCCCGATTTAGTAGAGTAGCTTCAATACTATCTAACCAGACTATCTAGCCCAGCGACTTGAAGCTTTCCTCATCGGATTATAGTCTACTTCCCCCTCATTCGCCTCAAAATCTCATCTTCACCTCTCACACAATGGCATCAAGATTGATCTCACCTTTACTGGCACTAGGAGTAGGAGTAGGATCAGGTATCTGGATCTTCAGTGCGTTCTCCCAATTATCACCTTCTTCGCCATTCGTGATCTCATCGTTTCCTCTCTTTCGCTCTCTCAATCGCAGAACCTCTCTTACAATCGTATGCACAATCTACTGAAGGGACCTTCAAGCCCGAAGACGATCACCATTCTGCACCAGTACCGAATCTGCCGTTCACCGATCTCAAACCTGCGAAAGATCCGGAAGGGAGGGATTTGTTGAAAGCTCCGATGGATGAGTTACCGACAGAGGAACCTAAGAGGAAGGTGTAGATCTTCAAGCAGGAGTGATCTTGATGTGAGTACACTTCTTTTAGCTGCGCTGCTTCTCTCGTTCTGACCCGCTGCTCAATTTCAGATTTCGTTTATTGTAGCTGGCCTCGCATCTCTATATACTGTGTTGGTACCGCGCAACGCTCTTCGTGTGAGTATATCTGCAAGGAACCTGCGCAACGTCAGTATGGAGCTTGTCCGCTCCCCGTTGTTTCTCAGGCTGCAATCCCGTGTCGCTCGATCTACCTCGACATCTCTCTCGAATCGCAGTCTACCTCAGCTCGAATGGGCCACCGGTGAGTTCTCCTACTTCTTCTCAGACGGAGTGACAAGTACTGACAAACTCGATGATGCGATTTAGTTTGCAATCGATACCCCTAACAAACAAGTTGATAATTCTCAAAAGCACTCTTTCCTCCTTCGACTCTCCTTTAATGGCTCGCTCGTCACGCTTCTTGACGTCGATCTCGTATGAAGCTCTGGACCCCCGTGTAGAAAGACTCGAGGCTCAGGTTAGGGAGACGAGAGACGGGGCAACGAGCAAAAGTAACGAATTCGAGGGCAGAACTCACTGAATTGCTGGAGGACTCTATATTGGGCGAATCTCCTCGACTCAAGCTCGCTCAAGTCCGATAGTGTACCTATACGTCAAGATGGGCAAGAGTGGGTTCACTCGGTCGAGGTCCGCGGAGTCCTTTCGGAGGGGGAAAATCAGGAGGACTCAGTTTTGCCTCTCTCTCTTCCTTTCACTCCTAGTCACTTCTCATATCTCCCTGTCATCTCAGTCAAGCTCGTGCAGGGTCACTCGTCTTTGCATCGCATTGATCGTTATCGACCGTTAAAAGTCAGGTTCATTCTCCTCCCTCTTTTCCCCTTCCCTCTGTTTGTTCGGTCTCTGACTCACTCGCTGTAGTTAGGCCACTTCAAGCTCTCTATCCTGCTTCACTTCATCCTCCTACATTCCCTCATCTCGACCCTTCTCACAGCTCTCGCTCCATCTTCCGATTCTCCCCTTCGTTCTTCCACCTCTCCCACCTCTCCTTCCTCTCTTCTTCCGCTTCTTATCCTGCCCACACCAATGGCTTCCGCTTTCTACTCTATGAACCACGACTCCTTCTCCCCAACTCTCCCTTCCCGATTCAACATGTTCACCGGTCTTCCCCCAGAACTCGTTCGACAAATCATTGAATCCTCTGTGCCCTTGACCTATCATCACAAGACATACAACAACCGACAAATACTTCTACGATCTTTCTGCCTTGTTTGCCGCCTCTTCCGAGAAATTGCTCAACCTCTTCTCTTCGAGGTCATCTGGATGAATGAACAATCGAATCTGATCGCTCTGCACAGAACACTCGAAGCGGAGAGTTGGAGAGGTACTGTCCGGCAGTTGATCTTCGGGGACGAATTGAATCAAGAGGGGGATGCATACCTCGAGAGGTTCTTGCGAAGCTGTCAGGGTCTTCGAAGTCTGAATCTCCAGCTGGAATACAGCGGATCCCTGGACCTATCTGTATTGCAGAGTCTACCTCGTGAGTCCTTTCTTTGGATCAGCCACGGGGCGACTTGCACGCTGAATCAAACGCTTGCTCGAATCCAGACTTGGCGGATCTTACCCTCTCCGGTGGACATTATCAGTTTCCATCCAGCTACAGACTTCACGCGCTCACGTCTCTCAGCATCGACCATACCGCTATCGTAGTCGCTCCCACCTTGCTCAACCCAGTAGTTCTACCTTCCTTACGATCACTCGCACTGTTCAAGATCTACGACGAATACGAAATCGCATACCTCAACCGGTCTCGTCTCGCTGAACTCGTACCGCAACTTCACTCAGTATTCCTGAACTCTCGTATCATTCAGATGGGACTCGACTGTCTCGTTTCCGCCTACTCTCGCACTCTTTTCGAACTCTACCCTCCTTCTTCCGACGACCGGATCGACATACTGCAAGTGGCTCAACACCTTCGTATGCCAGAAGAATTCCATTTGGACGAAGTCTTCGCAGAGTTTGTGGCATCTATCGAAAATCAAGATCGTCCAATCTCCCTCCGCTCTCTCCACCTCGACATCAGCCTCAAAGACCTTCCTTCTCTCCCGGGGGATTCGGCCAAAGCTGTGCAGGACCTACTGAGAGTATGCAAGGAGAAGGGAATCGACGTGATTTACGAGGCACAGGAAGTTGGGTTCGCAGCAGGAGACCTGAGGCCATCTAAAGAGTTCAGCAGGAGGCAGCGCGAGATCAGGAAGTTGGAAGCGACAACTGAGTGATCAAGGCTCAGGATGATCAGTAGAGGCGGAGGATGACATGGATCAAGGGGCGTAACGGAGAAAAGGAGTCGTATTCGTTTGATAGATTATGCTTTGCCCCATTCTACTGTCCTCTTTTGGCTTCCGCTTTTTCCTTCTAGCTTCGAAGTACATGCTCCCAATCTGATCTGTGCATCTTCCTCTTCGTACCTTCCTTTTGCTTAGCTCGATTTGAGTCAAGCTTGCGAAACTCACTTCGAGTTCGAATATTTCGATCGTCCGCTTTCGTCTTCACCTTTCGCGCTTCTCGCTATAGTTGTAGTGAGCTCTTTAACGACCCAGAAGCTGCAAAACAGCGACAGAGAAGTAGAGATTTCGACTTCCGAACGAGCGAAACGAGTTCTCTCTCTCTTTCACCTTTCCCTTGACAACCTCAGATTCTGCTCGAACACTCTCAGTAGACTCGAACCTATCTCAAAGAATACTCGGGCCATTTCACCGTCTGCTCAATCCAGTCCTCGTCAAGTGAAATTACTTCTCCCCTTCATCAAACAACACCGTTTCCTCCCTCAACTCGAACTCTAGCAAGCATTTCAAGCATCACCAAGTACTCGAAGAGCAGTAAAAAGTGATCAGGTGCTCTTCGGAACGATTCTCGAGTGAGTTGTTCGGTTCTTTCTCTCCATCTCCATCTCCATCTCGATATCCCTCTTACTCTGTACTCGTACTCACAGCTGACTCGTACTCTGCTCCAGTAGCTCTACAATACGACTCCGCGCCCACCTCTCACTCTCACCCAGCCCGACTTCCCTTCGATAATGTCACTCTCTTTACTTCCCAACGAAGTTCTTCTCCAGATTATCGACTCTGTCGCCCCTCTCACCATACGTTGCGCCACGTACGACGAGCGACAGGCTAGCCTGTGTGCTCTCTGCCTCGCCTCAAGACGATCACGACATATCGCCCAGCCGCTGTTGCGACAAATCGTTTGGATCAAATGGGAGCACAGGCTACAACCTATCACCACTTCGGCAGTCTCGATGGGTTGGGGACACCTCACTTCCGAAATAGCCTTCGAGGTTCTTTCATACTCTTTCGTCCCCAGCCTTCAACTCCTCGCCGCAAGTTTTCCTCAAGTCCTTACTTTCAAACTTCTCAGTTGCTTTGGCGGAGTCGATCTCTCTTCCATCACTGCTTTCTCGAGTACGTTCAAGCTTCAGTCACCTCTCCTTTCCAATGCTGACTTCCCGGCTGAATCAGAACTTTCGAGTCTGCACTTGTGCTGCGAAGTCTCCGGAACGCAAGGAGTCTCGTTGCCCAATCTTCAGAATTTGACGTTGGTCGGCAGGCAACACGAGACAACTCTGAGATCAACCCTCGACCCCACCGTGCTTCCTGCACTCAAAGTCCTCGCCTTCGCCAAAATCCCTAAGAAAACTCTCCTTGCCCTCTCACGCTCCCCATCTACTATCAAGCTATTTCGACAGTTGGATGCCCTGATACTCCTCATGCAAGCCGTAACCGAGGACGTCGTCAGCAACATTCGCACCATTCTTCCCAAGACTCTCATCGACGCCGACAGTGATTGTTTGGCAGAGTACGCCAAAGCTGTTCATTACGCTTATCACCTCCGCGCACGAAATTACCACTATGGCTGGCCTGGAAGAGAACGAGTCCCGGACGGTTCACCTTTACGATCTTTCTACCTCGACGTCGCGCTTCGCTCCTCAAGCAATAGGAGGCAGGTCCTCGACAGCTTCTTGCTATCCTGTGAATCAAGGGGTGTTCAAGTCGTCCACGAGGAGAGGCCGGAGGGTCATGGTGTCGATTCAATCATCTCACCTGAGTTCTCGAGGAGGCAGAGGGAGCACAAGGAATCGAGGAGGGGCAGGCTGCAGGGTGAGTGAGTATACAGAAGAAGACGATGTAGACGGGGTATGTTGACGCGGAATGACGGTTGGAACGGAGAGAAGGGATCGGGTTCGGTTGATATATTTTGCTCTACCCTTTCTACTGTACTCTTTCAATTTTCTCTTTACTTTCTGGCCTCAGAGAATCTACTCCTACAATAGTCGGTGCAAGTTCATCTTTGTGTCTTCCTTGAGCTTAGCTCGACTCGAGGAGAGGTAAGCTTGCGAAACGATTTTGATTTCAACTCATCTTCTTCGTCCGCGTCCGTACCAGCTTTTGCCGATTCTCGCTCGCATCGCAGACATCGTGGCGTCGATCTCGACGCTCAGCAGCGAGAGAAAAGCTTTACGAAGTATCGACGCCCGAACGAACGAAACGCCTCTCTTTTCTTCACCTTTCACTTCATCATCTCAGATTCCGCTCAAACCGTCATAGTAGATCCAAGGCTACCGCAAATAAACCTCAAGGGAGTCCCCAATCCTCTATATCTGTCCTCGTCAATTTGGGTTTCTTCCCCTCTTCATCAAACATCGCCCTCTCCCTCCTTCAACACGCGCTCACGTAGAGTGGTAAAGTATCTGGGGGTTTCCAGATATCAGCAAAGAACCTCAGGTGCTGTTAGACGGTTCCTAGAGTGAGGTGTCTGATTCTCTTTCCTCCTCCATCTCGATCTCTCTTTCACGCTCTCTACAGATCCGAAGCTGACACAGACACTTCCTCGATAGCTCTACAATACAATCTTCCCACACACCTACCGATCGTTCCCTCCAACCTTGTCCCTCTTCAACATGTCATTTTCCTCGCTTCCCACTGAACTCGTTCGCCAAATTATCGAATCTTCCATTCCTCCAGTCTACTCGTTCGAAGTCTATCTAAAACGCCAGAAGACTCTTCGCACTCTGTGCCGGGTCTCTCGTCTTTTTCGACAACTCGCTCAACCGCTTCTCGCCGAAATCCTTTCCACCTTCACCCTCACCAGATTGATCAAGGTCTTGCCATCTTTACCGACAAGTGGCGGGGCGTACGCCTTCCAACAGGCGAGGATACGGGACGCCGCTGCAGAGCAACTTCGCGGAAACCCGGCAAAAACCTTGATCGAAAACTGCCCGAACCTGCGCATTCTCACTCTTGACCTTGACGCGGACCATCCTCTCAATCTATCAACTCTTGAGGTGTTACCGAGTACGCTTTATCATCTCTCGTGCTTCTAGCGCTCAAGCCTGATCACTTGTGAACCTGAAACAGATCTCGTCAAATTGGAACTCTTCGATGCAGGGTATCGCTCTTTCGGGCAATTCACTCTCGCCGCTCTTGAGAGTCTAACTCTCGTCGGAGGCGCCATCGAAACCGCCGCTTCCATCCTCAGCCCGACCGTCCTTCCCTCGCTCAAAACACTAGCATTCTATCAAGGCGACGAGGGCCAAAGCCAGGCTTCTTACTTCCCATCATCACAGCTTAATCATCTAATCACTCAACTCGAAGCAATCTTCTTGCATAACGATTTGGTCGCTATTGCCCCCCTCCGTCTCCTGGCAGCTACCGATCTCACCCTCTTCGACCTCTTCGTTGATGAAACGTACGATAGCCAAATAGCAGGATCAGACGCTCGTCATCTACGTATACGTTCACTAGACGCCAGCTCACACTACTCCGACTTCGATGTGGTCTCGCTCTTGACGCTCGAAATCGAGGATCAAGTCAAAGTCAGCCTTCGTTCAATATACCTCGACATTTCACTCGAATCCGACTTCTCTCCATACCAAGACACGGAAGACTTCATCGGGGTATTGATCGAAGTTTGTCACCAGAAGGGAATCGAGGTCATCTTCGAGGAGCAGAATGGCGAGAATGTCGATCCTTTCTGCTCAGAAGAGTTCCACCGCAGACAGATGGAAGAGAAGCGAAGGATGAAGAAAGAATGAACAGGGCGAGGAGCGAATTCGAGTTGGTTTAGGGAAATCGAAAGTTGAGAAAGTTGAACTTTGTAATGTCTTTACGATGTTCTGTCCATTCTTCTCTAGTCATCTCTCTCCCATGTAGCGTCTTCCGTGAGAGTCTATCTTGAGAGAAACCTTTCAATTGATCACATTGCGTCTTTCTTTCGCACCCTCTTTTTTTCGAAACAAAGCCTGACTATCGGCGAAACCCCTCCAGGATTACCCTCCCTCTCGTCAATACCTTCCTACCTTCCGTAAGCTTGATCAAAGACGACCTTGACGACGATATCGCCGCGTTCTTTCAACCTTAGATGCCAGAATGATTGGTCCAATTCCGGTCCGAGTTTCTCGAATTGCCAGAGGTCGCCTGCGTTCAATCGAGAGGAGGTGGTCAGCTCTAGATGCTGACTCGCAAGTTTTGACAGTACGCACCGTCGAGATCAATCAGATCTTGCTTTGCTGTCTTGCCGAAGAGCGAAGGCAGAGCAGGAATCGTTTGTTTCTTCGCTTGTCTCTGTTGCTTTGGAGAGAAATGATAGAAAGAAGGCAACAGCGAAGGAACTCTGATCCAGATGCGCTTCGATAGACTGTAGGAGAAGCGTGAGAAGAATCGGGAGTAAAGACGATTTCGAAAGGACTTGTCGGAGGTCGTGGAGAACAGGAGGAGCTATACGGGGGTCACTGCATACGTTTGGATGGCTTGCACGGACAGCGGAGATTAACAAGCTTACTGGTTGAAGCAGAAGTCAAAACCAGCTTTGCGAATCCGAGTCGGATAGGCGAAAAGCTCAGACGTTCAACCCGCTAGCTTGTCGCATGTGAGTGAGCGTGATCGAGCACGATCATGATTTCGAACGGCTTGGAGCGACGCACTATCTGGCGCACGTGAGGGAGCCAAAGCAGATGCGACAGCACAACATCCAACCAGTTCGAGTCGAAATTCGCTGAAAATGGACTATATGACCCCCCTTCCTCAGAGGTGAATTGAAACTTAGACAGACATCCCTGAGAGCCTCACTGTCGCCTAAAGTCGATGTATACGGCTGAGTACTAGGAAACCTCCATTGCGAAGGTCAGTATCTTCGGCCTCCTTTCTCTCCCTCCTCCCCGTTCTCCTCTGTCGGACCTGCTTCGGAAAGCCTTGAGGGAGACGTCGACGTCGTTCCAGTTGTCCACGAACAGGACGAAACCTCGCAGGCTTCGACCGCACCCTTTTCTCGCGAATCGCAGTAAAATGAAAAGCTAAGTCCTCTTGTTCCGCTCTCCTTTCTCCACTTTATCTCGTCACTACGATATCGACTTCTTTCCCTCGACGATACGATCACAGAAGAGCTGAAAGTAGCTACACTTCGGCTTGCCAAGTTTAACTGTGACCCTTTTGCGAACGAGCCGATCAATCTACTCGACACCACGCTGATTTCAAGCTCTCCTCCTCTCTCTATTCGACTTTTAGGGAGGAAAGGAAACCATGTCAAGGTAAGCTCAAATAACAGATCTACAACGAGTTCCTTCTCGGATCAGTCTGGGTCAAAATAAAGATGCAGGAAATTGAAAGGGGAACTCTCCAATCTTCACTCATCCAACTCGAACGACTACCTGACTCGGACAAAGGCTAACGAGTACTCTCCTACCTCCTTATAGCACGACTTCCCTCCCTCCAAATCGATTAGGGATTCCTCCAAACACTTCTCGTCGAAATCACCTGTCTTTACAAGTCACTGATCCAGCAACATACGCTCAATCAGAGGAAGCCGAATACTCCCCCTTAGAAGCACCAGCACTACCATTCTCTTCTTCATCAGGCTCTCGTAGATCTCGAACTCGATCAGAATCATCCTCCGGTCGCCAGTTCGGCTCACAAACGCGACCTCACTCTAGCAGCTCCCTCCCTAGTCTCGCCAATACCTCTTCTAGCCCAACTTTGTCCCCTTACAGCTACAGTAACAGTACCGATTCACTTCCTTCGACTTCTAGTAGGACAGAAATGCATGGGAGGGGTTTGAGCGACGCTCAGGAAGAGTTACTAGTCGAAGCACAGGATGATCGGGATAGAGGGAAAGATAGAATGAATCCTTATGCATGGGAGAGACCTCTGGATGCAGTTAATCGAGTAAGTTCGGCTTGTTTTTTCTCCCCCCTTCACACTTGCCTGTCTCCCGATCATTTCTCGCGTTCCAAGGGGTTTCAATGAGTACACTCGCTAATCGGACTTTCCGCTGTTTACCTCTCTGTCCCTACTCTACGATCCAATTCCTCTCTTCCTTCTTTCCCAATGAAACAGCACTCGAGAATGCTCGATGTATCGCCTCAATCACAAATATCCGATTCGACCGGACGAAGAGTTTCTCGACTTCCACCTGGCGTACAGATGCTAGATCCTTTCGGATTCAGTCTAGCTGCCGAAGCATCACCTTACGACCTCGCCCTGAAAGCTTCTTCAGCTCCAGTCACTCCCGGAATTCTTACCCCTTCTCGCTCCCCCGTTCGATCCAGCTTCTTACAACCTCACCTCACTACGACTAGCGGCCCTTCATCCTCGAATGGACACTCGCAAATTGCCTCGAGCAGTAGCATCGGTTCAAA
>JGI24890J29729_1001359_pt1 | contig 11244 bp, 22 predicted proteins | sample FreactcultureFD7_FD_29729 | JGI IMG/M metagenome (IMG submission 29729)
CGCCGCTCAGCCACACTACGGCGCGGGCGCACGTCGATCCGGCTAGGCGGCTGGCGCAGAGAGCTGGAATGTTGTGTAGTGATCGCGCTTTCCAGAATTTTTTGCATGATAACTACCATCAATTGCCGGGATTGGGTCAGGCACTAATGACCGAAGACGGCGCAGCATACTTAGTCAGATCCCTTTGTGAAGTTAGCTCGCGATCTGAAATTGTTCCCGGCACCGAAGCCGGTCGTAGATTCGAGGACTTATACGACCAATTCATTCTTTGGCGCGACTCCGCAAAATTCGTGGAACCAGTATGATCCCGCGCGTCAGATCAAAGCTTCATTTGGATTACTTGCGGGGCCTGCCCTGCACTATCTGTGGCGATCCGACTAGCACGGAAGCTTCGCATATAAGATATGCGGAGCCACGTGCCGCAAAGCCCATAACGGGACTGGGTGTGAAAGCTTCAGATGTTTTCGTTTTACCGCTGTGTCACTCCCACCACGAGCTACAGCACCACGTTGGCGATGAGCGGAAATTCTGGCGTTCAGTCAGCATCGATCCAATCTTTGTCGCAATGGCGCTTTTCGTAAACAGCGGCGATTATGGCGCCGGATTAACAATTATCAACACGGCAAGGGCCGCTCACCAGACCGCTGAGTGAAAACGATGCCGACAATCGGAATGGATGCCTATGGTCTGCGCCTTGCAAAGAAACTTGCCATTCAGGTGCGAGCCGAGGTCAAGGGCGAAAACGGGGTTTATGCCAAAGGTTTTCGCGACGCCATCAGGCATATAATCCAAGACATTGACGCTCATTTGGATGAAATCAAAGAAACAAATTTACTCCAGGCTGTTGAGCACGAGGGATCAAAATGAAAATATCAAAAGCAAAAGCAATCGAGGGTGTTTTGCTGGACTTGGATTATACGCCCCCGCTGGCCCCACCTGGCCATACAACACTGACGGCAGAAGATTGGCCGGCTATCGAAAAGGCGCTCAAAACCGCCGGCTGGAAAGTAATCCGAATTGAGATGAAATCCCCATAAGAGGATCACGGGTATGACCAAAATCGACCAGCAAATTGATGCCATCCATAAGCAAATACGAAATCTTGAGCGCATTAAGCCGACGCCGGACGACTGGCAACGTGCGTGGGATCGTCATCCCGATCTTCGGCAGCGCGAATTAGAGCTTTGGAAGCAGCGGGGCATTGCCCAGATTGAGCATGACCTAAAAGCTGCTGCTACAGCTTTTGGTCGCTTCCCGCAGCCAAAACCTCTTAAGAAATGCCCGACCTGCAAGATGCGCACGCTGGCAGCATAAGCGCCGCTCAATTAAAGACCGGATAGAGATCGATGCTGACAGAACAGGACAAAGCCGAAATAGCCGCCTTCGTTAAAGAGCGGGATGAGATGCTGATGAAGCTGGACATCGACAAAATGTACGCTTGGCGAATGGCCATGGACAGCATTCGATGATTGGTGCGCCGATTATCGGGACGCGGACAAGACTGTCGGGCTGTAAGCTTCACTCATCGGGTTAATATGACGCCGACCAAAACATGAATGAACAAAATTTCAGCCAGGCAAGAAGCGATCATCGACAAGATGATGTGCCTTGCCTATCCTATCCGGATCATTTGCGAGGTCGCTCAAGTCAGCCGGAATACGGTTCAAGGCCGCCGAGCACCGATGGTCTATGGACGCGGTTTTTGGTTCGTGACATGCCCCTGCGGCAAGCCCGTCATCGACTCGAATACGGATCACTTTCACGACATGGAACCATGCGAACGGCGTCGGCGCCGGTCCAGATTGCTTTTGCGGATTGTGCGCGGCAAACGCCGCAGGAAAGAGCCGATCAAATTAAGCGCAGCCACGCCGTCGCTGTACGAGATAGCGCGACGCTCATGAGGGACAATTGAAATGGACGAGCGCAAGCAGGCCGTCTTGATCGCCAATCGCTGGCTTGAGCATCCGTCCGACATGATGGGCGATCCCGATGACGACGAGTCCATAATCGCTCGGCAATTCCTTCGCGCTCATGAGCGGCTGGATCAGCTAGGAGAATATGGCAAGACAGATGGCCACGCAGCGACCGCAGAAGAATTAAAACCGAAATTGCCGCTGACCATAGACGAAGTGCTTCTTCGACTTCACCGCGTCTGCACTGCGGCCGGGACGCAGCGCGCTTGGGCAAAGAAGGTCGGGGTATCGGAAGCCTATCTAAGCGACGTTATGTTGAAGCGCCGAGAGCCACGCCCAGCGATCCTAGAGCCTTTGGGATTGTACGCTGAAACCGTTTACCGCGAGACGCAGATTGCTCCGCGTGAACAGTTTCGGAAAAAACGCGCTGGCACATAATAGTCGAACCTGCGTAGAAAGCGAATGGAGAGAACCGATGGACAGAGTTTCACAAGGCCCGGTAGTCGCGCAACCGAAACCGCCACTTACTCTAACGCGGCTCGCTCGCCTCAACCGGCATGGCGAAGTGACGAAAGCTCTGCGTATGCTCGTCGCTAACGGCGAACTGGCTGACTATGACGGTGAGTTGGCCAACCGAATTCACGACGCCATTGAAATCGTGGAGGGCATGTGCCAGCTCGATCGCTATTGGGAAGGCCGATGGCGCGACGAGAAAGCTGAAACCGAGCGGCTGCGGGTGCTTATCAGAAAGGCGCATAAAGACGGCTTCAATGTTTACTTTGGTCCCGCTAATCCGCGAGAATTTGCGGAAGGTACAAAGGACGAACAAAACGCATGGAACGAATGGTGCGTTAAGCACGGTATTCTTGCGGAAGGATAGAAAACGATACGGTCGATCTACCGAAAATGAGTCCAGCAGACGTGGCCCGGCACTATGGACAAGGCACCGGGCTCGTATTTGATAAGCCGGTTTTGGCTCGCCACCTGATCCGAGCGGCCAGCGAGATTGACCGTCAAGGGGCCGAGATCAAACGCCTTAGCGATCTCTGTGACTCCTATGCGGAATTTATCGCCGAAAACATGCTTTGGCGCGAGTATTCGGAATGGTGTGCCAAACTTCGCGACCCTGCGCCGTGAGCGTCAGCGTGCCGCTCGGTTGAACAGCTCCGCACCTCGCGACGGAGTGATTCTTGGGTAACCACGGATTGAACGAGCGGCACACTAACACTCACGCGGCGGAAACGATCAAGATGCCCAGCTCTGCGATAATTGACGACGAAGTAGAAGCAGCCGCGCGCGTCTTCTGTAAGTTCTATTGGCTAACGGGAAAAGATTTTTGCATGGGCGGTTGGGTCAATGCCCTAAAACATCGACACGATGAAAACGATGAGCCGATGTATGACTCAAATGGTCATGCGATCTTGTACAAGAGTGGTGAATGGCGTCCTACCTGTCCGTGCTGGCGTCCGCGATTGAAGATGGCCCGTGAAGCGCTTGAGGCAGCGGCGGAAGCGAGAGAAGCGCTAGAAGCACAAAGCCATTCCCGATGACAAAGCACAGCCTTATTGATCGACTTGCCGAAGATCACTTTTGCGAGGGATATTATTGCCTTCATAACGATACCATGCACGAAGCCGCTGCGGAATTAATGCGGCTGCGTCAAGAACTTCAGAAACGTCTTGAGTTGCTTCGGGATGAGGAAACCAAGAATGCCAAATTGAGGGCAACACTGCAAGACGTACAGCAATGGTGCAATCCTGTCGGCGCCGAGTTGATACGCATGGCGCTCGAAGCAACCGACACATCCATCACATAGACGCAAACGTGCGGAATTATGTAGCTGTCTCACCGGCCAGATTTTTGGGGCGCTTATGGCTTTTAAGCGCCCCAAGACTTTCGTGATTAGTCGTCGGCGTAAGCGTCCGCCAGCCCGAACAATCTGGCGGCCAACCCTCGTTTTCGCTTCGCCAGGCTGCTCGACTCGTCGCTGCCGCCTACATTACCCCAACGCCAGCGACCAGACTCCAACTCGTCCGCGTCATCCGATTGCTGTTTGGCTTGGCGGCGGTAGTCGTCTTTTCGAGACATTCCGAAGCTCCTTTGTTCGAGTTTCAGGAACGCACGCCCTACGGGTACGCGGCAAAGCAATTATTGTACCTGACTGCAGAATCCATTTGCGGCCAAAAAACGGCATTTTGGAATCATCCGGAATATTATCGGCGCGGCTTTCCTCTGTCTTTGTCCCCGCAACTAACAGCTCTGCGAATTTCTGTGCGCGGCGGAGCTAATGCGCTCCGGCTAAACTAGAAACGGTCCGTCAAAAGCGGTATTTCCACAGGGCGGTGATTCGATCCCCGTACTTCGACTCTGACTTCGGCGCTCCTGCGCTCTGACGCCCCTCGGGGCGCAATGGTGCGCTTCGGAGCCGGCAGGCCGAACCTGCCCATTCAGAGCGGAGAACAGCGGTGGAAAATGTCACCGTAACTGCCGAGGCGAAGACGGTTTATGTCCGCCAGTACCTTCGGTTTCGCTACGAAAAATGGGAGCATGTTCGCTCCCATTTCCGACGGCCCCCTCGGTGAGACGAGGGGTATGTAACTGAGTTAGCGGGACGGGCGGTCGCAAGGCCGCCCGTTCTTTTATTAAAGCGAAGTCGATTCGCTTTTCATAGGCAAATGTACAACAATGGAATTACATTGCAATCCCATTGTTCTGCGTAATGGCCAAAAGCGACGAAAGTCCCCAGTTTTCAATCAGCCTGCCGAACGAGGCGATTGAAATGATCGAGAACGGGCTCAGGTATTTCGGGCTTTACGGCAAAAAACGCGCCACGATTTGCGGTACTGGCCCCTTATGAGTGAAAAGGGACCAGCCTCAGATCTGAAAAGGGACCAGCCTGTGAATAACTGGGCACCCACGATATTGGGTTCTTTCTAATAAGCAGCGAATCAGTTGGAGTGCTGACTGGAGGGGAGCATCAGGAGCTTTACCGAAAGGAGATTGAAGGTGAGTACCAAGAGAAACGAGAATCCCCCGCCGAAAACTTCAAAGCCAGTCAGGCATCTTGCTGGCAAAAAGCTCGAAGGCGGTACGAAACCTGAGCGTACCTTGGCGGCATCGGTTGAACGGCATATCGAGCCGCGCAAGCCGCCCAAGAAGTCATAAATTCTTGATTTTCCGCACTGCACTTCGCGGAATGCGGATGATCCCGGAAGCCTGAGCGCGCTCGCATTCTACGTCCCCAAGATTTGGGGCCAGTGCGAGCGCCTTTTTTGTTTGTGCAATTAGAAATCCGACCGATCTGCACAGCACGGCATCCGGCAGAGAGTATTCGTCCACCCATTGCCAGGGTGCGAGAGGACGTTGGCTATCCTCCCACTCGACCAGAACAATCGGAAAGCCATTTGTCTTTCGCTGAGTCTTGCGCATACGTCCCCGTGTCGTCTAGAGTTGCCCAGACGATGCGATTCGGACTCGCGCTGCGACGGTTGCGGGGCTGCCACCCCGCACCAATCGAATCACCAATATAGCATGACATTCAGGGCCGCGATTGCGGCCCGAATGCTTTTCGCCGCTTAATCAAACAAATCACCTTGGATTACTCGGAACGACTTGCGGCGTTGCGCCGGAGTGGGCGTCGGTATCATCGGCACGGCCTTAAGGGCCCCTTCAATCAAATCGCCAATTGACCAAACGCGATCTACGATCCCGAGCGCCATCGCTGGCGTCATTCGCAGTGCTTCATGCGTTTTGCAGAGATTGTAAAAAGCCACGTACAGGCTCACGGCCGCCAAATGGCAATCGATCTTTTTGCTAAAGCCGTTGCTCAACCGAGCGAACCGTTTTGACGCCATCCGCAGCGTGAGGTTTTGACGTTCAACGTAGCTGGTCGATATATCGGCCGGAAGGCCGTTCTGTATCTCACGCGCTACCGCTACTACCTGGGCCGGGGAATAACGGCGCGATGCTTCGTTTACGTTCAAGTGAGTTACTGAATAGGTCTTTTGGATAACGCCGTGCGGGACGTTCTTGCCGAAGGCGTCGCGGATTGCGGGCTTGTAGTAGTGCAGCCCATCGGTCGAGATTTCTGGCTTGACAAAAACGGTGTCAAGCATATTTTGCAGCGATGCTAAGCACGGAGAATCCATTGTGGATAAGGACAAGCGAAGGGCTGGCCGAATAGGGGGCGCAAGACGGGCAGAAATATTGCCCCCGAAACGCCGATCAGAGATCGCTCGACAGGCCGCAATCAGCCGATGGGCTGACCAAGGTAAAACGCCCCCGTTACTTGCAAAATACGGGGCGTCAGATCGCCCGCTCAGGATCGGCGAAATAGAAATACCTTGTTATGTGCTGGCAGATGGGACGCGAGTTCTCGCCCAACGCGGGCTGCAGGGTGGCATTGGCCTTTCGCTAGGCGGTGGCAAAAGCGGCGCGCGCCGAATTGCGGAATTAATGGCTAGTTTGGCTGAAAAAGACATTGATGTCAGAGGGTTAGTCGCGCGCGCCAATTCGCCAATTCAGTTTATCCCCCCACACGGCGGAAATCCCGCTGATGGATATGAGGCGACTATCCTGCCGGATATTTGCGCAGTTCTTATCGAGGCGCACCAGCAAGGAAAACTTGGCAAGGTTCGCGAACATTTGGCGATACGTGCGGCACAATTGCAGCACGGGTTCGCAACTATCGGCATTATCGCGCTAGTTGACGAAGCAACTGGTTATCAGGATTTTCGCCAACGTGACGCGCTCGCCCGCATTTTGGAAAAGTTTGTTGCGAAGGAATTACGGCCTTGGGTGAAGACCTTTCCTTCCGAATTCTACAGGCAGATTTTCCGTCTCAATGATTGGCCATATGAGGAAAATGCTGGCCGACCCGGGGTCATTGGCCACTGGACAAACAATATCGTCTATAAGCGTCTAGCTCCGGGTGTGTGGGAGGAGTTAAAGCGCCTCACGCCAAAAACGCCTTCGGGCTACTATAAGAACAAGCTTTTTCAACGCTTGACCGAGGACATCGGTCATCCAAAATTGCGCGAGCATTTGGCGGCCGTCGTTATGCTCATGAAATATTCGCCCAACTGGCGAGTATTTATGAATCGGCTCGACCGAGAATTTCCGCAGTGGGGTACAAACTACTTACTGCCGTTCCCCGATGATTACGAGCCGCCAAATGAAGAGGCCGCCAAATGAAGAGGCCGCCAACTGAGGCGGCCAAAAGGAGAGGCGAATTATGCGACCGCAATGGTGGGAGGATGCAAAACGCGAGGCGCGGGATGCCATGATAGCGGTAGCTCGCGGCGCCAAGGGTACGATTTCCTATACCGATCTATGCAGAAAAATAACTAGCGCCCGGTTAGAGCCGGATTCAGAAGCGCTTCGCGATCTATTAGGCGACATTTCCACCGCCGAAGATGCCGCCGGCCGAGGAATGCTGAGCGTTGTCGTTGTACATCAAAGCGGCGACGGGCGTCCCGGTCGTGGATTTTTCGTTTTGGCGAAGAAGCTAGGACGGGATGCGCGTGATCAGGATGCTTTTTGGGCAGCCGAATTTGAAAAAGTCAGGCGGGCTTGGAAAAGGGACCAGACGTGAAATTCAAAAGGGGCCAGCCGGGATGGAAAGGGACCAGTACCCGGAACCGCCCGGTGAGACAGCTACATAATTCCGCAAACGTGCCTCCACGACGCCTTAAACAATCTTACTATGAGCCCAAAGCTGGCGAGTGGATAGTACCTGTCCGTCGCGGCTACCGGCTCGCGTGCTGTGACTGCGGCCTGGTACATAATGTTGACTTCGGAATCAAGGATGGGAAAATACGATTCCGTGTGTTTCTCAATAAACGAGCAACGGCTTTAGTTCGTCGCAAACCACAAAGGTTTCTATCCCGATGACGCTGTGCAAATGCTTTATTGCCTATCTTCTAGCCGTCTATGGTCCATGGCGACTGACGTGCAATCCGACAACGCGATTCGGCGCGTGGTGCTTGAGCAACGCTGGTGTATGGGCATATCGCCGCAACAGCTGAGCAGGAAGGGAAAACCTAGTGAAGCGACGATATGCTCAAAACAATCGCCAACGGTGCTATTCCATGAGATCACTACTTGAGGAAATGGGCAAACCGAGGCCGGGGAAGCGCCGCAAAACTATGGGCGGTTCGAGCCTACGGCGTTCATAAGCAAGAATAGAAAATCTTATGATGGTAGATGCCCTGTGCCGGCCTCGCTCACGGCAGATCGCCGGGGGAACATCCGTGGTTACTACGCGAGCCTATAGCTCGCGCACACTGCGGCTCTGGAAACGGCGGAATGTAGCTAGGCATCTCGCAAGTCGTCGGGGCGGGCCATCGCCAGAAAAAAAACCCCGCCGAGGCGGGGTTGGGCAAATTTACGATATTTTGCTCCTACAGCGTCCCGTAGGAAATGGACACCTCCGTCGAGGGCCATATGTGGGCGCTCGTTTAGCACAACAAATCTTACCAAGCAAGCCGCAGCTAAAATAGTTGACCTAAACCCTAGCATTCATGGGCGAGAAATGAAAAAGCCCGGCTAGGCCGGGCTATTCATTTGGGTCCACTAAGGCCCATCCTCGTTCGAGCACATAGCGGTCAAAGACCGCGCGCACCAATCCGTCATCTGCTAATTCACCATCTTCCTCGCGCACATGCCGCCGCAGGATTTCCATAAGCCTATTGAGGATAGCAATGCGTGTCATGGCATTATCGGCTCGCCAGATCCAGTCCATTTACCAAGCACGGAATAATGACCATGCGGCGTGCCGCGAAAGTCAGCAACGATAATCCAGCCTACCGCTTCCCATTTCTCGACTTCTTCAATCAAGATGAACTTATAGTGCCCCTCAATGCCTTCATCACTGCATCGTAAGCCAACCGCCTCAACTGGCTCGGCGTCAAGATAACGATCGTGCATGCGCCCTCCGCATCTCCTAGCACAAGTTCAGCTGGGCTCTTTGGTGATTCTTCGCGGAGATAGACGAGGCGATATTCCGTTTTCATAAAGTTCGCTGCTCAATGATGCAGGATTTGACAATGACCATCACACAGCAAACAGTAGTTTCGCCGTCGTGGTCACTGGACGTTCCGGCTACCGCGATAAACTTGTCGGTTTCCTTGACGAGCCATCCCGCCGTCAGGCATTCATGTGGCTCATCTTCAAAATCGCTGACGACCCTCCACGGATCGACCGATACATGATCGAGCCATTTGACGAGGACGAGCGGCCAAGGTTCCGACATCGCATCCTCACAGCTTGATTATGTCGCCGCGGAATTGAACGCTTTCCTCGTTCCACTTTAGAACCAATTCCGGCTGCATAAGCAGCCCGTCCTTAAATGTCAGAATTACAAATGCAGAGCGCCAGTTCTTTGGCCCGTCCTCGGTATAATCAGTAAAAGCCTTGTGATCGGTATCGGCGATGCACCCGCCGTCAACGCCATATCTCGTCCCATTGTAGTCATCAAATGGAATTACCTTGGCGGAATGTAGGTGGCCGGTGATTATCGTTTTACCAGCCCACAAAGTATTATTGTGGGGAGCATGAATGCCGCCCTTAAAACGATGCTTTACTACTACATCGTCATTGATCCAACATGACCAGGCGCTTCGCCAGTTCGGAAAATGATCGTTTAGGTGTACGCCATGGATCTTGGCATATTCCGGTGCGACGGTTGCTAGTCGCGTCTCGAAACGTGAATCGTGATTGCCTAAATTCCAAATTTTCTCCGCTTTGAACAATGCCAATTCGATTTCATGCAGTCGATCTTTCGCGGCCTCGATTTCATCTGCTAACTGTGGCCGCTTCTCCCAGCCGATCGGCATGTGTCGGGAAATTTGCGGCGCGTCGATTATGTCGCCATTGAAGATAAACGCTTGCGGCTTAAGCCTCTTGCAAAAATGCACCGCGGCGCGGTGCATCAAGCTTGGTGGTCCAGGCCAGTAATGGGCGTCACTGGCGACGATCACAACGCCATTTGATATTGATATGTTTAGGCGATGTGGGTATTCTTTTCGTTTGGATGCCAGAGGATGTTCTGTCTTTATTGCGATTTTGAACTTTTGCTCAAGATTGGCGCGGCGTTCACTAACGGACCTGACGGACAGACCATATCTTCGGGCAAGTCCAGTAGCGCCTAATTCCTCAAACAGACTGATGAAATCTGCTTCGGATAGACCGCTCTTGCGGGGGATGCCCATCTAATGGCCTTTGATCAAATAGACCACAATCCCTAACCCTCCTGTTACAATGAAAATAACCGCCGCACCCAGCCCTTTACTTTTCACCAGTTCGATACTTTGCCGCCATCCTCTCAAGTGGGCAAAGTCGCGCTGCATTTCGATGATTTGTTGCGGGTCTGTTGCATCAACTCCAAGTGTAAGAAATAGTTCTTTGATCGCCTCCTTTGCCGCAGCGGTAGCAATCGCCGCAATTTCCGCATCAGTTTTGACGGCGGCGGCTGCTATCGCGAGCCGTTCTTCGGGGGTCATGTCGAGCTCATGGCGCTAATCCATTCCGGGTGCCGGATTGAAACTATTAACGCCAGCAAGAAACCCGCCAGACAGACCAAGGCCCAACTGATGGTTTCCGACTCGTCAAGTATCAGTTAGGTGCCGCGGGCGCTGTAGTTGGCGGCGTAACCGGAGCGGGCGTTACAGTGGGTGCCGCTGGTGTAGTCGCTACAGGCGTAACCGTTCCGATCGGCGCTGGTGCTGTGCCGGCAGTAACCGCAGCAACGCCGATCACTGGCACCTTGGCGCATATGCTGGGTAGAGAAATCGTGAGTGCAGAGCCCGTTAGCGCATTAGCGGCATTAGTAGCATCAACAAACATTTGCCCGCAGTTTGGATTCGCACAAACCTGGTTCATGGCGATCATGGCAAGCCGAGCGGCTTCAATGTCGGTTGCCACTTTGAAGCTGACTGGCAGCGGATGGGCCTTGATCAAGGCTTGGATCGGCGAGAATTGCTGCCAGCATGCATTGCCCACCGGATCTTGTAACGTCGGAATTTGGGTACTGAGCTTTACAGCGCCGTCGAAGTCGGCAAGCTGATTGAGGAATGAGGCAACATCGGAACTTACTTCCCCGACCGTTTTGTTGATCCCCTTATTGAGTCCGAGCGGGTCAACGGGGATCGGGAAGCCGACATCCGGCTGCCTCCTGCCTTGCGCCATTGCTGGTACACAAAAGGAGCACGCGAAGGCAATGGCGATGTAAGCGATCAGAAGGCGCTTCATTTGTTGGCATCTTTCGCTGCAATGAGGCCAATGCCGCCGGTGATTGCGGTCCAATCCGCCATAGCGTGCGTGGGATCGACCG
>JGI24890J29729_1001360_pt1 | contig 11240 bp, 13 predicted proteins | sample FreactcultureFD7_FD_29729 | JGI IMG/M metagenome (IMG submission 29729)
GAAAGTTCTTCAAGATCATAATAAAAACCAGATTGATCTTCAGTAAAAATTAAATCTGGACTATAGTTTCCACTAATCTTTGTTGTTGAAAATGCAATTCCCAAAGAAGCTCTAACTGCCGACTCTAAAGTATTTCCTTTTTTCCAAGAAAAAGGAATGTTTACTGGATTAACACTTGAACCCATGTTTGGGATAATAACCAAATCAAGACTAATTTCTGTTCCTTGCCAATTTGCAAATGCTTGTCCTATTAAACCTTTAACTAAAATTCCTTGTTGTTCTGGTTTTGCAAGAGGTAATCCTTTAGACATTCCAGCAGAAATTTGAATTTTTGCAAAATTATCTTCTTTATTTAAAGGTAATCTAGGATTTAAATCCGCTATTTGATTTAATTGTTTATAGGAAAGACCATATATACGAATAAAACTATTTAATCCAGATTGATTAAATTGTTGCTGAAATATCTCAAAATCAACCCTTAAAGCAGAGCCATTAGAATTTCCTGCGCTTCCTAATGTATTAAAAAGGATTTGTCCTTTTCCATTTAAAGGGGTAATAATAATTTCGTAATAACGCATTATGGAGTTATTTCAAAATTACGACTACTTGTTCTGTAAACTAACTTAGAAGTTGTAAAGTACCCCTCAACAAGATTAATATCATAATTATTTGGAGAGCCGATGATTGGTCTACTCATAATTAAAGTACCATTATTGTCATAAATATTAATGTAATATCTTGGCGAATAATTGTTATAAGTACAAATTGCTATATAAGGTATTCCATCTAATACAGGAGTAAATTGAAAATTAGCAGTTGGGGCAGGGTCAAAGTTTATAATTGTTGTCATGGTACTGAAATTACTTCTTCTCCAGGTAATAATCCATTAGTTGCAGCACTTGAAGTGTACGATAGGTTTGTTGGCAATCCCCCACCAACACGATCCATTAATTGACCTACAACTTGTAAAGCTCCAGATTCAGTAATTAAAGGTTGAACAAAATCCCATTGATACATAGTTTGAGCTTGTTTATCGCTAGGACTACTAACATCTCTTAATGAAGTTAAAAGACAATTTGTATANGTGTAAGCTGGTGTAAGAACAGTAAAAGTTCCACCTNNTTGNACATGGTTTTCTAAAGCAATTTTTAACGCTGTAAAAATAGCCTGTTTAAATAAATATCCACCGCCTGTTTGTGCNGGGGCTACCATTAATAAACTAACCTTTAAAGGCATNTGAATTTGAGCATTAGCAGCCATTTGTANGTTTACAAATGGATATTCCGCTATTTGCCATTCAGCTAAAGTGCTGCCAGCTAAAGGTTTGTAATGGGCAAAAAATTGTTTACTTGAAAGACCTGGATAATCAATAATCTCAGTAATAGCAGTTAAAGGCAAATAACCACCAGAAAATTGAGCTAATCCACCTTGTAAAATAATAGGCGATATTTCAAATGCAGCTTCAAAAATTGTTTGACCAGTTGTTGTCATTTCGGTAATCCTTTTGCAGAAGCAGTTATATCTCCACCAGCAGTAGAAGATACTTCAACACGAATTTGATTCGCATTAGATAATCTACGATTAAATTCTGCTGTTCTTTCAGCTTCTCCATGTTTTTCAGTAAATGGTCTATAAAAACCAAGACTTGCTTCAACACCAGTTTCTTTACTTTTTCCAGCAATTAACTTTTGTAAAGTTGCTTTTTCGGTTGTTAATAGTTCTCTTTCAAAATTGGCTATTTGATAATCTTCATCTGCGCCCCAGTATTTTTGACCAAATGCTTTTTCTGCTTCTGCTTGTCTTGTTTTGCCTAGTTGGAAAAGACCATAATGACCGCCACCTTCAAGGTTATATGCCTTAGGATTAAATGAACTTTCTCCATAAGTACCACCCATAAAACCAGCAATAACTTCTGGATTTTTAACCCCTAATTTCATTAATGTAGCAGCAATTTTATTTGGCGCAGTACCACCAACCGCAGTTACTTTTTGAGGTTCTTCTGGACCACCAAATATTTTTGTTCCAGCAGTTCTAAGATTTTTTATGCTATCTGGGATAACAGAAACTATCCAACCAATTGCTTTAGCAAGATCGGAAACACCTTTCATAAAAGCAGTTATATCATCTTTAAATTCTGGTGTTTTAAGATAATTTGTAAAGTTTTGTATTCCTAATTTAACTTCATCACTAGATAAAAAGTTATCTATGGTTTTAGCTACAGAAATAGATAATTTTTCAAATTCAGGAACTAAAACAGATAAATTAGTAATTAGTGATTTTTCAATAAGATTGCTAGATTTACTTAAAGCAGTTGTAAAGTCTTGCCATTTTTCGCCAATATCATCTGGCACTTCAAGTTGTTCTGCATCTTCACGCAACTTGACCATAACCTTATTAAATTCTTTTTCATTAGCAGACATTCTGCGTAAATCTTCTATTGAAAAGATTTCAAGCAAACCTTGTGTTTGTGCGTAATCGCTTGTTTTTCCACCCTTTTTAAATTCCTGAACAGAAGTACGCATAACTTGTTCAAGCATTTGAGCAGGATTTTGACCCTCTTGTGCGCCCAGACGAGTTAGTATTTGCCTTCTACTTAAATCAGCTTGAATGTTAGCAATGTTTCCAAGAACTGAATCTGGGTCTATGTAACGACTTAAAGCGACTCTAGAACCTCTTAATTGACCTGTGGTAACACCAGCCCCCAATGCTTGTCTACGAACATTGCTGGCAGATAAAGCTAAAGCACCTAATCCAAATCCACCGCCAATAGCACCGAAAGCAAGCCATTTAGCGACTGATACTGCGCTAGATGCTAAGTTTTTTGCAATAGTGCCAGTTAAATTAGCAGCATTGCGAAAATTTAGACTACTATCACCTACAGATTTATTTAAGTCTTTTTGACTTTTAACTGCTTTTTGCAATTCTTTATTAAGATTTTGAGTGCCTTTATTGGCTTCAGAATTGACCTTTTGCCAATCAGATGGCATTGCTTTAAGAGCTTTTTGATATTTAGCAAAAGCATCAGCAAATGATTTAAAACTCTCATCTAAAACATCAATTTCGATAACCGATTTTACTGCCATATTATTATCCTATCAGTTAAAAAATTGACCTGCTCGCTATTGCCTTAATTAAATGACGGTTTCTATATTCTTCAGAATCAACCCACTTACCGCCATTTTCTTTCATAAACACTCCAAAACCACCATTACTCAAAAAATCTAAGATACTATTGATGACTCCTTGACCTTCTTTCCAATAGGCTCTTTTTTGGTCAAGATCGGCAAACCATTCATGAATTCCATAGAGTCCAAGGATGTAAGTTCCCAGTTCCGTAACGCACCTGCCATCTCCAAGAAAGAATTTTTCAAGTCCTTTGGTGCGACCTTGGAGATTGCTGTAAAAAAAACTAAAGAACTAAGTGACTCCATTTCTTCATCTTCATTCAAAACTTCACGCTTTACTGCTGTGTCAAAGGGAATGGTTTCCCACCCTTTTTCACTCGCAACAATTACATTAGTTAAGCGAATAATTTCATTCACTAACCCAAACTTAACTCCACCTGCACCATCCCAATTACCTTCTTTTGTCGAAATCGACTTTAAAGCAGGGTAAGCAAGCTGTGGCGCAGATAGAGCCAAATGCGCTTGGTTAATACTATCAAAACATTGACTAAATACTTTTCCTAATTCTAGATAAAACTGCTCAAATACAGATCGACTGATAGAAGCTGAATGGATATAAACTGTTCCACTACTTTCAGTCCCTACCTGCATCACGAGGTTAAGGCTGCGATCGATTTTCACTTTTTTCCTTTAATTAAGAAGCTGCGTATAAAGTTGAGTTAATGTTATAAACGCCACGCACTCTAATAATTAAACCAGCTTGCGTACCATCAAATGCTGTTTCCTGAACACTCATCAAAACACAGTTATTTAATTGAAATGCGCTAAGAGCAATAGTATCGGGATAAACCGTTACTGAACCCATAGTTGTATTTGTTTCAATTTGTGTTTTATAAGCATTAGCTAAATTTTGGGTACGCAACAAATGAATTGTTGCAGTTCCATAAATATAGGGTTCAGGACTTGTAACCGCACCAGTTAAAGTACCGATAAGCAATGAAGTATCGCCATCGAAACCTAAACTGATTGCTTCTTTTGCCAAATAAGAAGAAGTTACATTTAAGCCAGGGAAGTCGGCATAGACTACGCTGGCGAGCAGTCTATTTAATGTGCCTTGAATTACTTGTGGATTAGCCATTATTTAATCTCCTTAAACTGGAATGTTAGATGCTGTTAAGTAGATGGTAATGGATGTGAATCCTCTTGCAGGTACAAAGGTTACGCTTAAACCATTATATGTGCCAGTTGCATAATCACTTGGGTGTTGAGTTACATAAGTGATAAATGAAATTGCTTGCACATCTGTTGGGGAAAGAATTAAACCAAATGCTATACCATTGTTAACTGTTGCTTGTGCAACTTTTTGCAAGGTGTTAATACCATTTTGATTGTAGTACAAAGGATTAGTAGGTAAGTTGCTACCATTAATAATCGCATTTGCCAAAGCAACTTCTACATTAATAGCTAACCAATCAACTGCATACCAGTAGTTAAATGGACTTAAATCCATGAAAGTACCCCAGAAAATGATCGTATTGCTAATACCACCTTCTGCACCTGTACCAACCCAATTAACACCAGCAGTTTTTAATAAACTTTGTTGAGTATTAGTTAAAGAATAGGCTGTTACACCATAAATATAACTAAAAGATAATGGATGAGCTAAATTACTTGCACTTGGGTTATAAGCTAAAGTAACCCTAAACATTGATGAAAGACTAAATTCAGTAATTGGTGCTGATGGACTTTGAACTCCTGCAAAAACTGATTTAATACCTTCCCAAGCAGTATAAGTAGCCAAAGTAGTTGTTACATAAAAATATACTTGAGCAGTTGTACCATTGTATTGAGTAGCTAATGCAACCATCGTGGGTTCTGTATCCCAAGATTTAGGCAATAAATAACTATACATTTGAATTTCTGGGTCTGGCAAATAAGCAGCTAAAGCAGTAACTCCATCTTCTGCATTTCCAATACCAAGTTCAAGAACATAAACAGCTAAATTTCCACCTTGAGCAAAAAAGGTATTATTCATTGCTACTAATTCTTGAACATCTTCAAGTGTAACAACACCTAAAACTGATGTAACTCCAGGGTTAGATACTAAAGGAAAACTAAAACTTGTAGAAGTTACATAAGTAGCAGCAACAGTACCGTTATATTCAATAGGAGTAAAACCAGAAAGAATTACTGGAATAGTTTCTCCTACAGGAATTTCATGTGGATCAGTTGTAACAATAGTCACAACACCAGAAGTCCAAGTAGCTGAGATAACTGATAATGAACCAGTAAGAATTGCACTTAAATCACTAAGTTGAGTTAATAGAGCAGTAGTTCCAGCAGCAAGCGTAGTTGCCCCCTGAGAAATAAATGCTCCAGTACCCTGTAAGGTAGACGGTGCTGGTGCTACCTGTTGTGATACTTCAACATTGACAATATTTGGCATAGTAGCCCCCTAATTAGATGTAGCTGATTGCTAAAACTTGACCTGCGCCACCTGGAACTAAAACAATACCATTCGTACAGGGCATATCAATGTTGTATGTTCCTCTTACATCAGGAACAACAGAAATTAGATTTGCATTACCAACACCGCTAGTAGTTGCATGATCTGAGATAGCAGCAAATTGATTGCCAGCATTAGAAGGTTCGATAACGCTAACTTTAGCTACACGACCTGTGCCTACTTTAACAACAGTAGCGGTAGTAATATTCATGAAGGTTTTTGTGCCTTGAGCAGTAATTAAAGCACCGTTTTGATTGATTGGGTTTGAGGTAATTGCCATTTATAACTCCTTATTTACACTTGTGGTTGATCTGAAAAACTTACATCTATAAAAGCGTGTTCTATTAACTTACGAGCAATATCCAATAGATTTTGTTGATAATAGCTAATTTCAAAAGTAATACTTTTCTTCATAGCTATAATCCCAAATTCCGATTGGGTAACTTTCTCATCCTGAATAACAGGCATATTGAGAATCCCAATATTATCTGTATCCAAGCTATATTGGAACACATAATCTTGAAATTCTAAAGAATTGTAGTTACGAGTTCCATAAATTGTTATTTTAACTGTTTCTTTAACAAGCTGATAATGCGAACTGTTTAAAGTTATNAATGGAGCAGCTTGCAAAGCCTGTGTACTTCTAGGATCAATGTCCACCGCAGCATAAGGTGGTGGTAAATTTTGATCTACTAAAAAAGACGGTAACATTGGAAAATACTGTGTCAAAGTAAGCCAAATTGGTAGGCTATTGGACACAATGACATTGGTTGTATCGAACCCTGTCATAGAATCAATAATCTGNGTATCCATAATAGAATACAAAGGACTNCCCCGATAATGATATAAGTCGGCTTGTTTGTAGAAATTTTCCCTGCGATTAAAAGAGAATTTCATATCCTCATAACTAGCAATATACATAATTTGCGGATTAATAGACTTAAAATCCACAATATCCTCTAAAGCAGTAAAGATTAAATTGCTAAAGACAGCAGTTCTATCTTCTAACTGATTAACTTCGCTTGTATAGTGCAAAGAACCTTGTATGGTAATTTGCTTTCTAGGCAATGGAGTTGGTGGCTGGTCATACTCTAATCTATTATATTGAGTGGCATTGTAAAGTGCCGAATCAGTTAAAAGAGCAGCATTTACCCAGAATACATAACCATCTAAAGGTAAAACCAGTTTGACATATAAAGTAAAGGTAATAGTCTGGTTTAACGATATGGTATTTAAACCATCCGCTAAACTAGCCCCTAATGGAGTCTTAGCTCCTGAAGTTTCTTGAACATTTGCCAAATTATTCTACCCAAGATTTAAGAGAAGTTTGTAATACTCCAGAATCAATAAAAGATGGTCTGCGTGGACCACGCTTAGTTTTAAAGCGAATACTCTTACCCATTAAAGCAGCTTTAGTTGGAACACCAGGCACTCCAAGTCTTGCCATTTCCTCAATATCTAAAAAATGCCTGAAATCTTGGTCTATTTGGCTCGTAGCCGATGCAAAAGGGTCTTGAGGTACATTGCCCTGCATGAGTGTTTCAAGTGAGCCTAAAACTCCTTCTGTAAGGTTTTTGGCTATATCGTCAATGTGACTTTCTGCAAATTTAGAGAATAAAGAATACTTTTCTTCTAAAATCGTTGCTACACCGTAACTTGTATTGCCTTCTGGTTCTGGGACATCCACGACACCCAGATGCAATTTCAAGTCAATCCCCAGAGAGTTCCAAGTGTTTGCATCCAAGCCAAAGCCTGTCTACCGTATGGGTCTTTAAGTCTTTGAAGATCAACTAAACTTANNTTTTGTAATCCTTGCCCAACCATCATATGTTGGCTAGTCGAACTATCGGCTGAACTATCAATTACTCCAGCGACAAAGCTATTAATACCATAAGCAGCACGAGCATTAGCAAACCAAGTTTGACCAACAATGTCATTCTGAAACTGTAATAGCTGACTTCCACCAAAGTTATACACCGTTAAGGTATAAATATCAGGAGAAGCCTTTGCAAAATCCAATGGCACTAAATCAAGTGCAATTTGGTAAGAATAAGCATACCCCTGAGAATTATCAGGAATAGCTGTACTAGGAATGCCCATCACATCCCTAGTCCAAGCGATAAAGCCAGCTAGTGTAGGGGTTTGTGCGATGGGACTTGTCATAAGCAAATTGTAACGAAAGGTAGGTTAAAAATCAGGATTTTTTTCTACGACCATTCTTAGCTGGTTGTATTCCTTCTCGAACAACTTCAATAGTTTGCTCGAACTTTGGACTATTATCCGCAGCGTTTTTCTTTTCTTCAATTACTTCAATTTCCAAACCTGATCTTTGCTTTAAACCCATTTCCTGAGCTTTATTAGCAATCATCTGATCGGAAGCTGCTGCGGTAATATTTCTTGATTCTTGAGCCTTGTTAATCATTTCCTGATCGGACTGAGTAAAGCCATTTTCAATCGCTTCTACGCTGATTGGCTTTTCTAGACGATAACAAAGACCACCAAACCCTTTAGTTACTTTATTAACTTCCATCATTCCATAAATTTGATGCTGACCAATAATAGCCATAATTGCATCTTGATTTCCAGGAATCTCGATTTGCGCTCCAGCACGAATACTATGTGAGAAGGGTCTTGGATTCTCAGGAATCATGTAAGTGAATAAATGCTCTTGTTTACTACAATTAGCGACATAAAGTTTCATACTATTACCCCTTATTTGGGTGGGGGACTAATGATGCGAGTCTTTTTAAGGACTCTAGCCCCCCATTTAAATCATCTCGGCATCACACGAGGTATTAGAACTATAACAAAAAAACCACCCTAAGGTGGCTTTTTCGATAATACTTTTGCTTAGTAAGCAGCAGACAGAATCGTCAATGCTTCTGGGCGAATTCCCCAACCTGAAGTGCTACGCATTGTGTACAGGGTAGTAATACCACCGTCAGCAATAGGAGTAGGAATTTCAGTAGGAGCAGACACATCACATAACATCAAGCTAGTTGCTGTCATATTAGGTGTCAAGGTTGCAAAAATGTTGGTATTGATGTTGTTATTTGCTTTAGGAATCTTTAATTCTGGAGCAATTAACAGGATAGCATCAGTACCGCCAGCACCTTTACCAATTAAGGTATCGTCAGCAGCGAATGAAACATCATCGCCACCTGCCCAAGAAGCTACGGTTTCTACCAAGCCAGCAGCAGTTTCAACACCAGCACCGATACGCTGGAATTGTGTCAATGACACTACACCAGAATAGCTGATTTGGCTAATAAAACGCTGAGGAGCTAGGAAAACCAAGCGCAAAGGTTGACCGATTTGGAGAGTACGGACTTTCAAAGCACCAATCATGTTTAATAGGTACTGAGCAAGTTGACCGCTATCCCAAGTAGCATAACCAACATTACCATTGGTATCAGAACCAAGGTTAGCTGTGGTTGCGCCATCGGTGTTGAGCAAGCCTTCACCATTGGCTGGATTGTAGCCATAGAGAAGTGCATTACGCAACTGTTGAGCAATACCTTGTCTTGCAGCTAAACGCATTGCCTGAGGCAAAGCATAGCCCCATGCGCCAGTAGCAGCTTCATCAAAGTTGTCATACTGAGCACGAGTTTGCAGACGATAAGTAGCGGTNGACATCATCGAAGGAATAACCGATGCGCTAGGCANTTGGTTAGCAGTCGATTGATTAGCCGAAACTTGGGTAGTCAACTGAACTTTTTTAGCATACACATAGAGATCAGCTTCGCCTAAGCGGGGCATTGGATTCTCGGTAGCTAGGGTTGTGAACGCACCTGAAGCCAAACTGTATTGCATAATCAGTTCGGGCATCATGAAATGCGGATTTACTGTTACAAATGAAGGAGCAAAGCCTGACATAGTAGTTTTCCTTTAGTTAGATTTGAACAACAGCGATTAAGCCATCGGTTGCCCAATTAGCATTGCCAGTCATACCATCATATGATACGGTCTTGTTGTTTTCAGTACTAATTTTCAGTACCTTGACAGGCAAAGCTGCTTGACCACTTGGTTGAGTAACTTGCAGTAAATTGGTTGTGTAATTGAAATATACCGTAGTAGAAATCAACTCACCATCAATAGAAACTGCTGCTGGATCGAGTGCTAAAGGAATCCTTGCACCACTTCCAAAGCGATAGAAGTTTACCGACATTCCTGGAGAATACAAAGGTGCTGTAGATTGAGGAGTGGTAATACCTGCAAACGCTTGGTTAAATACGCAAATACCAGTTGGAACATCAGTAGTAGTTGCTTGTAGAACTGTGCTTCCCAATACTGCTGAGTCATTAATAAACTCTTGAATTGGAATGCCACCCCAAATTGGAGTAACAGCAGAGGTTGATAAAACACCACCAGCTAAGGCAAACTTAACTGCTGGATCGTCTTGTGCATCACCTTGGGTAAAACCATTGCTGTTGGTCGAAAATAGACCTTTTGCATTGGTAGTAGCCATTGGGTTTAAAGAGATTTGTGCGCTCATGGCTTATTCCTTATCGCTTGTTGTTAGAGAGATGAAATTCTTTGACTCGCATAGATGGAACTTTGAAGTCATCTAACCAAGCGGACATAGCACCTTTAAATTTGGTGATAGTACGACCAGCACGATCTTTTTCATTAATTTCAACTAATTGGTCAGCAGCAAACATCATGGGTGATTTTGCAGCACTCAGAGCATCAGCAAAAATTTGCTTTTCTGCCAAGTCCAATAACTTAGCATCTTTAATTGATGTCAAGCTAATGTCTTTGTAAGAATCTGAATAGGCTTGTAGACCACGCAATAAACGCTTGCGATAAGCTAATAAGTTTTCACCTTGTAATGGGCGTGAAGCAGATTTACCAAATGCAGATAAAACGGAATCGCATTTTGCTTGTGCATCAGCAAATTTGGCTTCTTCTTCATCAGCTTTAGCAGCTTCTTCTTCGTCATCACACATTGCTTCTTCGTCATCATCCGGCTTAATTTCGCCAGCTTTGCCATGTTCAACAGGGTTTGAACCTTCTGCATCTTTTTTGGCTTCTTCTTCTTCCTCATCCTCATCGGATTTGGCTTTCATCATTTCTTCTTCGTCAGCTTTTGCCTTTTTATCGACAGCAGTAACTAGGGGGGCAGCAGGGATATTTTTCTCCATCTCGTCAACTCGGGCTACTACTTTGCCTAGAATTGAAAGGATGGTATCAAGTTTTTCGCCTTGGGCATCTGCCTTTGGCTCAATCGTATTTTCTGTCATATCAGACACCTCAGGGTTAGTTAAAAGTACTCCAGTAGCATCGCCACCTTTGTCCCACACTCCTTTAGAACCTCTTGCTTTTGTAACAATAGCAATATGATCTAAAAGAAATGGCACACCTTCAATCAAGAGTGGCTCGCCATTCTCAGTTGTAAGTGTAGTGTTTCCAGCAGTATTGTCAAATACTACTGAAGGAGAAGTGCTAATTTCACCTTCAAGAATCTCATTTGCTGAGTCTTGATCGTAAATTTTCGCAATTCCCCAAACTTCGTCACCTTGTAAATAAGGCAACATAATACTTCCGACTGCACGATTTTTAAACTCATCAGAGGTTAAAACAGCAGTTTCGGGATGATCCATGATGAC
>JGI24890J29729_1001361_pt1 | contig 11234 bp, 23 predicted proteins | sample FreactcultureFD7_FD_29729 | JGI IMG/M metagenome (IMG submission 29729)
GTAGAGGCATAATATGGAAGGCAATAAGATGACGGATAGCGTAAGCGACCTGGAGAAGACCTTGACTGGTCTGGCATTCACCTTGACCTACCTCTTGGTCCTGGTGGTAGTGGTAATGGATACAGTTTATTGGAGGGCTGGATAATGGATTGGATGGATATGGTTAGAATTCTAATGGGCCGTGGAGGCAAGGTGCAGGTGGCGAATACACTGGTTATGGATCACTTTTTGGTTGGTACGCGAGTCCATTTGGCTAATCGGCCAGTATAACACAGGTGGTGCTGGGGGTCAAGCCCCAGCACTGCTTGGAAGCACAGTGGTTGGCTCAGAGGCTGGCAGGGGTTGGCTCAGAGGCTGGTGACAGGCTATGGCGGTATGGCGGTGCGTGCTATAAAAAACTTCTCCATGGCGAAACTCTTTTCTCTCAAAATTTATTTTCTGGCCCCTCCAAGCAGTTTTCGAATTTTCACTATTTTCTCTTCCTAATTTTTTTTCAGGAGGCCGCAGAGACCCTAATGTTTTTTCCTCTTAGTGGTTCTCGCAACACCTGAGGGTTTCACTCTCTTGGTGTATGTACTGACCTTACCTGTCTTTCTATTTGTGGTCTTTGTGGTTCTAAAAGAACCCGCAATCTTTATCATCTTCTCAAAAAGTTTCATACTTTATCCTCAGTAAGAGTTCCTCAGTGGTTATCAACGGAATAGATTCCTTTTCTGTATAATCTCAACATCATTCTTTAATTCCTTTAAGGCTTCTTCGAGCGCCTTCGTTCTTTGTTCCAAATTAGGGTTTGGATAACTATACTGAGTGGTCGCTACGGTGTTAATATTACTAATTGTACCTGTACCAACCGAACCTATTGGCAGCATAGTACCAACGAGGGGTGTATTGACTGAATCGCCAATAATCGAGGTAATGGATGTACCTGATATACCGTTGGAACCTTTTTGAACATCCGCTATGGCATTTCTACCCTTAATGGCTAGTATGCACCATTTTATCTCATCTAAGTCAATTCTATTCTTATAAGACCCAATATAGTATCCTTCTATTTCGTTCAAGCCTTTAAGTTGCCGTGCATTAACAACATAGACATACTCTGGAAAATAATCTAGTATATTAGAATATTCGGTCCACTCAAGGAGTTTCTTTTCTTTGTATTCTAAGAACTCGATGAAACTGCCCGCCACTATAAAAATTTTCTTTTTGGTGGTCATACCATTTCCATAAAGAGTCTACCACGAGCTTTTCTGCTAATCTGTGAATCAATGATTTCGGCAGACCTTTGCATCATAGCACAAGCCATCATTAGAAGGTCTTCCCGACTATCACACATTAAAATTTGTTGTTCTACAGGAAACATTAGTTCATGCATCCTAATACGAACGGAATCTTTTTCATCTTCTGTCATTTCTTTTTCCTCTTAGGTGGAGGTTCAACAGTCTCCTGAAACCTTGCAATCCATTCTTCATGGTCTTTGTTGTTTTTATGGAATGTTTCTTCATCAATCTCAACATCATTCCAGAAGTGTCGGTAACCCTCGGTACTCAGGACTTCTACTACAAAAGGTTCAGGCTTCTTGCTTCTGGTCGCCATGTTCCATTTTTTTCTTAAGGTGTATTCCAGCAAAAGTACCACAGAAAGCACCAAGTGCTGCAGGTATCAGGACATAATGGTTTGTTGTATAGTTGATAACAACAAAGGCACTAATGACTGTTACAACAACCGACCAATAACCAGCAATCAAGGCTTTACCCTCAGCTATCGATTTAAGATAGTATGTGTAAAAGATGTCCGTGAAAAACAGGAACACAAAGGTTAGAATATATTCCCACATGTTATCACCAATTCATCCTCTGCATTTCGCGGATCCTAAGTTCTTCCTTGATAAGGTAAGCTTTCTCGTCATATTCCATATACTTGATATGGTGTTCAATCGCCAATGCAACATAATAACTCAGGTTGGATTCCAGGGCCGCATCAGACAACCGTTCAGTAGGTTCAGTAATCATATAAAGTTTTTTCCATAATAAATTCATTTAACCTGCCTCAATATTTGTACCATGTCGGCCGGAACAACATATGCTCGAGCCAAATAAATAGTTGATCCTGATACATCTTTTTTCTTGGTGAAAGAAATAAACTTAGAACGCAATAGTTCCTCTGCAATTAAATTTGCTAATTGAATTTTTATACTTCTTTCCGCGGTTGCAGTATTCAAAGTCATTTCTTGGAGCTCTGATATGGTAACGGAAGCCTTCAACATTTCTCCTTGGATTACATGTTGAGTTTCCCTCAATGTGTCACTTATGTCTTTGTGATACTCATCCCAAGGATTTATATTCCAATTCGCAGTTGCCATTTATTCACCAAAAATCAAAACTACATCATCTTCGGAAAGAATATAGTAAGTATTTCCCTCTACAACAGTCTTAGTAGCTGCATTCCAGTTGGGTAGTATAACATCACCAACAGAAATGTCAAGCACTTCTGGACCAATAGAGATAACTTTACCGCGGTTAGCTTCATCACGGTCAGACCTAGTTAGAATAATACCACCAGGTGATACTTTGTCTTTTTCAATAATCTCTACCACTAATTTTTTGTTCAAAGGCTTTATCATAATTTTCTTTCTATATTTTTAACATTTCTTCGTAAGTGTAATTACGTTCCATGTAAGTTGAGGGATTCTTCAAATAATTTTCTACTAAGTCACCATTTCGCCTAGGTGAGTGATTCACTTTAAAATCAACACCATTGGTTTTCTTAAAAATGTCAATAATTTCTTGGACTGTCCGAGTGTCACCATAGGCCAAATTCTCAATAGACCTGCTTGGTTTATCTATAGCTTTAATGAGAGCTCTGCAAATATCGTTCACATGGACATACTCACGAACAGCAGTACCATCCTTGGTTGGATAATCCGTTCCATAAAGTGTGAATGCCCTAGTTTGTATAGCGTTAGTCAGATTGTGGAATAGACCATCTGGATTCGTTGCAGGATAGCCTCCAGACCCAATAACATTATAGAAACGAAATATGGTGTAATCTTTTTCTCCCATATATTCAGTAATGATATGTTCAGCCATCAACTTGGTGTAAGCATAAGGACTTGTTGGATCACTTGCAGCACCGGTAGATGCGAAAATGAAGTTTTTAAATTCCAAATTCTCAAGTACATTGATTGTGCCATTAACATTTGTTTTGCAATAATCACTAGGCCTTTCAACCGATTCACCAACACGGACAAGTGCTGCAAGATGAATCACAGCATCAAAGAACACATAAAAGAAAGCTTTGTGAATGTCATTGGGATTACGAATATCAATACTCTTATTCCATGCAGGATCATTATAGTCCAATCGATATATTTCAATATCAGGTCGAGTCTCGGTAAGCATTCTACACAGATGCTTACCGATATACCCATTTGAACCAGTAATTAATACTCTCATTCTGATAGGAATGTAGGGCGGCTATTACCAACAAAAGAATCAGCCAACTTCTCAGCTTCTTCCTTTACATGACTTTGTGTGGAGTGTGAAAACATATCGTTCATATAGAAAGCAATAGTGTAAACACCCATTCCATCCTTGCGGACTTCACTTTTCTTATTATCCACTTGTGCAGTATAACACAAATCAAACATACTAACTCCTTATGCAATCAAATCAATAAAGCGGTTCAGAACAACACGGCTACTTTTCCTTGAAGAACTGAACTTGTTAAATTCGGAAGCAATCTTTCTCAAAGTTGCGGTTTCTTCCACTTCAAATTCAGATTCTTCATCAGTATCTAGGCTTTCAGAACGAAGCAAATAATATTCATCGAAACCACCGTTAGTGATAACTTGGAATTTATTATTGCGAAAATCTTTCTTCATTTTTTCCGCATGAACAGAGTCGAGGTCTGGCATGTACTTTGAAGCAACATAACTAAAATTCCGACTAGGAAGAACATAGAAACCAATGATATTACAACCTGTACGAACCTTCAAAAGTTTAATGTAAGCTGAAGTCAGTTCATTATCGGTCATAGTGGAAACCACTACTTCATATTTTGTAACAGGATCACGGATAACCAATCTTTGGTTTTTGCTACCATATCCTTGTGCTGACCACAAATAACGGCCGTAACCATCAGCAACAGCAGTCCATTTATTTCCTTCACCATCAGTCAAAAACACAGTATTGACAACTTGCAGTCGGTTATCTTTTTTGAATTTAGGAACAATGTTCATTGCAGCAACGATAGATTCATTCAATGGAGTTCCACCAAGTTTAAACCATTCGGGCATAGTCCAACGACCCAGTTCTTCATATTTCAAAAGAGCACCAGCAGCTTTACTGAAATCGACTGCACTCATTCTATTAGACAGAATATTCAACAATCTAAAATCAGAAAGACACATATCTCCACGTTTCAGACTGTTTTGGTGTTGCCAACCTTTTTCAATGTCTTCATATTCTGTACTGAAAGCATACACTTCATAAGGAATATTAATCTTCTTGCAAAACATCACAAGGTTCAGCAATTGCTTTACGGTGTTTCCAATGTTATCTGACATAGAACCAGACCAATCAATGAACATAACCAGACCGTGTGATTTACCACCAGGCACAACAGTAATCTTCTTGAAAATATCTTCATTGAATTTGTAAGAGAAAATCTTATTCATATTCAATTCGCCAGTTTTGGAAATGCTAGCACGTTTCATCTGTTCAGCATTTTTACGCAGTTCAAATTCTTTTACAAGATAGGAAACCACTTTCTTAGATTCTTCACGGAATTTAAGAAATTCTTCTTTTTCTTTTACTAAGAATTCTTTCCATTCAGATTTTTTACTGCCCATTTCTTTGTATTTTGCAGTAACATCGTCTTCATAACGAGTCCAAACTGTTTTGTGGTCAACAATAATCTTATCAGTGTTCAGATTTGGTACATTGCCATATCCATATTCCAAGGAACTAGAAGAAAACATTCGTCTTTCGTTTTTACGGTAAGCTTCATCTGTTTCAGAAACGGGTTCTTCAACTTGTTTAGATTTACGGCCACCTTGTCCGCCTCCTTGGTTTTTACCGGATTGGTCATCGGTACCTTCAGAACCACCACTTTGTGGTTTTGAATTTGTTGGACCTTCATTGCCGCCGAGTTCTTCTTCAGCTGATGTTTTACCTTTTCCATCTTCTTCTGGTTGTTCATTGGATTCTTCACCAAGAATTTCTTCAAGCATTTCATCCATTTCTTCATCGGATAAATCAACTTGACCCTTTTCAGTTCCACTTTCTCCTTCTTGTTCTTCTTCTTGACTTTTCATGTAATCAGAAACTTTTTTATAAACTTCAATCACATCATCATAAGTTTGTGTGTTTTCGATTTCTTCCAGAAGTTCGGTTTCAATATCATTGAATTTGATGCCAATAGATGCACCACCTTTGCAGTAAAGGTTAATACGGTCGATGAAATTTAGTTCATTCAGGTCTTTACCGGCGGTGCCAAAGAAATCTTGGTCAAGCAATTCTTTATAAGCACGAATGAAAGACTGACGAATGCCAGGATATTTGTTTTTGATTTTACGTTCAATACGGGAATCTTCCAGTACATTCATAACACTCATGGAGTATTTTAGGTCATAGGCCTTTTTCATACCATCTTCTGGTGTATAAAGTGCATGACCGACTTCGTGACCCATGAATAGGTCATACAGATAAGTTGAGATTCCGTTTTCTAGAATAGGAATGGTTAGAATACGATTCTTAACATCAAAGGATGCCGTTTGGACCTTGCGTTGTTCAATGTGAAGGTTTTCTGTTGCCATTAGTTTGGCTAGAATTGACTTGGATTCGATTAGTTCCATGGTATTTCCTAAAGATAATGTATATATTATACACTATTTTCTGTATTTGTCAAGCTTTTGTCAGTAATAATTAGTGTGCCTTCTTCAGTCACCTCTAAGTGTAGAGTTGTTCCTTCTTTCCAACCCATTTTTTCTATTAATTCTGGTGGAAAAGTCAGAATTCCATCACCGGAACCGTCTTCCGCATCTTGAATGTATGAAATCCAAGAATTTTCAACTGGTATGTTTTCGTAATTGCTCATAATTTTCTTGATCCTGTTCAAATTGTGTCATAACAGCCCAACGGCGTACTGCTTGATTGAGTTCATTTAGTGACTCCGCAGTAAATTTTGGTTTTTTATTGTCAATTTCCGTATTTTCAGTCATTTTTATTGCTCTCCGAGAAGTAAACGTGACAGTTTCTGCGGATGTTTGACTTTCCGGCCGTGCTCTGACACAATTTTGTGCTTTTGCACGGGTTTAATGGGAGTCCGGCAGTGCGGACGTGCTAGTTTTAGTGTAAAATTGAGTTTTTTCATGTTAACGCCTCATACTTGAAATGTCTTTTGCTTGTTCATCAGTAAAAACAGGTACGGCATTAGATTTATGCATTGTTGCAATGCCTTTGACCATAGTTCCAGTGTAAATCTTTGCTGGTGCTTTGGTTGCATTACCTGGTCCTGTATCTAAAGACTTAAATTTAGAGGTTTCACGAACATAAACACTAGTCACAACAGGAGTTTTAACTTCCATTGATTTGGAGTATTTACTCAATGACTTTGGCTTCATTTCTTCAATGGATTTGAGCCATTCCTCATACTGTGCCTGTTGGTTCTTAGGCACTTTCCGTTTTTTAGATTTAGGAACTTTACAGTGGATAAACATAATATATTTCCGTACAAGATTCACATTATACAGAACTTTCAAGTATTTGTCAAGTTTTTTGTTGTTTTAAAACAACACTTAACGTCTAAATTTCATTTTATCGGAACCCCAATCATTTTCATACTTGTCATATTGGGATTGCCTAGTAAAACTTTTTTGTTTGTCTCGCTTTTTGCGTTTATCATATTGGTTTTTTTCAAAACCATAATCATCGTTGTAGTTTCTATCTTTGCGAAACTTCTCTACATCTTTTGACACCTAAAACTCCTATTGTTATGGCAACATTGCCGGGAAAGCCTCTTTAACGAACTTATAATTAAGTCCTTTTACACCAAAATCTTTTCTAAAAATACCCATTACAACTTCAGCTTCACGGGGTTCCAAATTCTGTAGCAATTCAACCAAAAGTTGTTCACGCTTCCTATCTGTCAGTTTATCAGCAGTTTCATTGCCTTTTTGAAACATATACAGTTTTCGCATTTCGGTAGAAAGGCTAGCATAACTCATTCCTGCTGGAACATCTTTGACAACATAACCTTCCGGTATTTCATTGATGTACCATTTTGGTTCCGGATGAAATCCCATTTTCAACACATCAACTAATACCTGTGACAGATTTTTACCAATAACATCCATTCGTTGTTGTTTAGTTGTAGCAACCTCAAATTCATCAAAAATTTCATATATGTTTTTCATTAAAAGTCCTCAATTACTTCCATTAAATTTTTCAGTCGATACTGAATAAAGTAGTTAAACATCTTTTGCTTAGATGCGGGTTTAGAATCATCATAAGTATTTATGATTTTCTCTTTGATTTCAACAGGTATGCAAGTAAGGTCAATTAAGGTCTTATTGCGTGAGAATCCCGTCAAAGCACTACTGTCAATCAAATCACTGGTTTTATCCATATCTTCTTTTAACAGTTTATTCAGTTTATCTTCCGAAATACTCTTTTGTCGGATACCCCTAACAAAGCAGTCAGAAGATGAAAAGATATTTGGAATGCCATCACCTTTGTCACCACGAATAATCTTCTCTTTTAGTTCAATGAGAGGATTTTCCGATTTGATAAATTTCTTCTGTGCTGGGTTGTATTGTTTAATGTTTGGTCCATATTGTTGCAACTGGAGAAAGTCTCCGTCACTGGACAAAATCAATACTTTTTGGTGTGCTGCGTATCGTGGTGCAAGTGTGCCGATAATGTCATCAGCTTCTGCTCCGTCAACATCAATAACCTTGTATGGAAAGTTTTCTTTCAACTCTTGTTTGAGCTTGGCCAGCAATTCAAAAATCAGGTGCCAATCAAGTGCAGATTTTTCACGGGTTGCTTTACGGCCTGCCTTGTAGAATGGAAAGAACTCCTTACGCCAATACTTGCGGTTGTCACAACAGAGTACAACTTCACCATATTCGTTACGGAAAGTCTTTAGGTGCATCCTAAGAATATTCAGGACCAAGTGACGAATTAAGTCTTCATCTAACTTAACTCCTTTTTGGTTTGATAGTTGGGCCATTAGGCCAGCTAAAAGAACCTGGTTCAGGTCAACGAGAATCATTATGAATCCATATGTTATAAAACTAAACTATATCACACTTCTTGAAATTTGTCAAATATTCCATTCATAAGTGTACCAGATGTTGTTGTTTTTTTACAAATGATACCATAAAAATCCAAAGGAATCAACATTGACATATATTCCAACGGAGCAGAAAGGATTGCATCAAATCTTTCCAATTTTTCAATATCACCTTCATCAGTTTCTTTGAATAGTATAACATCATAACAATCACCTAAAACGCTACCGCCTATCTTTTCACCAACATCCTTCAGTTCACTAATTTGGATTTCCAGTTGGTGTTCTTCTTCACCTGGAACAAACATGAACGTATGATAATCTCCATTCTCAAACTTCTTTAAGTAGTCTAGCATTATAATCCTTAATGTGTGATTTTCTTACTCTAACCATAATCCAGCTATTGTAATATTCATCACTCTCCATAACTTTGTGTGCAAATTGTTCTTTTGCTTCAAGATAACTACATTCACCTTTTGATTTACATAGATGCAATATCTCTCTTTTGAATTTATCTTCTCCATAGAGTGTAACATCTTTTTGTAATTCTTCACTACTTCCATAGTAAGTTGGCCAGTCACTGGCCACTTTGAATTTTTTCTTCTTGCCTTTTACTTGTCTTGTTTTGGAGAAGTAGAAAAGTTTCTTACCAATATATTTTCTACCTGTTTCTAGGTTTGTTATAATGTACACAAACCCGTAACTATCTCCAATCAATTCTTCATTAAAGTCTGAATCTTTGTATAACCAATTTATTCCCATTTTAAGTCATCTTCATCTAAGTCATCATCCTCTATATATTCTTCGGATAATTCTTCGATGGGTTCACCACAAAACGGACAAAACTCTGGCATTTCCTGTGAAGTCAATTCTTCATAAAACTCAACTTCATATGTTGATTCACAACTTAGACATTCTCCTGATACTATCTTGTTTTTCATTTTTATCTCCCATTTTTGTTATTAGTTTGCCCATACATCACCCCAATCTCCAGACAAAGCACCTTTTGCATAATCGGTTGCTCTGTTCTCAAAAAAGTTTGTATGCGTTGGAGCATTAATCATTTCTTCAACCCATGGTAGTGGGTTTTTCTTAACTTTAAAGATACCTTTTAAACTCAATGAAATCAATCTACGGTCAGCAATGTAACGAATGTACTTCTTAACATCTTCCGCAGATAGACCTTCCATAGCACCCATGTTGAAAGCTAAATCAATAAACTTATCCTCAAGTTCAACCATCTTTTCTGCGATAGTATAAATGCGAGACTTTAGTTCATCATTCCAGATTTCTGGATTCTCACCTATGTATGTTCTAAACAATTTAATCATGTTTTCAGCATGTTGAGTTTCATCAACGATAGACCAAGTAACAATCTGACCCATACCTTTCATTTTACCGTGTCGTGGGAAATTCAACAACATAATGAATGAAGAAAACAATTGCATACCTTCGGTGAATGCGGAGAATACAGCAATGTGTGTTGCAGTATTTTCTTTAGTTGTATTCTGTTTGGAAATGTCGATTACATAGTCATGTTTCTCACGCATTTCAGCATACTCTGAAAATTCATTGTATGTTGTTTCTGGTAGGCCAAGCGTTTCGATTAGGTGTGAATAAGCCGCAACGTGTAATGCTTCACGAGCAGCAAAACCTAACAACATCATACGCATTTCAGGTTGTGGGAAGTATGGCAAGTAGTTGTTTACATAACCACCAGCAACGTCAATATCACCTTGTGTGAAGAACCTAAAGATATGTGTTAAGAATTGCTTTTCTTCATTGGATAATTTGTTTTTCCAATCCTTAACATCTTCTGACATTGGAACTTCTGTATGCAACCAATGTGATTGTTCATGTTTCAACCATGCATCATAGGCCCATGCATAATTGAAAGGTTTAAAGTATGTGCGTTCTTGTGTAACATCTTGCTTAGTTTTTTTAATCATTTGTTTTCTTTCTTTAATTCCAGTATTTTGAATGTTCTTTTTTATTCCAGTATTCTTTGTTATTTCTATTCCAAAAATTCTTAATTAGGTATAGAGCCATACCGAAGTAACCCATCTTTTGGAATCTTCTACTATCTTGTCCGACATAGTGATTAACTAATTTAAACTTCTTTGGATCATACATCTTTGATAGGAAGAAATCTTCACTTGTTGCACACTTTTCGGGAAATCCGCCAAATTGTTTAAACTTATCGATGCGGGTAAGCATGAATGCACCAACAGCAAAAGGCACTTTGTACTTCATTATATTGTTTATGAAGTTAAAAATGATAAAACCAATTTGTGTTGTTCTGTTATTGTCGTAACATTTTAAATTTAATCCAACAAGGTCGAGGTTGTTTGATTCCAATTCATCAACGGCATCACGGATAACCATGTCATTGAAGAAACGCACATCGGCATCAATAAACAAAATGTAAGGTGTAGTAACTAGTTTTGCGCCGCTGTTCTTTGCAATTGATACAGGACCACCATCAATAATCTCAACATTCAATCGACCTTTCATCTTTTGAATAACTTCTCTGGTATTATCTGTTGAACAGTCTGCAATGATGATTCTGGTGTTACCTATCATTTGATTGTGTAAGTGTGTCAACAGATAAGGAATATAGTTTTCTTCATTTTTGCAAGGAATAACGATTGTTAGTTTATTACTCAACATCATCCGATCCTTTTGTCCAAGTGATTATTTCCCAACGGCCATCGTGGTGTTCTACCAATGCCGTACAGCTTTCAACCCAATCACCATCATTCATGTATACGACACCATTAATATCTTTAATTTCAGCTTTGTGGATATGACCACAAATTATGCCATCGTATCCACGTTTCTTACAGTAGTTGGATAGATTATACTCAAACTTGAACATAAAGTCAACAGCTTTTTTAACACGTTGTTTCAAATACTGGCTTAAACTCCAATATCCAAAT
>JGI24890J29729_1001362_pt1 | contig 11214 bp, 14 predicted proteins | sample FreactcultureFD7_FD_29729 | JGI IMG/M metagenome (IMG submission 29729)
CAAGTTACAAATCCAAATCAAAAAATTAATTGGATTCAATCCAATGGATATGTGACCGATGACGCAGGTAAACGCACCCCTAAGACGATAACTTTGACAGTCGAGGCGCAGATACAGGCTTTAAGCGCAACCGATTTAAAGCATATTGATGGGCTTAATATCACTGGTGTAATGCGCTCCGTTTACATGTACGGTAATGCTGCTGGCGTGGTCAGGGCTGATCAAATTGGCGGGGATATACTAGTTTTTCCTGAATGCGCTGGTGGATGCAATAAAAATTGGTTAATTAATCAAGTCATTGAAACATGGTCTGATTGGTGTCATGTCATCGTAACTTTACAAGTGGAATAAATTATGCAAATCAACGTAGGAACAACCCCCGGTCAAGCTGCTGAAGCTATTATTGATGTAGATTCCTTTGGCAATGCTTTAAATAACATTCCGACATACAGAACAGGTATTTATGACCTGACTCCTGCTGCCAATGCAACGGATGTGTTCACTATTTCAGGTTCAGCTACCAAAACTATTAAAATTACAAAGCTGCAAGTAACGGCTGATAGTGCGTCTACTGCTGGAGTCATCGACTTTTATTGTTTTTTAAGTCTGTTGCAAATGCAGGTGGAACTTTTACAACTCCTGCTTCTGTTAAATATGACTCAAATAATGCTGCTCCAACTGCGACAGTAAAGGCTTATACAGCTAATCCTGATACTCTAGGAGCTGGTCAATTTATATTTGGCGACCATTACGCTCTAGCTAACGCAGGAAGTAGTGGCATTCCGATTTTCCCTTGGGTTGAGATTTTTGGGGCATCTGTTACTCAACCAATCGTGTTGCGTGGAGTAAACCAATCATTTTGCTTTAGTTTGAATGGCGACACCATTCCTACTGATATTGAGCTTTATGTCTCTATAGAATGGACAGAAGAATAATATGTCAGTTATTTTGGACATCAATGACCAAGATATTTTTAAGGCTATGAGAGTCTTTATTCAGAGCTTTGTGCCGTCTACTGTTCAGGTGGTTCAAGCTCAGGATAATAGAGTCCCAATGCCTAAAGGTGGATTTATCACCATGAACAATACAGGTATGGATCGTTTATCTTTTAATGTTGACAATTATCAGTCGATCAACCAAGGAAAAACTATTCTTACCCCTACGCAATATTCAATGCAATTAGATTTTTATGGTCCTGACTCTCAAGTTTGGGCTATGCAAACTATGGCATTGTTTAGGGATGATTATGCAACGGCATTATTTCCGTCAAATATTCAGCCTTTGTATGCAGACGATCCAATTCAAATACCTCTTATTGACGGTGAAGCACAATATGAGCAAAGATGGAAATTGGTAGCGAGTTTACAATACAACCCAATCCTTTCAACTACGCAGCAATCGATGTTGGCTGCAAAAATTGAACTGGCTCCAATCGACCAGACCTTTAAACCCTAGGAGAATTTATGAGTACCATTCCTTTTTCGCAAGTAGTTCAAGTAGTACCTTCCGTTTTATCGGCTAATGGCATAGCAGTTGATCTAAATGGTCTCGTGCTTACTCAAAATGCCCTAACACCTTATGGCACAGTATTAAATTTTTCTGATGCTGCTGGTGTTCAAAGCTATTTTGGAGCTGGTTCAGACGAAGCTACTATTGCTAGCATTTACTTCAATGGCTATCAAAATGGCACTCAGTTGCCCGGCAGTCTTTTAATGACCCGTTACCCTGAAGTGGCAATTTCAGGATGGCTGCGTAGCGGTTCTATGGCTTCTGTAACCCTTGGTCAACTACAAACCTTTACTGGTACATTAGGCAATTACGATTGCTGGCGTAGTTCAGACTTCAGGAACCATTAATTTAAGTGCAGCAACTAGCTTTAGTTCAGCAGCTTCTATTATTCAATCAGGCTTTACTAGCCCCGGCTTTACTGTTGCATACAACTCAACTCAATCCGCTTTTGTATTTACTACAATCGCTACTGGAGCAACTCAAACCGTTGGTTTTGCTGCAACTGGTACTTTGGCAACCAATTTACGCTTAACTCAAGCTACTGGTGCGATTGTTTCTCAAGGTGCTGATATTGCTGATCCTGCTACTTTCATGGCTAATATTTTGACTCAGAATCAAAACTGGGCAACTTTCATGACTGTTTGGGAAGCTACCATAACAGAAAAAGAGGCTTTTGCTCAATGGAGTAATTCAGCTTCTCCACGTTGGTTGTATGTTTGCCAAGACTCTGATCCAAATGCTTTGGTCGCTAATAACACGACTACTTTTGGTAATTACTTGCAAACCAATCAACTTATTGGTACTTGCCCAATTTACGGCAATTTGACTCATGCTGCCTTTGTTTGCGGTTTTGCTGCTTCATTGAACTTTACTCGTTTAAATGGACGTGCAACGCTTGATTTCAAATCACAGTCAGGTCTAGTTCCTTCTGTAACCAATTCGACCCAATACACTGCAGTTGTTTCCAATGGGTATAACTGCTATGGCGCATTTGGATCTAACAATCCAGCTAACAATGCAAACTGGTTTACACCGGGTTCCGTATCGGGCAAATGGCTATGGGCTGATACTTATTTGAATCAAATTTGGCTCAATGCTAATCTCCAATTGTCTATGGTTAACCTATTGACTCAAGTTGGCGCAGTTCCTTATAACTCACAAGGTAATGGTTTAATTTACTCTGCTGCTCTTGATCCAATCAACGCAGCCAAAAACTTTGGCGCAATTCGTGCTGGCATTAACGTTTCTGCTGCTCAAGCTGCTGAGATTCAGTACGCAACAGGCGTAAATGCTGCTCCTACGATTGCCTCTCAGGGTTTCTACTTACAAATTAGTGAGGCTACTGCTCAGACTCGTGCTGCACGTCAATCTCCTCCAATTACTTTGTATTATCAAGATGGTGAGGCGGTTCAGCAAATCACTATGGCTTCAATCGCAATTCAATAAGGATAAATTATGTCAACAATAACCTCAGCAAATTCGGTCTTATCTCTTGCCATTAATAAGTATTTTCCCGTACCTCAAATTATTCAAGGGTATGCGGTAGATGATGCTTTTGAAAGCGAAGCCGTACAACAGTCAGAAATTTTGATGGGCGTAGATGGTGTTTTGTCTGCTGGTAAAGTATTCGTACCTTACAAGATGACTATTCACCTTCAAGCTGATAGCCCTAGCGTATTTTTATTTGACGCATGGCGCAACGCTCAAGATGCAGCAGTTGATGTTTTCTCTGCTAGTGGCTCCATTACCCTGCCTTCTACAAGCATGGTATATACTTTGCAAAATGGCTACTTAACAATGGCAACTCCGTTTCCAGCAGTTAAGAAAACCTTGCAACCACTGGTTTACGAAATCACTTGGCAGCGAATTATTGGCGGTCAAATTTAATAGGTAGCAATCTAAAAAATGGCTAGAAAAGAATCGACATTCGTAGCAGAAATTGGCAGAGATAAGGGAAANCAATTCCATATTACTGAAATGTCTGCTACTCAAGCTGAAAACTGGGCTATTAAGGCAATTCTCGCTGTCGGCAATGCTGGCATCGATATTCCTGAAGACCTGTCAAATCAGGGAATGGCGGGACTTATGGCAGTCGGATATACGAGCTTATTAAAAGTTCCGTTTGAAGCTGCCAAGCCACTTTTGGACGAAATGATGACCTGCGTTCAGATCATCCCTTCTGCAAATATTAAAAGACCTCTAATTGAAGATGACATAGAAGAAGTTCAAACTCGCTTGCAATTAAGAAAAGCCGTTTGGAGCCTTCACATGGATTTTTTTTTAGGCGAAAGCCAATCGACTTCGGAGTCAGAAGCTCGAGCCAATCCGTCAAACGCATCATTGAGTATCAAGCTGCCCCGCAAACGATCTCAACAGTAATATCGTCTAAATTGGCTACTCTCCATGAACTTGATACTGTCTATGGTGTTGAGGATCTATGGATTCTTCTTGAAATCAATGCCGTTGATAAACATAATGCGTCACTAATGAATGCTAAATAATGGCTACCGTAATTGATTCCTTATTAATAGAATTAGGTTTAGATACCACTAAATTTAATGCAGCTCAGCAAAAGTCCGTAGATCAACTACGCAAGCTGGACGAGCAATCNCAAAAGACNTCCAAAACTATTGCCAAAGGTGCAAAAGATATGGGGGATGGCTTTACCTTCATGAAGGACTCTTTAATTGCTTTTGGTACTGTATTGGTAGGGCTTTCAGCGTTTAAAGATTTAATAATTAATACTACTAAACAAAACGTTGAACTTGGTAGATCTGCTCATATTTTAAGCATGAATGCCGTTGAGCTTAAAACTTGGGGTCAATTAGCTGAATTGACTGGTGGAAGTGTTGAGTCTATGACTAACACTATAAAAGGCTTACAACAGGCTTTAGCAGGGCTTACAGTTGGCGATACTAAGATGGTCAAGGCAACTTCAATGCTAGGCGCATGGAGTGCTTTTGACATCAATAAACAGACCGTTGACCTTTACAAGCTATCAGACGCAATCGTTAAATATAAANCTACCCATACNGAAGCTGAAACCGTTATGTGGACGGAAGCATTAGGAATTGATCAATCTTCCTTGCTGTTGTTGGAAAAAGGATCTTCTTATTTACACGAACACTATGATGAGTTTCAAAAGTTAAATGAAGTAATGAATAAAAATGCTGAAACTGCTGACAAGATAAATGAAGCTTGGATAAGGGTAAAAGCTACTTTAGAAGGCATTAAACAATCTTTTTATGGATGGGTAGGAAAGGTTTTATTGAGCCCATCTAGCCCTGAAGATCAAGCTGCTTGGGAAAGATACGATCAGATTCGCAAGAAATATGATGAATCTAAAGGCGGTGGNAAAAGCGGGTCCACAGGAGCTGCAAATACTTTGATGGATTATTTCACTTCTCAAGGGTGGACTAAAGCACAAGCTGCTGGAATTGTTGGCAATCTAATGCAAGAAAGCTCTTTAGATCCAACTCGTAAAAATAAAACGGGTCATACTGGATTAGCTCAATGGAATGCAGAAAGACAAGCGGATTTTAGAGCTTGGGCAGGATATGGTTTAGATGACAGTAGAGCTGATTTATTAAAACAAGCTCAATTTATTAATTATGAATTGACTCAAGGAAAATATAAAAAAGCTGGAAGCAGTCTAAAAACTCAAGGAACTGCCGAAGGGTCATCCAATGTTGTTATGCAGCAATATGAAAAGCCCGGTGATTATTCAGGAGCGCAAAGAGCAGCTTATGCAAATCAGGCTATGCTAGGTGCTGGATTAACAGTCCCATCGGGAAATTCTAAAGTAGTTAACTCTAACGTCAATATTCAAAATTTAGCGGTTAATACTCAAGCTACTGATGCAAATGGTATATCTAAGGATTTACCAGTTGCATTGCAACAAAATTTATTAATTAATGCTGGAATAGTAGGTGCTGAATAATGTCTTTAATACCTTATCCTAATGTTCCGAATTTGCCCGGTGTTCCTGCATTAGCTAGAAGCAACAATGCTCAATTTGCTGCTGCTGCTCTAACGATTGTAGGGGAACTTTTACCCAATAATCTTTTTGGTCCACAATGGTCAATCCTAAATCAAAAAACAGGGCAAAAAGCATTGGAACCTGATTCTTTTGTAGCTATTGAATATCGCAACGAAAGAAAAATCCCTACTTATCCACTAGAGCAGGGAAGCTTTCAAAGCTACAACAAAGTGGCTTTGCCATACGATTTAAAGGTAACAGTATCTTGTGGCGGTAATCAAACAATGTCCACAATTCAATTTTTAGATGCTATTGCTGCAATGTTGAATTCTTTGGATGTCATTACTGTAGTTACACCCAATAGAACTTATTTAAAAACTTCTTTAATTCACGTTGACTATCGCAGAGAATCAACTCGTGGAGCAACTTTAATTTTGGCTCAATTATGGTTTCAAGAATTGAGAATTTCTACTCAACCAATAACGCCAACCATTACTCCTTCAGGAACTCAAAAAACTCCTTTGGGACAACTTTCGCCAGTAAATCCAACAGGAACTTTTGGATCTATCAATCCTAATGCAACGGCTGGGGGCTTTGGAATTAAATGACAATACAAACCATTCCAATTTCTGCTATTGCAGCTCAAACTTTTACAATTCAGTTAGGCAATCAAAATTGTGAAATTAGTCTTTATCAAAAAAGTACGGGATTGTATTTTGATTTAATTTTAAATAATGTTCCTATTGTTCAAACCATGCTTTGTTTAAACTTAGTGGGATTGGTCAGAGAGCAATATTTGGGCTTTATTGGACAACTTGCATTTTTTGATACTCAAGGAACAAATGACCCTGAATATACAGGTCTAGGAACTCGTTATTTATTGGTTTACGCATCATGACCTTTGCCGTAAGACGCATAAGTCTTCAATTTTCGACTGCTAATAATAAAGTGACGAATTTGGAAGGGTTAAGAGCTTCTGCCATAATTTTAAGCGCAGGAGGAGCAAACCCTTCGGCTCAACTTCAAATGCGGGTTTATGGCATGACGCTTGAGCAAATGAATCAATTTTCTGCTGCTGGATCAACTTTTGTTGCTCAGCAACAAATTAATATTACCGTTTTGGCTGGGGATGAAAAAGGCGTAATTGGTCAAATTTTTGCTGGAGGCATTTTTTCTAGCTATATTGATTTTGCAAGCGTTCCTGAAGTTTCTTTTGTTGTGACTGCTCAAGCAGGTATGTATGAAAGAGCAACGCCAGCAGCCCCTAATAGCTGGGCTGGAGCTCAAAATGCCGAAGATTTGATTGCATCATTAGCCAAAACCATTGGATTTACATTTAATAATCCTCAAAATGTTCATGCTGTTGTGCAAAATCAATATGTCTATGGCTCTCCAATGGAGCAGATTTTAAAGATTATTCGTGCTGTTTCTTTTGCTTCATCTATTGAAAACAACACTATTACCATTTATCCCAATGATGGAACTAGAGACAACAAAATAATCAATATTAGCCCTCAAAATGGTTTAGTAGGCTATCCAACCTATTATGAGTCGGGATTTATTATTAAATCTGAATACAACCCTGAAATGCTGATTGGTCGAAAAATTAACTTAACCTCTCAAATTCCTAAAGCAAATGGTGAATGGGTAATTTTTGAAGCTACTCACGAAATTAGTACGCTAACTCCTGATGGTCCTTGGTTTACGACTGTCAAATTAGGAAATAAAGGAACTAATAGTGTCAGCCCCAACTAAACCAGTTTTATCTAATATAACGCCTACCTCGAATGGCACTGAATTATCGAGGATGCAATTTATTATCAAAACGGCATTAGCTGGATTAAGAACGGCTATACCTGTTAAGGTTATTTCTTGCTCTAATACAGGTGGCGTAGCCCCTATTGGCACTGTAAGCGTTCAACCTTTGGTAAGTGCAGTAGATGGCTCAGGTCAAGTATGGGATCATGGAACCATCTATAACGTGCCTTACATGAGAATACAAGGCGGGGCTAATGGAGTCATTATTGACCCTGTAGCTGGAGACATTGGGATCGCCACTGTATGCGATAGAGATATTTCAACTGTCAAAAATACTGGCAAGGTTTCCCCACCGGGGTCAAATCGAAAAAATGATATGTCCGATATGGTTTATTTAATGACCATTATTGGCGCANCCCCTACTCAATATATAGAATTTAACAGCTCAGGCATTACNATTCANTCTCCTACAAAGGTTACAATAAACGCACCAAACGTTGAAATAGATGCGTCAACTGAGTGCAAAATTAATGCCCCAACGATTACATTAAATGGTGCAGTTAATCAAACCAGTGGCTCTGCTGCAACGTTTAGTGGTTCTATGAATGTAACTGGTGACGTTACTGCTAACGGAACTAGCTTGCATACTCATAAACATGGTGGAGTTCAAACAGGTAGCGGACAGACGGGAGTGCCAGTGTAATGACAATTATTCAAAATACCTTATTGCTAGATCAGTCAGCATGGGATTTGGTTCTTGACATTAATGGCAACATTGCTTTGGCAGGNACTCCTTACTCAATCGCTCAAGACGTAGCTTCAGCAACTAGGACATTTTTAGGCGAATGTTGGTATAACACCGATTTAGGGGTTCCTTACTGGCAGCAAATACTTGGTTATTTACCTCCTTTGCAATATGTTGCTGAACAAATGTCTGAACAAGCACTTACCATTCCAAATGTAGTCACCGCAAATNTTACATTTCAATCATTTACTGATAGNGAATTAAGTGGTCAAATTGAAATAATTGACACAGACGGAACAATTAATAATGTCGCTTTTAGTGGATAAACTATGACAACGAACNTACCAGCAATACAGTGGATTAATGGTTCCCCATCCCTGCCGTCAGAACAAGATATTTTGGCAGGAGTTCAGGCAGACATTAATGCTGCTTTTGGGGGAGGTGTTAACCCTTCTTTGCAAACTCCACAAGGTCAATTAGCGCAATCAGAAACAGCCTTAATTGGTGAAAAAAACAATGAAATTGCTTACATTGCCAATCAAGTAAATCCTTCAATGGCTTCAGGCATTTGGCAAGATGCCATTGGTTATATTTATTTTATGACTAGGATCCCCGGTGCGGGTACAGTCGTGCAAGCAANTTGTACGGGTGCAGTTGGTACTGTTATACCAGCAGGTGCAGTAGCTAAAGATACAAGTGGATACCTTTATTCCTCTGTTTCTGCAGCAACTATTCCTGCAAGCGGATCAGTTACGGTAGAGTTTCAAAATCAAACACAAGGTCCTATTGCCTGTAATATTGGAGCATTAAACGTCATTTACACTGCTGTTGCAGGCTGGGACACCATTACCAATACGACTGCTGGAGCTCTTGGCAATAATGTTGAATCTCGGGCTGCGTTTGAAGCTCGCAGGATTGCCAGCGTTGCAGTTAATGCAGTTAACTCAGTGCAATCTATTTATGCAGCCGTAGCTTCAATTTCAAACGTCATTGGCGTTTTTGTAGTAGACAATCCATCGAATTCAACCGTAAATTATGGGGCTTCAAGTTATCCTTTAGCCCCGAATTCTATTTGTGTAAGTGTTGCTGGAGGCACTTCTTCAGCAATCGCACAAGCTATTTGGAATAAAAAACCACCGGGCTGTTCATACAACGGCAATACTTCAGTTACNGTTTATGACAATAATTATTCAAGCCCAGTTCCTTACACCGTTACCTATTTAACGCCTACATCGGTTCCTATTTATTTTAATGTCAATATTAAAAATAGCCCTCTTTTACCAGCCAACATTACTACATTGGTTCAAAATGCGGTCATTCAGACATTTAATGGTTTAGACGGAAGCGGTGCTCCAGTAAGCATTGGATCAACTTCGTATTCGGGTAGGTACTATACAAACATCAACGCCATCAATCCCAATGTTAATGTAATTGAAGTGTATTTAGGGCTTAGTGCAAGCCCAACTACTTTGTTGGTCAGCATGGGAATAGATCAATTACCTACCTTAACAGCTTCAAATATTTTGGTGACTTTGGTATAACTTATGTACGGATTAGTTCCCTTTTCAGGCTCTCCGTTTGCTTCATTTGCAAATAAGCAAGTAGCACCAAAGCCAACGGCTGAAGTTATCCCGCTTTGGGAAAAAACAATATTAAGTCAATATGATGATTCTCCTACGCTATTAAGCATGATTGAATCATTTAATGATGCTATTGATCCAACGGCAAACATAGCAGCTTTTTATGAAAACATTTGGAACGTTAATACAGCCAATGGCTATGGTTTGGATGTTTGGGGACAAATAGTTGGAGTCTCCAGATACTTACAAGTTTCAACATCCAATTATTTAGGATTTGATGAAGCCTACACAGCCCCAACAGCTAGCACAGGTCCACAACCATTCAATCAAGCTCCTTTTGCTTCAGGAGTACCAGCAACAACTACTTTTGCATTAACTGACAATCAGTATAGACAACTCATTATGGTAAAGGCTGCAGCTAATATCTCCAACCTTTCCATACCATCAATTAACGCATTATTGAGAGCTGAATTTGCTTCGAATAATGGTATTGATCCTTATGGTGATGCTTATGTCATTGATTTAGGAGGAATGGCATTTGAATACTATTTGAATTTCATTCCTAATGCAGCTCAAATCGCTATTATTAATAATTCAGGGGTGTTTCCAAGACCTGCTGGCGTTCATGTAACCCTCGTATATATCTAGGATTAAATATGCAAAGTACCAACATTCCTTCAAAAATCCCATTGCCATTTGCTTATGCAGCAAGTTCAGGGTACATCAATACAATCCCAGCAGCTTCGCAAATTGGTATTACTAATGGTAGAGCTTCTCTCCACGATGGATTCCCACCTGATACTTTTACGCCAATTAGCTCAGGAGGCGTTCCTCCTTTTGGTGGTGACTTTAATGGTATTTTGAATGAAATTACTGCTATTCAACAATGGCAAGAAGCAGGTGGATTTTTTCCATTTGACCCTACTTTTGCAACAACAGTAGGTGGATACCCTAAAGGTGCAATCATTCAAAGTTCTACAGGCGTAGGTTTTTGGATTAGCACTGCTGAAAATAATAGTAACAATCCTGATAGCGGTGGTGCTGGTTGGGTTCCTACGGCATTTTACGGCTTAACTTCCGTTCCTATATCTGGAACTAGTTTTACCGTAACTAATTTAGAGGCTGCTTATCCTATTATTAGTTTTACTGGAACTATAACCGGTACTTGCGTAGTAACTATGCCTACTTTCCAAAGCGATTGGATCGTGGTTAATAATACTACCGGTGGATTTCCTCTTCAAATCAAAACTGCTAGTGGAACAGGTATTACCCTTAATAATAATCAATCGACAATTATTTATGGTGATGGCGTAAATATTTATTTTTCTACTACAGCTGCTGTATCAAGCTTTAATAGTAGAGTTGGCGCAGTTACTTTGAATGCAACAGATGTTACTTCCGCATTAGGATATACTCCTTATCCATCTTCTAATCCAGCAGGATTCTCAACCGGTGCTACAGGTTTAGGCTTTAATGGGACAACTTGGCATAGCGTTACTGGTTCAAGAGGATTTAATACCACCTATACAAACCCTTATAGCTATCCAATTGCAGTATCTGCATCAACAACTTGTTCTACAGGATCATCTATTTACGGCTATGTTAATGGTATATTTGTATCATTCTTCCAATGGCAATTTAAT
>JGI24890J29729_1001363_pt1 | contig 11212 bp, 12 predicted proteins | sample FreactcultureFD7_FD_29729 | JGI IMG/M metagenome (IMG submission 29729)
GACCATCAAAAGATTGTAAGTCAGAGAGGCATAGCCTAGCTACGAGATCAAGCTGATCTTCCCCGATTTGCTTTTTGCTTGTTCAGACTTGGGGAATGCATAGGCGAGTGTGCGGAAAGAACTCGAAGACATTCGAATGGCCGCTTCTATCGGACTCGGAAGCCGACGACTTGATCAAAATGGGACGTGATCCAATCAAGAAAGAGAACGGAAAGTCAACGGCGGAACTTTTCGAAGAAGATATCGGTCTCAACTTCGAGGTGCGCTCGTTTGACACTTCACGCATTATGTCAGCTAAACAGCTCGCCTCACATATTATGTTGACTGAACAGCTCGCGGTCAAATTCCATCGCGAAAAGGGTGGACCGCCAATTCCTGTTTCGCAACCTACGATCATTCTCAAAGGCACCGCCGAGCTCCGACTGTTGCGATACAATCTCAGACTATCTACGGCGACCTCGTCCAACATGCTCCAGTCTGTACTCTGCGATCCCTTCGGCACTATGATTTCGTTCGAAAATGAGCATTGCCCAACAATCATCAAACCTCCCACCTCATCTTTCCCTTCATGGCCGACTCTGCAGCACAAGCTACTTCATTGTTTCGCTACGGTTTACTCTGGCACTCGAGACATAGTTAGACGGGACATGTACCGAGTGTTGGTTCGCTTTGTTGTCGAAGACGCGAAACATTTTCTTCGCGAACAAGTGGCTAAAACGAATCCCGTGGAAGCTAGGATGCTAGTCACTGGTCTCGAGACAGAGTTTGGTCGCTTTTATGAGGACAGTGACAGCGCTTGGGATTGAAAGACGGTTTAGAAATGAATACAGACGAGAACTGGAATACGAACAAAGCTTGATCTTACTCCCCTCTTCTTCCCCACCACAGATAAGTGACGAGAGGCGAGCACAGAGATGACCGAGACCCTGTGAGCCCCGAGACCCTGTGAGCCAAACGGAACTTTGTGATTCCCGATAGAGAAAAAGGCATATTTACGGTGAGCTATCAACAGCGAATAAGTATAGGGTAAGATTAGGGGTATCGATAAGTAGACGGGATATAGTATGCGATGGAGACATGGTGTAGAAACGGAGCAGAGAGGGTGAAAAGGTACGAAAGGAAATCCAGTTTCTTTGTCCGATGCGAAGAATAGTCGAGAATTAGGCGAATTTAGCAGTAGGGAACCAACTACCCAGTCAAACAGAATCACTCGTCAGCTCCACTCCCGCCTTGACAATAGAGAAAGCTCTTTACCGAATATCCAAACTTCTCACTCTCCCCCTCGCCCGATCACCCATCAGTAAACTCATCAACCGTCCAACGTTACTCGATCCAGTGATGACGAGCGCATCGCTTCGAGTCGAGAGTAACGTGACGTCTCTAACGAAGAATCGAGATTGAGCTATCCGTTCTTCGAGAGGCATCGCGTTGAAAGTGTTCTCATTCTGCAATCGCAACCCTTCGAATCAGTCTCAAGAAGTGGGGGTCGAGAGAACTGAGGGACTTACGAATCCAGCAGGAACGATGGGGACGACTGGACCATCAGGTTTCTTATCCTTGTGAGCCACGGCCCAATGCCCTCGTTGACTCCCATGCTCACGCCCATTTCTACCATGTCCTCCAATTCCCTTGTTTCGTAATTGTCGTTTCTCTTTCTTCGATACGACGACTTTGGCCATTCTCTTCTTCTTGACCAACGACGAATCCTCCGAGTCACTCGAATCCTTCTCGACTTCGACAGCAGTACCAACCACTCTGAATCGGATTGCGAGTGGATGTTTGAGGAATTGTGAAACGGCTCCTTCATCATCCGACATCAAGATCAAAGTTGGTTTCTCCTCCCCCTTCTCGCTCGCCCATTCCTCCGACAGTCTCATCAAGTATTCGATCTGTTCTTGTCGAGTAGACGAAGTCGTAGCTGGTTCGAGGGTGGAAGAAGGAGAGAGGGAAAGGATGTTGTTGATGGATTTGATAGCGGCTGCGAGATAATTCGTTATTGTTGATTCGTGGAGACCTGGTTGAGCTGTGTAGGAGGAAGAATAGGGAGATGGAGTCGAGTTGGGGAGAGGAGTGGAATCGTTCGAGAGAAGTGTAGCTTGAGGTCCTATTCGATCTGCTTCGAGGTATTTGTCTCCGAGGCTGTGGGATCAGAATGCGAAGATTATCAGTGAAGATGTTAGAATCGATCGAGAAATCGGACACCCACCGAACATGAACGCCAACGACCAAATCTCCAACTTTCTTCTCGACTTCCTCCTCTTCATCCCGTCTCTTACTCAATCCCAATCTCTCCTCCGCTTCCTCAACCAGTCCTTCGATCACTTCATTCACTTTCCAAACCCTCTTGACCTCATCACTCAACCTCTCGAACGCCTCCCCAAAAACATCCGGTAAACTCTCCACCTCGCTCAATCCCCCCAATTCCTCCCCTCCCCCAAGTCTCTTCCTTTCGAGTCCTTCCAGATCCTCCTTGTGCAAATCGGAGAGTTGAGTAGAATTTGAGAATAAAGAAAGAATCGTCGAATCGAGTCCATCCATATCCCTCGTAGGTCCCCACACGACATGTTTCGCTTCCGTCCACCCCGGGTTCCACTCCCCATCTTCCGTCGTCGTCAAACTCTTTAGATCCTCTTCGGTGAGTTTGACTTTGACTCTACGAGTAGAAGGTCCTGGTGGTCGACACCTCAAGGACGGTGCTCCGTTCGAAGGGAAGGCTAGAGGGAGAGTAGGAGGGAGTGGTTGGAAGTACGAGGAGAAGGGGCCGTAATTCCATGAAGTCGAATCGAGGAGGAAGGTGTAACCGAAGTGAGTCGAGAGGGAGGATAAGCGTAGTAAGAGGTTCAATTCGGATCCTTGACCGTGGAGGCCTACACTCACTGGTTCGTCAGCGAGCGCACCATTGAGAGTAAGGGAGGGAGAAAGAGAGAGCTTACCTGCGAATCGAAAAAGAAAAGTCTTCCTACAGAAAGGTAACGAAGCGAGTGGAACTTCTTCCGTATCAATCCTACTCAACTCCGTTTCTTCTTCCTCCTCGCTTTCCTCTACCCTCCCATCTTTCCCCTCGAATCTAACATCCACCAACTCGACTTTCTTCATCGACAAGTTCGACGCGAAATGTCTATATAAACTCTTGGTCCCTTGTCTGTACTCGACCCTATCCTCCTCTTCTGATGATCGATGTCGTACGATTCCGATCCAAATGAGTAAACAGCAGAGTAGGACCCCCGATAAGATTCCTTTGAACCGACGTTTGAAGCGTGCTGAGGAATAGGTCGGGAGTGCTATTGAGGAAGTACGCGAGTGTGATACTACTGGTGGCATGATTCGATTGGGTTCGGAGGAGGGTATAGGATTTGTAGAGAGAGAGAGGTAGGCGCTTTCGGTGATGGAAGATTTGGATGAGGAAGTGATGGTCTAGCAGTCCTGGTACATAGTTCTATATTGTGTAGTGTATATATTGTAGTGTGCTACCAGAGCTTTGGAGTCGAGCGAAGGAAGTGAGAGAGAAAGAGTTGAGATGGGGAAGAAGAAAAGAAGAAAACTGCACCCAAAGTCGCGTCAAGACATTTCGGCCTTTTCGCGATGCGGCTTTCAAAGTAGTGCGAACGAATAGAGACTATCGCCCTGTTCAGGACTGAGTGGAAGAGAATCGAGCAAGCGATGTGATGCGACGAAGAGAGACGAAGAGTAGTTTCGAAAGTGTCAAAAGAGCGTGTTATTGCAGTCTACAGGGCGTCTACAAGGATACTACCAACGTGGTGAGTACGAATATCGCACATCATCGATAGTCTCGCCGGCAAGCACCCTCGAAAGTGTAGTACGACCAAGAAACCCTTTCGCAAGTCCTCTAGTCCTTTTCTTCCTCTTGCGACGGTATCCGCCCTCTGGAACCCGGTACTGGTCAACTCAACCAGCGTCCTAGACTTTCTGAACCTCCCAACGGCGTCTCTCCAGTGCATCAGTGTCTTCTGCTGAGGCGAGATGGGCAAAAAAGCCGAATGTCGAAGGATTCTTCGGCGATGGTTTTCTAACAAAGCTACGTGTCGCTGCTCCGCCCAGCCCCCGAGAGACACTCCAATTCACTTCTTGTCGAGAGCTGGCATCGACTGCGGCGGCTGGTGATAGAGGGGAGTGGGTCGAAGGTGAGATTCGGGATGAAAAGGTTACGAAAACCAGCGAAATCAGGTTCCGTCCTCCGAGTATTCGCTCATAGAGTATCGTAAGAGTCTGTTCGAGTTTGCTATCACGTGGCCTCCTACAACGTGTTGTCGTTGTCGAGATGAGATCGATTTGAGGAGAATGTGAAAACTGAGTGACGAGGGAACCTTTGCCTTGTGGGACACTTGAGACTAGCTGCATTGGATCTTGTTCACTCTCTGCTTGATTCAGAAGGTCGGACGAGTCATCCGAGTTGTCGGTAGAGACACAACTTTCGGCTGGACAAAATCTCCCTTTTTGTTCTCCCACTTTGCCCTCTCTCGCTCAGTCGACTTCAGTACCAGCTAATATGCCACCTAAGAAAGTGAAAGGAGGTAAAAAGAAACCTCAAGATGATGATGCATACTGGTAAGCAAACTTCACACTCTTTCACATCCTCGACTACTATTCTCCCTCAAACCGTTGCTCTTGCTTCAAGTGTAGATAGCTGACTATCCTCACTCACTACTCGTCCGTATCTCCCCCTCTCTCCTTCGTTACCTCCCTCGTTCCTTGCCACCCTCCCTCCTTTTCACTCCACTTTTTTTCCAAAACAACCTCAACAGGGAAGCTAAAGCTAAATCATCACCTGGAGCATCCGGACTCGCCTCCGACAACGAAGATGAAGTTGCACCTTCTCGTTCTTCTGCAAAGAAAGGAGGTTTCGCATCGCTCGACTTGGGAGATGGGAACGACAACAAGGATGAATCAGATGGAGAAGATGGTGGAGGATTAATGGCACAACTCGCTAAAGCTTCCAATAACAAGAAGGATAAGAAGTCGAAGAAATCGAGTAAAGCTGAGAAACAGGTTGAAGAGGAACAAGAAGAGTTGGAAGAAATGTTGGAGGAGAAAGCACCGGTTGAAGCAGGGGACGATTGGATGGAGGAGGAATTTGGGGGGAAAGATAAGAAGAAGGGTAAAGGTGGCAAGAAGGGGAAGAAACAGACTCAAACTGTCGTTGAGGAGGAAGAGGAGAAAGTTGAGGAGAAACAAGAGGAACAAGTGGATTTGGCTGCACCTAGGGGAGCCGAGAATGCTGGAGATGATTGGATGGAGGATGAGTTTGCGGATACCAAGAAGGACAAGAAGGGAAAGAAGGGAAAGAAAGGTGGGGGGAAACAACAGAAGAAGGATGAGGATGATGAGTTGGACGAGGTTACGAAACAGGTCGAGGAAGTAAAGATTCAAGATGACACTCCGGAACCTACACCCACACCTGCTGCTCCTGTGGAAGACAAGGATGAGGATGGAGAGGGAGAGGGAGAGGACGATGGTCAACCGAAATTGTTGAGCAAAAAGGAAAAGGAAAGGTTGAAAAAGGAGAAAGACAAGGTAAGCTACATCTCTCGTCTTCACAGGTTCGACGTACTGACAATCCCGTTCACGCATGTAGGCGAAGAAGAAGGCTCAAGCAGCGGCGAAGAAAGCTGCTTCTGGAGGAAATGAACCCGAACCTACTCCTGCTACTCCCGCTCCCGCTCCTGAAGCCGACAAGGACGGTGAAGATGAGAATGAAGCTGGAGGAGATGCATCCTCGAAGAACAAGAAGAAGAAGAAGAAAAAGGCTGGAGCAGCTGCTGAAGCACCGAAAGAAGAGGCTGCACCTGTGAAGAAGGGTAAAGGAGGAGGAGGACAAATGGCTGCTTTGAGGGCGTTAGTCGAGGCCCAGAAGAAGGCTGCTGAGGAACAAGCGAGACGGGAACAAGAGGAACGAGAGAGGATCGAGGAAGAGGAGAGGAGGGCTGAAGAAGAGGAACGATTAAAGCTGGAAGAACGAGCTAAGAAAAAGGAGAAGGAAAAGGTAAGCTCCTTCGCTTGTTCGTCATCAAGCACTCAAGCTGACAATACGAGTGAAAAAACAGGCCAAGAAGGAACAACTCAAGAAGGAAGGTAAACTTTTGACACCGAAACAGAAAGCTGAACGAGCGGCTGCCGAAGCCCGTCGACAAGCTCTCCTCGGTAGTGGTGTCGTTATCGCTGGACTTCAAGAAGGAGGAGGATCTTCCGATCAACCGAAGAAGGTTTCTTACGGTAACCGAAAACGAGGTGGTCAACAACAACCGAAGAAGGAGGAACCGACCGCTCCCGTCGTCGAAGGGAAGAAAGTCGAGGAGAAACCCGCTGCTGCTCCCGTCGTCGAGAAGAAGGTTGAGAAAGTTGAGGAATCGAAGAAAGTCGAGGAGGATGAAGATGAGGACGTCAAGGATTCTTGGGATGCTTCGAGTGCTGAAGAGGAGGATGAGAAAGAGGAAGAAGTCAAGGATAGTTGGGACGCTTCGAGTTCGGATGAGGAAGAAGAGGAAGAGACCAAACCTGCTCCCGTTGCAAAAGGTGAGTTTTTGTTAATCCTTTATGGTTCACTACTGTTTCACTCATGAAGGATTCAACATCTCGCAGCTCCAAACGGCAAATCGAATGGAAAAGCTACTCCTACTCCTACCGCTGGCAAGAAACAACCTCCAGCAGTTCAATCCTCCGTCCCATCGAAGGGTAAAGCTGCTCCCGCTGCCAAGGGTAAAGCTGCCGCTGAATCGTCTTCCGAGGAGGAGGATTCCGACGATGATTCTGAAGAAGATTCTGACGAAGACTCGGATTCCGACGATTCGGATGATGATGATTCTGACGAAGACAGTAGCGAGGACGAGTTGACTGCTACGGAGAAACAGGTCGCTATCAAGAAGGCTGAAGCGAAGGAGAGGAGGTTGGCGAAGAATGCGGCGGCGTTGGAGGAGAGGAGTAAAGATAACTTGCGTTCTCCTATTTGCGTTATCATGGGTCACGTCGATACTGGAAAGACCAAGTTGCTTGACAAGGTGCGTTTCTTTACTCGCAAGATCGGAATCGTATACTGATCCTCGGAGCTCTTGGCGCACAGATTCGTCAAACCAACGTTCAAGAAGGTGAAGCTGGAGGAATCACGCAACAAATCGGAGCTACTTACTTCCCTATGGACGCTATTCGAATGAAGACTCGTGTTCTCGGAGATGTGCGTCTTCACGCATCTTTCTCCCCGCACGATTCATTGCTCGAACTGATCATCTCTTGCGATTCAATAGGGTGATCTACCCGAGTACAAACTCCCCGGTCTCCTCGTTATCGATACTCCTGGTCACGAGTCTTTCACCAACTTGCGAACTCGTGGTTCATCCCTTTGTAACATTGCTATTCTCGTTGTCGATATCATGGTACGCTTCACTCTTCTCCTCACTTACCATTCCCCAAAAAACTGACTCTTCCGTTCTTCGTATAGCACGGTCTCGAACAACAAACTCTCGAATCTCTTCGTATGCTCCGAGACGGAAAAACCCCTTTCATCGTCGCACTCAACAAGGTAAGCAATCTCCTTATGGATCTCGTTGTTTTATGCTCACTCACTCTCACTTCCTGATAAGATCGATCGTCTCTACGGATGGCAAGCCATGAAAGATGGAGGATTCCAACAAACTCTCGCTCAACAGAACCGAGCAGTTCAACGAGAATTCGAGAAGCGTCTACAAGACACGATCGTCGCTTTCGCCGAACAAGGTCTCAACGCCGTTCCTTACTACGACAACAAGAACTTCGCAAAGAACGTGTCACTCGTACCTACCTCGGCTCACACTGGAGAGGGAGTTCCCGATATGCTCATGCTCATCATCAAGCTCACTCAAGAGCGAATGGCTGAACGATTGATGTACATCTCGACTCTTGAATGTACCGTACTCGAAGTCAAGGTTATCGAAGGTCTAGGAACAACAATCGATGTCGTCCTCTCCAACGGTGTTCTCAACGAAGGTGACAAGATTGTCGTGTGCGGTCTCAACGGAGCTATCGTTACTCAAGTTCGAGCGCTTCTCACTCCTCAGCCGATGAAAGAACTCCGAATCAAGGTGAGTTGCTCCTCTCTCGTCGTTACTGAATGTTCTCTCATTGACTTTCGAAAGAGTCGATAGGGTCAATACGTTCACCACAAGACTGTCAAGGCATCTCTCGGTATCAAGATTGTCGCTCCCGAACTCGAAAAGGCGATCGCTGGTTCTCGATTACTCGTTTGCGGTGAAGACGACGACGAGGATGAGCTTCGAGAAGAAGTCATGTCCGACTTGACAAACTTGTTGGGATCGGTCGACAAGTCTGGACGAGGAGTCTGTGTACAAGCTTCGACTCTTGGTTCTCTCGAAGCGTTGTTGGAGTTCTTGCGAGTGTCGAAGATTCCCGTTCGTCTTTCCCTCCTTCACCTGAATCTCGGTCGAAGCTAATCGAGCTCCTTACAATAGGTTTCTGGTATCAACATCGGTCCTGTGCACAAGAAGGATGTCATGCGTTGTTCGGCGATGTTGGAGAAGGCGAAGGAATTGGCTGTCATCCTCTGTTTCGATGTTCCAGTGGACAAGGAAGCCGAGAAGATGGCTGAAGAAATGGGTATCAAGATCTTCAAGGGTATGTCCTCGTTCGTATCTTGTCGTCTGAACTCGTGAGCTGACTCGTCTGTCCTCTCGTCGATTAGCCGATATCATCTACCATCTCTTCGATCAATTCACTGCTTACAACGCTTCGATGGTCGCTGCAAAGAAGGCTGAGGCAGCTCCTACCGCCGTCTTCCCTTGTCGACTCAACATCATTACTTGCTTTGCGAAGCGTGATCGTGCGTTTTCTTTCCCTTGCTCACTCGAATGACTCTACTGACTTCACTGGTTCGTCTATAGCTATCATTCTCGGTTGTGATATCATTGAAGGTTCTCTTCGAGTCGGTACTCCTCTCTGTGTCATCAAGACGGATCCCGAAACGAAGAAGCGAGAAGTCATTTCACTTGGAAAGATCAGTTCTCTCGAAATCAACAAGAAGACGAAGGATGTAGTCAAGAAGCACGAAGCTGGTGCGGGAGTAGCTGTTAAGATTGAACACGCTTCGTACGAAAGTGCTAAGCAATTCGGACGACACTGTGAGCTCTCTCCCCTTGGTTTCCCCAGTGTCGAACGCAGCTGACTAATTTCCAATCTGCCACAGTCGACGAGAAGGACGAGGTAGTATCAATGATCTCTCGAGCTTCGATCGATGCTCTGAAAGAGCATTTCCGAGCCGATGTTCCCAAAGAAGATTGGCTACTCATCAAATCCCTCAAGACCAAACTCGATATCGCTTAATCTCTCTCTTCTATCCTCTCCCCTCATACTTATAAGCTAGTCTTCTTTCTGGATATAATCCTCTTTCGTTTCTCCTGTTCTTTTCGTTTCTCTCCTCGTTCTTTATTCAACTTCGTTTTCATTGGCAAAATTTGCAATTATTGTACAGTTCTGATTTCCACTCCTCTTTCCTTCTGTTACATTTGCATTTGAAGTACGTGAGGATCGCGAGGAATCGGGGTTGCGAGTTGAAAAGAATCGATGCGACGGGGAGAAGTGGAGGGATCTGAACAGGGAGAATCCGAGGCTTTTGTAGAGCAGAGAGATGAGTGGAGTATATCGGTACAGGAGAGGAAGGAGGAGGGGGAAAGATGTCGAGGAGTCATCGGAGAAGATCAAGTCTGGAAAAGGAGGAAATTGTCGAGTCAGCTCTCGACTTGTGCGGTCCGTTCAAGGGAGTGTGGCTAACCTCGATGACCCTGTGCCATCTCAAAACGCCTTGCCTATCTTTCATCTTCTTGAGGGTAATGAAGATCTGAGGCGTGGAGTGCGAGGTCTTAAGGTAGAATTGGGCGGACGGTCCTGGGATTAAAGCGAGTTCAGACGACTTGAGACGAGTTTCTGGCCAAGAGAGGGATCCGAAGAAGTATAATCCCTTGAGGTGGAGAAGAAGCATCGAAGGGGGAATGGCGGAAAGGAAACGAGCTAGTGACACTGGAGACTTCTCAGCGTGATAAGATTGCTGCTTGTCGGTGAGGACCTTGTTAATGCTCAACGTGAGGACGTGATACATGTGCGGCAATGAGTAAACAAGGTCGACCATCCCTTCGACCAAGATCTCCGGTACACACAAGTACTCCATATCGCGAATTTGAAAGTTCTCCATTGCGAGCCACTCAAAAGTTGCATTCTGGAAGAGGATACCGCATAAGGCACAGCGGGAGAGTCGAATCGCGCCTAGAGCGGTGACGAGGATGAGGAGAAGCTGAACGATCTGTTGTGGTTCGATTTCGTCGACGTCGAGGGTGAGTTGCCGGAGGAGTCCGCAGCGTGTACCTTTCGGTTTTGGGTGCTTCAAGCGTTTGCAACCTCCAGGTGGGATTTTGAGCTGGAGAGAGAGAGACTCTAGCTTGGGAAAGCCAATGTGAAGNGTTTTGATCATCTTCGGATTGAGGACAAGAGGAACTCCGAGAAGGCTCAAATGCTCGAGGTGTTCGAAGCGAGACACTANNTCGAACATAGTNCGAGTGAGGGAGGTTGCAGCGTGTTGTGGGAAACTGATGTACAGCGATCCGAGTTTTTGGCAGTGTGGGAGNAAGTCGAGAAGAATCGAAGTTGTTCTGGCAAAGTCGGAAGGGGAGAGTGTCTCTTCATTATTTGCTTGAAAGAANTCGATCGAGGCGTGAAGGTGAGGGTACAGGGCGAATTTGGTGAAAACTTCCGGAGGTGATTGAGCGAATTTGGCATAATCAAAGTAGATGTCACGCCAAACGAGAGCTTGTCCGACAGGTCGAAGTGTCTTGCAGACGAGTGATAGAGCTTTGCCTAGAGCGATTGGTCGGACCTTGCCTCGAGCGTGGTTGCCGACGAGATGGGAAGTGATTTCGTCGTAAAGATCGATTGGAAGGGTAGAGAAGGACATCGATCGACTGAGAGGATCTAGACATCCATTGATGTTCCCTCTGTAAGCTCTCCACGCGTCCTCGACATGATAGAGGAGATTGAACTCACTGAAGAGATGAGGAAATAAAACTAAAAGCTACTGTGCTGTGAGATTCGAATTGACTCTGTAAAGATTGATCTTGATTCTCTGATGTTCCTAGTATGGTTCTTGCGATGTCTGAAATTCAGTCTCAACATCATTACTTGCTTTGCGAAGCGTGATCGTGCGTTTTGTTTTCCCTTTACA
>JGI24890J29729_1001364_pt1 | contig 11209 bp, 17 predicted proteins | sample FreactcultureFD7_FD_29729 | JGI IMG/M metagenome (IMG submission 29729)
TCTGCGGACAGAGACGTGGGAGGATGCCCGAAGAGATTTGCTTGGATAGAGCGAAAAAGGTACCGAAAAGTTACGATAAATTTCATCCGTTATCTTTCTTTTGTCGGCTCAATTCCGCTGATCTCTCGTCTCTGACTGAGTGCACAGACGCTCGCTGACTACTGTAGTTCTCGTAGGTTGCACACTGAAGTTTGTGCGAATTGCAGCATCGATTTTCGACGTAGAAAGCTGGAAAAACGAGGTCAAAGGTGCGTTTTCAAAAATAGCAAATTTTTTGGGTCGATTTCACTCGTTTCGGGCCCCGCCCTTTCCAACCTTTTCTTGGTTCTTCGTTGCTTGTGTTCCAAGGACCAGAGAAACCTCTTGAACTTTCCCTCCCCGTTTCCCGCTCGCTTCTTCCTCCTTCCTTCCTCTCACCTTATCCACCAAGTGAATCCACCTGTCACCCCTCACCAGTGCCCTCTCAACCGGCTGCAAGCTTCACTCAACCCCCATCACCTTAGATCTTCTCTCTAATCGGATCTCCCGACTTCTCTCCTGCCTCCCTTCCAAGTTCTCCAATACTCCAGAAACCCCCTGATTACCCCGAGATGTCGACTACTACCATGCGTCCCACCTCCATTCCCTCCCACTCTCTTCACCGTTCGAAAGACTCGCATGTTCAAGCCAAGCAAAGTTTGAATTCGATCACTTCCAATTCANCTTCGACTTCCACAACTTCGAACTCCGCTAGTGATCAAGCCCTTACTCCCTCTATCGAAGCCATCTGGAAATCATTCGTCGAAAAGGGTCACGATGATGTCGAATTGTTGAAACTGTTACTTTTGACGAAATCTAAAGAGGACGAGGTAAGTCNCAAACCTGTACTCGTCTCACTTTNAGGGATAGACACTGACGAATGAACAAGTTTACAGCGTCTTACTGCCCTCGATACGTTGAGAACGGAACAACTTCGAGCCGCCAATACGATGGCCCTTCACCAATACTTCTACCAGTACTCCGCCTTCTACGCCGCTCAACAACAGCACCAAGCAGCTGCCCAACTTCACCACCAACGTGAACAACAACAAAAGCAGCAGCAACAGCAACAAACGAAGCGAGCCCCTTCTCCTTACTCTCCCACTTCTCCTCCTCCCGCCGTCGTTTCATCCTCGTCCGTCAAGCCCACGACTAAACGACCCCGTGCACCATCCGACGCATCCACTTGCTCGAACGATTCTTCCTCTTCCGTCCCATCTTCCGTCGTCGCAGTCAAGAAACAAAAGTTGGCTCCTTCGACAAAGAACTCCTCTCCTGCCCCTCCTCCTCCTCCTTCTTCCGGAGCTAAACCCTCTCACGCCGCCGTTATGGAAGCCCTTCGTCGCAAGTGTCAATCGAACCAAACCTCCTCCACTTCTTCTCCCGCAATCGTCGTCCAACGTTCGGGNCCTACTCCTCNTACTTCGAACCCTGCCTCTCGCAAGTCTTCTCCCCCNCAACGTCACNCTCTCCTCCTTCGTCCTGCTCTCCCCGAACACGGCGAACAACAACGCAACTCGAATTCGCCTCCCCCTTCTCTCGCAATGCCTCAAGTTGCTCCCTCTTCCACTTCCGTCCTTTCCCCAGTAGTAGAGGAATCCTCCGGAAACGTCGACAAGCTCGCAATGCTCTTGAGGGCTGGAGAAATGAAGGCTGAAGAATCCTAAACCTGTCGTTCGCGAGTTCAACCTTTGTCTTTACTATCTCTTTAGCAGTTTTACCCCTTGTCTCCTATAGTTGTTGAGAAGTACCTACCTATTTACCCCAATCAGTTTGTCCCCGATATACTCCCANTACAGATTGAACCAATCGTTGTCATCACTTAATCTTCTCTTTTCGAATTTCCTTCGCTTTGAGCAGAATTGCAATTCCTTCAGTACTTTTGCTTCCATCGCATCCGCTCTTCTCATCGTGTGCAAGAGTCGAGAGATTGTTGAAGTATCTGGCATCGACAACGAGATGACTTGGCCAGAAATGTCGAGTATTCGCGCCGACATCCGTTCACTGCCTCCCTCTACCGGACTCGAGCTGTCAGCCCCCTTCTGGTATCGCAATGAGATCTCTCCTCTGTAGAATACTNTAACATAGCTTGACCTTTCGTCTTCGTACCACTTCGGGAGATCTTCGTTCTCCGTTCTTTCTCTTCGATCCTTCTTCTCTCGCTCTGCCTCCACATCTTGATTTCGCTGTTCCTGGAATATGCTCGAGCCAGTCTTGGTCTTCCTATCCCTCCTCATTCTCCTTCACTTCATTCCCTCACCTCCTCCGGCCAGGAATTCGACCCATCGCAAAAAACCTTTACCTCGCTCCCATCCGCTCGCCAAAAAGAGCCAAAAGCACACTCGGACGTTGAAGAGGAAAGGTTGGCCAAAGTACATCGTCAAAATCGAGGGATTGGCTTGAAAGGTTGTGGAAACGAGAGCTGAAGTAAATGAACCAAGGTGAGTTTTCGGAATGAGAAAGGAAGAGATAGAGTGAACTAACGTTGACCCGAGGCTATCTGTTGTTGAAAGTGATAGTATGGTCGAAGAGTCGTGAGAAAGCGGAAGAGTCGTGAGAAAGTCGAACAGGGAATCGAGAAACTGTAGATTTGGAGATTTGACCGGTCTTTCGAGCGAGAAACGAAACATTACGGCTCAGAGGAGCCTCCTGAAATATTTGGAGAGGTTGTACATTGATAGCGAGATCGGGAAAGAGCCATTCCGGATGGATGCGAGGGCGATTCTTGTCGATACTTCTCCGAGTTGAGTTTGAAAAGTTGACGACGAATGTCCTTTTGAACGAGTCGAGAAAGGCTACAATCACCGGTGTGGTGTGTAATCAATTTGCGGAAAGACAGTGGTAGGAGGCGAACAGAGGCCTGCTTCGAGAGTCGGAGGAAGGGAGAGAAAAAGGGAACTCATGCGAAGATTATCAAGATTCATCCTCAAGGTTACCATTCTAAGCAGAAGGAGCCATAGTCCTCGCCCGATCTAGTCAAAAGGACGATCAGCATCAGTGGAGAGCGGCGAGGGAGTCAAAGCCAGTCACCTTTCAAAGAATGCGAGTAAATGTTCCTCAGAAGCTGAGAAACGACCTGATAAACCGCCTTGTCCTTCTTTGGCTATCTCTAATGCAATAATAGGGTTAGCCGAGAGCGGCTGGTGTTGTTGTGGAGGTGTGAGTGCTGGTTCAAGATCTAAGATTTGGCGAGCTGCAGTAGAGCGTAGACATTTCACTTACTCTTGAAGCGGGTTGCATACTATTTCTTAATCGGCTACACGGGTCCTAGGCGGCAATATGGACATCTCAGCGTGTCGTGAAGTTTAGTCAAGATGAAAGTTTTGTTTCTTTTCGCAATTCCCGCTAAATCGCTCTCGCCGTTTCACTACGAAAGTTTGATGACAGCTATGGAGAGAGTTGCGAGTTGCGAAGAAGGTACGTAATACTACAACAGACAGATTATGTTACCCAATTTCGATTCTCATTCCCAACTCGCTTGTCGAGAGCGCCCTCTCTCCTCTCGGTGTCCACCTTCCCTTCTACCTGACCTGTATCCCCCCTCTCGACGAGGCTCACGGTCATAATCCCGTCTCCCTCGCTCCTCATCCCTATCACTTCTCCCGTCCCGCTCGTCACTCCCTCTGAAACTTCGAGTTTCCCTCTCCCTTGACCTGACCGTTCGCTCCTCCCTGTATGGTGGTCTCACTGGTCTACCTTCTCTCCCACCTGTTCTCTTCCCGTCGAATTGTCTTTGCCGAGACTCGTAAATCGCTTTTTCTTCTTTACCGCTGTTTCCCTCTCGCTCTTTGTACCAACCCATTCGACGCTCTTTCCTCCCAACTTTTGCTTTTGGTTCGTCCTCCTCCATTGACGCTGGGTTCTCCTGCTATCCCGGCGGACTCCGCAACGGTGACTTCTTCAATCTCTTCCTGCGAAATCCGTCCAACTCCTTCTCTTCCAACTTCCTGACTTCCTCTCGAGGCTTCTTTCCTTTCGACTCGCTCTCTTCGCATTTCCATCTCTCCCTTCTCAAAGCCAACGTCCCGCTCGACAACCTTTCCTGCAACCCACTCCTTGACTCTTGCTTCCCATTCCTCCAAACCTCGTTTAACTTTCTCGTCACTCAAAATTTCCCTTCCACTCAGAATTCTGCCCAAAGAGCTGACTAGCGCTTGACCGTATCGCACCTGGAATTTCAGGTCACGCTTCTGCTGGATCTTGTGGATCACGAGTTCTTTCTTGCTCAGGTTCGAATTCGAGGATTTCGCTGACGAAGCGGAAGATGATGGAGTGAGGGGAGGAAAAGCTGAAGGGCCAAAGAGGGAAGCGAAAGGACCTCCACCGTTCTCCTCAGACGAAGAAAGGTACTTGATGACCGACCAAATCTTGGTTTTATCCCTCGTGTTGAACGCTGTGAGGAGGAAGGATGTAGTAGCTTTAAAGCTGGGAGGGAACGGTGCCGTAGGTGTGAGAGATGATGTGGATGACGAAACAGAAGCGACAGAGGGAGACAAAGACGAAGACGTAGGGGGTATGAAGAGGCGGTAGACTCTCCAAGCTGCCTCGATTTTGCCTGACTTGAAACAGCTTTCGAGAGCGGTCTCCATAGTTTGGAGTCGAGGTCTCATTACCGATTGAGAGGGTTCGAGGAGAAGTCGAGTGAGAAGAGCTAATTTTACCGAGAGTTAGCTATCACGCTTCAGAAGGGTAAGATATACGGAAAGCTCACCTTCCATGCTATCCAAGTCACCTCGTTTACCCATAGCCTCGAGAACACTTTCAGCATGTTCAATTTCCACTTCACTTTTCCCACTAGGAAAATATCGCTCGGGATACTCATTAACTTGTTCCCAAGTTCCCTCAACCCAATCCAACTTCTCCCACTTGATAAGCAGATTCATCACACATTGTAACGCTCCTGTATCGAGAGCTGGCGACGTGATAGGAAGTGGGAGATCGGGAGACGTCGGAGGGGCGAGCGAAGCGAGCTCAGACGGAGGAAGAATGCCGTGTAGAGTCGGGAGAAGCGAGAGTATGGAAGATTGGAGAGGTTGAGATACGGTCGAGGAAGTGGGGAGGAGGAAGAGCGAAAGAAAAGAAGTGGCTAGTTGAGGAGTGAGCGGGTCTGATGAAGGAAGGGGCGTCGTTGTTACAAGAGGGGTGAAGATGGTCAAAGCCGTCTCAAGGATAGATTGTGGGGGAGGGAATGCTGGAGGCGGAGCTGGCGAGAGTGCGAGATGAAGTGAGGTTCGAAGAGCGTTCAAAGTGAGAGCGTAAGTGACTGCGTTGCGAGAGACGGGTACACTTGACGAAGGGGGCGGTATCGATTCGAAAGTCTTGAGAATTTGAGAGATGGTCGGAGTGGCTTGCGTAGAGTCTGGTGAGAGGGAAAGGGAGGAGGAGAGGAAAGATAGATATTGGTTCGTTGGGTGGATCGACAGGTCTTCCGAGGTCTCCTCTTTCTCGTTGACCTCTTCAGCTTCTCCGTTCGCTGTCGCTTTCCTCTCGTCCTGTTCCTGCACCCTCGCTTGATAGACTAACCATTGCTTGTAAACCGTTTCAACTTTCGTTCTGACTTCGTTCCCAAGCACTTCCTTCGCGACAACGCTGTCCCCTTTCTTCATTCCTTTACTTTCCAACTTCCTCGCGACCTTTGCGACTCCACCCAGGAACGTTCCAAAACTTCTCGAACTCGGTTTAACTCCTCTTTTCTTCATATCCATCCAAACTTCGTATCCTCTCTTGATTGCCCCCGTTCCTTCTGCGTTATTGTTCTGTAGTATCGCATTGAGTAAGACGTTCCAGACAACAGTTGTCGCTGCGTAAGGTGGAGAAGTATGAAGGAGAGTGAGCGCTTCAGAGTAGCGAGAATGAGCAGTAAGTCGTAAGAGTTGCGAAGTGAGCTGGTACGAGTCGAGCCGGCCATCAGTTGACCTCTCATTCGATTTGGTAGGTCTACTGGTCGATCTAGAAGTGGGACGAGGGAAGTTGACTTTTGAAGGAGGAGGGATTTTGGCGAAGATGCAGCTTGAAGTCGCCAGTAGTCGAGCGGATAGGGTTATAGGTTGTCTTGTGCCATTCTTGAGGACAAAAGCGCGTAGCATCGAAGTGGTGAAGTGTTTAGAGGGAGGAAACAGAATTATCTCTCCCTCGCTCTCTTTCACCNCCTCCCTACTTGCTCGGACGATCACGTACAGCAAGCGACAGCTGTTGTAGACCCTCGCACCGGCCATTCGAGTCAAAAAGACCAGCTCGAGACCGCTTACAAAGATTTCGAAAAATCTCATCATTCCAAACGATCATTCGGGCCTCAAGGGTAAACAGGAGGGGTCTTAAGAGGCTCATTGANCTTCAATTAGGCAGCTTTGAAAGGTATGGACAGGCTCAGATCGTGGGATGCAACGCAACTCCGCTCGTTTTCTCCTCCGACTACTGCAATCTCAACGAGTTACTCAAAGCGAACAAGCTTGTGGAATTATTCACTCTAAAGCTCAGACGCTCTCACCTGCTCCTGTATGTTCCCGCTGCTGCTCGGAATGACTTTTCGCTTTGTCGTTATCTCGTTTCGGCCTTTGCTCTCGCTTCGTTTTCCGTTCCATAGCCCTATAAAGGCTCGGCACCTCAATGAGAGTTCCGCTTCGCGTGACGATATGACGAGCTACTGAGTCCTCACGGAAGGTGACAGGCGGAGCAGGAAAAGCGGGTGAGTCAATGACTGGAGCGGGAATCGAGAGAGCTGTGGCCTGTCGCAATGATTTCGCTAGCTGGACTTCAACGCCGATCATCAGTCCAGCGCGCAGTCTACTCGGTGGGTCGTAATCTTTCGAGACAGCGTACGTTTACTACTATTCGAGGGACTCGCAGAAAGGGTTCTTCGGAATTTGAGCGTTTGCGACTCTTTCCCGATCAGTTACCGTCTCCTTCTACAACGAAACGCTTTCTCACCGTCTCACGGTGTCTGCGTTACCTCCTTTTCAAGTGAGCGGTCCCCGAAAAGCTTTGATACCTGTCTAGACGTCTACGTCTTTTTGCGAATATGAAGCTTTTTGAAAGAGAACAACAAACAGCAAGAGAATAGTGGACTTTTTGCACTTGAAGCTTGAAAGCTTGACACGTAAAATCGGAGCTTTTTAGCCAATTTTCCGGCGACTGCAGGCAGGAAGAAGCCGAAGTCCCCACACCTCTTCTCCCTTCCCTCTCTCCTCGAACTCCTACTCATCGACAACTACAAACATCAATATGCCACCTCGTCCTCCTATCGCTACTCGTAATGTCGTCAGTAANTTGATGGGAAGATTACACAAAACTCATTGTGGTTGCCCAATTTGCTCGACCACTTCNAGTCACTCGTCCCTCGACATCTCGAATGCTTTAACTGCCCTTCGTACTGGTGGAAGGTCAAAGGCAGTACAACAGAGAGGTTACGCGACTCCAGTGGATGGTGGAAGGGATGCTCGACCTTCTCCTCAAGGAGATTACGCTTTCGAAGTCGCTGCTTCAAACTTGCGTTATGGTGAAGGTGTCACTCGTGTGAGTTTCTTCTTTANAGGACGTTAGCGCGGAATAGAGGATTGAGAAGACTGATGATAATTCGTCGATTCAAAAGGAAATTGGAATGGATTTCGCGAATCAAAGAGCTCGCAAAGTTGGTGTATTCACCGACAAGACTATCGCCAAACTACTCCCTATGAAGATGGCAATCGAATCACTCGAAGAGAACGGCGTAGAGTACGAAATTTTTGATCGAACTCGAGTCGAACCGAATCAAGAATCGTGAGTTCTTATATCCTATTGTTCTGCACAGAAGCAGTACATTCAGCTAACCTCGGTCGAATGTGCGATCAATAGTTGGGAAGATGCAATCAACTTTGCCAGGACGAACGATTTCAGTCATTTCCTTGCGGTCGGAGGAGGTTCGGTTATCGGTTAGTCTTTCACCCTTCTATGTACTCGCTTGGTCGAGCGAGCTGACGAGGATGACGCATATCTCGCTTCAATGCAGACACTTGCAAAGTAGCAAATCTCTTCACCACTTACCCTCAAGCCGACTTGTTCGATTTCGTCAACGCTCCCGTCGGAAAAGGGTTACCAATCAAAGAGACTTTGAGACCCTTGATCGCGGTTCCTACTACCGCTGGTACTGGTTCAGAGGTGAGTGTCTATCTCGTTCGCAAATCGATGCTCCGAAAGGTTTCAAGGTGTTCCAGTACACAGGCTCAAGTATCTTGCTAACTCCCTCCCTTCTCTGTACTTTCCCTCCCTCTCCCTCGACGTTTCTGTTCACTTTTCACAACCGTAGACTACCGGAACCGCAATCTTCGACGTTCCAGCTCTGAACGCGAAAACTGGTATCGCGAATCGCGCTCTTCGTCCTCTATTGGGTATCGTCGACCCTTTGAACACCGACAGTTGCTCACGAGAAGTGCACATTTCGAGTGGTCTCGATGTATTATTCCACGCTCTCGAAGTAAGCTCATCTCCTCGTTCGCTCTCCNTCCGTGGCTTACGTTCCTTCTCTCCTCGCCTGGTGATGATAGTCCTACACTGCTATCCCTTACACTGAACGAGTCCCACGTCCTTCGAACCCTCTGAACCGACCCGCTTATCAGGGTCGCAATCCCAGTGAGTCGCGTTCTTTTCTCGTTGTTGTCGAAGTCGCATACTGATGTACTTACGCAAACGTGCAGTCTCAGACGTATTCAGTGAGTGGGCATTGAGGCAGGCGGTCGAATTCTTGCCGAGGGTCGCAAAAGACGGTGGAGATCGAACGGCAAAGAGTACTATGCTGTGCGTCCCTGTTCTTCCTGATCATCATTTGACGGGTTCCAATATCATTGACGACTCTTCTGAACGTGTTATAGTCTAGCCTCTACTTTCGCAGGAATCGGTGAGTGAGAGCGCTTCTTTCAAATCTTCGCATTCCGCTAAATCTAGTCGATGTCGACAGGATTCGGTAATGCCGGAGTACATTTACCCCACGGAATCTCGTATCCGATCTCGGGATTGAACAAGAAGAAGGGACAGTACAAACACGCAGGTTACGAAGTCGATCACCCTATTGTTCCTGTTAGTTTCACTCTCTCTCTTTCTCGACCTCGCGCGACTCTCCGAGCTGACTCTGCGGTCTCGTCTCCAATCTAGCACGGTATCTCTGTCGCTATGACCGGTCCTGCCGTTTTCCAATTCACTGCTCCTTCTTCGCCATCTCGACACCGAACCGTCGCCAACATTTTTGAAACTCTCGCACCTGCCCATCTCCGCGACAACATCGACGTCTCCCGCTTGCCGGACTCCGACATTGGGCCTCTCTTACATGACCGTATCGCTCGTTTCCTTGTCGAATTGGATGTACCTAGAGGTTTGACCAAATTGGGTTACAAGGATGGAGACGTTCCCGAGCTAGTCGAGGGTGCTTTACCTCAGAGGCGTGTTCTAGACTTGGCTCCTGGATTTGGAGACAATGATGGAAGGGAGGAGTTGAGTAGAATAATCGAACAGGCGATGAACTTTTGAATATGCTCTACTTCTTTTCTTCGTTCCTTCTTTCCTTTTGCATTTGTTTGCTTTACTTCCCGCTTGTATTCGCTTTGTCTCTGATTGTCAATGAATATCTACCTGTCGTCATTAGGGGAGTCGTTCCGCCCTTTTCNTTCNGAAAACTCCGTTGAGCTCTCAAACACNCGAAGCGCTTCCCGCCGTTCGACAACTCCGCGCTCGAGGGCAAGAGGCAAAGTTACAACAAAACGTATGCTACATCCAGCATCGGTATGCGTCGCACCTTCTTCTTCTCCGCAACCGCCTCAACTAATTCCGGTGTAACTATGAGTGAATCTGGTCCGTCTCCATCGATAATCCCTGCACTCCGCCATTGAGCTAGCCCGCTCTCGACCATCGCCCACGCGACATCTTCAACTTGCAAGTTGACCTTTTCGGCAAGCACCTGCAATTCGCTAGGTCCGAAATCGAATTCTCCCGTTTCGTCTACTCTTCCGCTCACTTCGCCTTCTCCACTTGGACGTAAGGTGAATGCCTCATATTGACCTAGGAGAGCGACTCCAGCTCCAGAAGGAAGTTCGCCATCCCATCCTTTCGCCCTCTTGATTTTGCGATGTCTTCTCGAAGGTGGTGACTGATTGCCCTCTTCGACGTCAAGTGTTTCGACTTCCGTAGCTTGTGCTTGAGCAATGACGTCTTCGATGTAGGGAGGTTCTAAGTGATTCTTGAAGATTGATCGGAAGTAGCGAACGAGGACAGAAGTCCAGTGAGAAAGGTAACCTGCTTGACCGAGAGCTGAAAGAGGTCTTTCGGGAGTACCAGGCGAAGGGGATAGTCGACGTGAGAGTTCGTAGCCTACACATACATTGTCCCGTTAAAAGACGCTAAAGTGGGGATTCGGCGAGAGTTGGCAACTCACTGAATTCGATCAACAAGGTAGCCCAACCTTTTTGTCGAAATGGAGGAAAGACAACGATACATGCGAGATTGTAATCATCGTATGAGACTTTCTCCTATTCATGAACAAGCACAAAGAGTTTAGCGTGACCCTGTCAGTTGAAGCGAAGGGTTCTCACTCACTTTCGAAAAGTAGCCTAAGACCCATTCTTGTTTCGACAATGTTTCGGTCAAGAGGTAAAAGGAGAAGCCCTCGACCTGCGGAGATGCACGACTCAGCTGTTGCGATCTCTCTTCGATGAGATCGACTCACATCGAAGAACATGTATTTATGCTCGATAAATAGTTTGGCGAAGAGACAAAGATTTTGACAATAAAGCTAGCAGAGAACAGAGAATTAGCCGCAAGCTCGAGGGAGTGAGTGGGCGTGTGTTCGCTCACCTTGGCAGTAGCTCCATCGACTTCCCAAATCGAAGTTGCCCCTCTCTGATACACCCTTTTCCCTGGAGGTTGAACCACTTTGCAATCTTTCTGTAACAGCGCACACAGTTGTAGAGAATCAGATCGAGCGCTGGAAGCGATACAATGAAATTGGACATACCTGGTGAGCTTTCCACCCTTGAAGTTCAGCCATGTACTTGAAACATCGCTCGCAAACCCACAGTCTCCTCTCTTCATCCTTCCCAGCTCCTTCGAGAGCTTGCCTCTCTCTTTCCTCCTTCTCCTTTGCTTCCCTCGCTTTTCGATTCAGTTCGCGCTGTTGACGTTGCGTGAGCGTAGCAGGTTGACTAGGTTGACTAGGTTGAGAGGCGGCGGC
>JGI24890J29729_1001365_pt1 | contig 11195 bp, 14 predicted proteins | sample FreactcultureFD7_FD_29729 | JGI IMG/M metagenome (IMG submission 29729)
TTAGCACCACCAGCAGTTGACATTCTGTATACTTCAGACATTATATGATCTGCACTCCACAAATTGAAAAGTTAATAGATGTAGAAGACGCGTATCCTGAGATAGTATTAGTTCCTGATAATACTTGTTTACAAGGGATAACTGTTGTATCGTTTGCAGAAATAATTGTATTACCTGCAATAGATGTTCCATTCAAACTAATATTGAATGTGCCACCTGATGCTGTGGTATTCACAACCATTATTTCAGTAACTATAGTTGTTGTTGATGATGGTACTGTGTATAATGATGCATTTGATGTCGCAGCTGCGCCTCGGAATAGAACTGTAGGTGTTGTTGACATTTAGATCCATGCTCCCATGATTGTCATTGTTTGGTCGTCTTGGTTTGCAAATGCGCCACCTGTTTGAGTGACGATTGTTGTTCCGGTTNCGGTAATTGTACCAGTGAAGGTAGGTGAAGCGGTTGGTGCGAATGAAGCCGTAGCCCAAGTTGCGGTTGTGCCGTTCGAANTTAAGAGTTGACCATTGGTTCCAATAGCGAGTGGCGTGTAAGCAGAAGTTGAAGTACCTAGCGGTATAGAACCTACGGCTGTTGTTGTGGCGTTAAGTCCACCGTTAGCAACTGCAAGGGTTCCGGTAATATTACTTGCTTTTGTTAAAACCCAAGTTCCAGGAGTGCCGGAAACTGTGCAGATGTAAATAGCGCCAGTTTGGTCAACTACATAGTCTCCTACCGCAAACGTTCCTGTAGCAGGTGCGCCCGAAGCCGTTGCTCCGACATAACGCGTAGCAGCAACCGCTCCTGGTAAACCAGTTATTTGTATAGATTCTTGGGATATGGATTCAGCCATTGATTATTCTCTTGCTTGTATATGTACTAGGCCAGTTTTAAGCTTGTTTTACAGGGTATAAAATAGTTAAAAGTAGGGATATGGGTCAACACCTCTATTTTTACGTTGTTTTTCTAACGCCCAGGCAAGTGCAATACTTGTTCTTTGACCTGCTGTTACTTTGTATACTTCGTGGACGTATTTTTGCGGATAGCAAATAATTGTCCCCCTTAGTGGTTTTATAGACCAATTTAGTTTTGGGAAACTGATTTCACCACCCTGATAATCACTTGGGTCGGTAAAGTAAGCAACTGCACTCATATGCCCCCTATCACCAGCGTGATAATCACTATGTGCTCCAAGACTTCCATAAGATGTGTGGCTAAATAGATTGGCTACTTGTTTTGTCATAAAACAATCTTTTAAACGTTCTGGCTCTAACNATTTAATGATTTGGTCGTATTTACGAGTAAATTCAATAATATCTTGGTTATTGGGATTAACAATATTTCTTTTGCCATCTTCATGTGGCTTTGTATGCTGCAGCAATTCTATAATTGCTACTTCAATTTTATTGCAATCTTTTTCGGAGATTACTTGATTATAAATCTTGATATTTTTTTGTTTTTCAAGTATAAACATAATTTTATAAATCCAAAGAATTACGAATGCAAAATCATCGGTACCGCAACTGGGTAATCTAAAATTCCCGTACGTACCATTTCAATATCTCCGTTTAATTTGAAAGACGAGGTGTTGTTAATTATTTCTTCCAAAACCGCTCGCAAAATAAATTTTGCAATCATGCGTCCCGTGCATGGGTGAAGACCAGAACCAAATATAAGACCTGGTGCATCGTTTCTATCTANATCAATAACATCAGGATTAGGAAAAGCCGTTGGGTCAAAATTAGATGTAGATACTTCGCATACAAAATACATACCCTTANGCATAACAATATCATCAATAGTGACTGTCCTTTTAAACACTCCAGACAGCTTTAGCTTCGTACTTGCTACACGTTGTAACTCTGACAATGCAGATGGTGATACTTTTCCACGTTTACGCAACTCATCTTGAATCTCAGGGTTTTCAGAAAGCACCGTGAGGATGCCAACTAGATTGGCATCAACCGATTCTTTAGCAACGGTACAGAGCAAACCCAGCATTCTGCCAGCATCCAACCAGCTCATACCATCTTCATGGATCCACTTACTGAGGTAGTCGTTAGTGGGTTTTTCTATGCGGCTAANAATCATTGGAGCAAAGATACCAAAACACACCTCTAGTACCTTGTTGTACTCATCAATTTCTTCTTTTGTAAAAGGGACAATAAAATCCTCTCTCATTTGGTGATGGAAAAGGTACGACCCAGCCTTGAGTATTGTTTCTCTGTTGGCAGTTATCTCTGGAAGGTTGACAAACTGTATCAAGTTCTCTGCATCAACTACAGAAATCAAATCTTTTAAAACATCAAAATTATGATTATCCAAGTTTTTCATAACCAACTCATGGGCTAGGTTTTTAGCAATGCGCTCTAGGCGTTTAGCGTTAGGTTGTGTAAAAAGATGAATGATAGATGAACGTAGTTNGTCATGCTTAGGGTTGTCAAATGCCATCATTGTACGATGGTCTTTACCGCCAGCATCAACTTCTAATTTCTCAGCGTATCGATACGAATCCTTCCATCCTTTAGGTGTATTATCTGGGTCTAGCCACGTCATGTAGTCTCTAGATGAGTTGTTCTCATGAAGCACTTCTATGCAATCGGCATAGCGAGATATGACCCAATAGTTGTTAGGATCTAGAAAAGGTTTCTGTGGTGTTGAATGTTGTAAGTTGTTCATAAGGATACGGTTTAACCTTGACCTGCGTTTATTTTGGTTATTTCATTATTAGAAATTTTTATAGCACTTCTTAAATCGNTAGCAATGCCAACAACTTTTAAAGANTTAGGGTGCAATCCTTTAGAAACTACATATAATTTATAACCATATATTTTCTCAACAAATACTCGTTTTTCAGTCTTTGATTGAAGAAAACGAAAAGTACGTAATTTTATTTCATCCTGTTCAGGGATTATGAGCGCTTTCCAACGTCTTTTCTCTTGCATTACTATTCCATTTTTTTTACCAAACATATTAAATACCTTTCTTTATTGATAGTTCTTTTTTTGCCATTTTTTTTTGCGATACCACGAGCCGGTTTTATAGTCTACTCCAATTGTATTAAGACTAGCAATGTTCCAAGCATTTTTNTTTTTTTTCAAAACCCAATTTTCCCTTAAAAAAGGAATAATCTGCATTATTGGAGTTCCTTCAGGTATTATACCTTCAAACCCTTCTTTTATATAAAATGGTATATTCCCTCCATGCATATAAAAATCACCATCAACAATTCCTGTTAGAGTTATGAAAGGCAATTCAAAACGATTAAATGGATGAGTAAAGATTGCACTATATCCAGGTGGTATATGGATGGCAGCTAAAGTTTGCCAAATAAAGTGTTCAGGGTTATATCCTGAGGGTGGTGGCATAGGATCAGTTGACATAGGTGATCTAACAGCAACGGGGCTTGGTTGAGTTTTACATCTAATTACAGGTCCATCTGGTGTTTGTTCAACAAATATTTCTTGAGATAAACACATAAAATATCCGCCAGTAAGAGCATCTAGAAATGGGACACAATGCTTCATAGTTTTAGTATTAGCTGCAAAACGTTTTGCTTTCAACCACCAGTCAGGAAGATTGTTTGAGTTAATTACTTGAACAGAATCCCTAGGTGCGTTGGGAGAATTTTGAAATTCTAAAATTTTAATATTAGTTTTCTTGAATTTCATTGGTAAGTTTTTTTCTTCCAAACATTTTTTCGATACCAACCTTCTAAAATTAATTCTTTCATTGGTGCTCTTGAATGTTNTGACTCTACTAAAACACTTTTATCTTTTAAAGATTTCCAATTTTCTCTTTTATAAGGAATTAATTGAGCAACTGGTGTTCCAGCTANNATTTCTCCTTCAAATCCTTCTTTTATGTAAAATGATATATTTGCACCTGGCATTGCATAATCATCGACCACTGCACTAACGGTTAGAAAAGGTAAATCAAAACGATTAAGAGGGTGAGTATAAAGAATTGAGTATCCATCTGGGGGTTTTACANCCATTTGTTTTGTCCATATAAAATGTTCTTTTGCATATCCAACAGGTGTAGGCATTGGGTCTGTTGCGTAGGGAGGTCGTGAANTTACAGGAGGCATTTTTTGTTTATCACTATCTTGCCATCTAATCACAGGACCATCTGGTGTTTGTTCAACGTAAATATTTTCTGTTAAAACTAAAGCATATCCAGTTGTTATTCCATCAAAAAAAGGAAGGCAATGTTTAANTGTTGGCCATCTTTCTAATTCACCCATACTTTTATCAAATGGTTTTATATCATTTTTACCAAGTTCGGCCCATCTTTTTATTTCTTTATACCATTTAGGAACAACTTCAGTCATTGGCCGTATTTCATCTTTGTAGTCAAGTACAGCATTTTTGTCACTATGCCATCTAAGAATTTGTGTTTCTTTTGTTCTTTTAGAGAATTTCATTTGTATGTTTTTCTTTTCCAAATAGTTTTTTTATACCATGCTTCATTTAGTTTAATACTATTACTTGGTTGAATTGATCTAGCTTTTTCATGAAGACCTTTTACTTTTTTTGCTTTCCAATTTTCTCTAAGGAAAGGTATTATTTGTGTAAGTGGTGTTCCTGCTAATATTTCTCCTTCAAAACCTTTTCTAATAAAAAATGGAAGTACTAGTTCATACATTTTATAATCATCAACAACAGCACCTATGGTTATAAAAGGAAGTTCCCACCTATTAATAGGATGAGTATAAAAAAGTGAATACCCTTCTGGCATTTCAATAGCAAGTCGAATATTAAAAAGAAAATATTCATCGTGACAATCGGGAGGTATTGGCATGTTTTTAATAGTTGATCTTGGTCGTGAAAAGATCGGAGGTAAATATTCGTTTTCTTCCTTCCATCTTATTACGGGTCCATNTGGTGTTTGTTCAACATAAATGTTTTCTGTTAAAACTATTGTATATCCCAAAGTTAAACCATCTAAGAATGGAGCGCAATGCTTTAGACCTGGTTGTTGTTGTCCTTCTACCTCGGCCCATCGTGGTGTTAATCTATACCATTCTGGCATAGTTTCTGAAATGGGCAATATCTCACTTGCTACAAAAATAGAATGATTAGGGTTGCTCTCATAACTTAAAACTTTTTGTTTGGGAACATGTTTCATTAGTTTTGGTTATTTTCCACTCTATCCCATTTACCAAGTGGACAGAAAGCGTTAGGCAATAAAACTTTTGCCGTCATAATACAACTACATTCTTTGCATTGCCCTAATCGTTTTCGATAACGTGGACATGCTTTGCAAATAGCAATGCGTTCGCTTGCTACTTCATCGCTTGCTCTACCTATTTTTTGATTAAATAAATCCCAAGGTCGCGCTGGTTTTTGTTGTTCAATGTTGTCGCTCATGATATAGATGACCAAGTCCTTGTATCTTCGTCATATTTATAAATATTTTCTAAGTCGGGTACTGGTGGGTATTCATCCACAACCTTGTAAAGATTAGGACCATTTTCTTTAATAAATTGAGTAAGCATTTCTCTACTTGCTTGCTGGATAAGAGCAATTGGAACCGTTACCCAATTAGCACCAGATGATGTAGGATCATTTGTTTTCATATCATTCATCATTGTTTCGTAATCAATTGACGGGTTCCCTTTATTGGTAACGTCAAACTTAGGAGTAAGACCATTTTTGAAAATATCATTTGGGTTTGAATATAGATTAAATCTGTAATCTAGACCAGACCAACAGGCGTACGTCACGCTTAAATTTCTCATCAAACCAGCACCACCTTGGTTCTCTACAAAAGACCAAATTGTATGAATCCAATAAAATGAATCAGTTGGTTTTCTAACTTCATAAGATACTTGAGCGGATACTGGTGCGCCATCTGTTCCATAGGCAACGTCAAGGCGAACAACAGGATATTCAGGTGGCATATTTTTAATAAAGTTTAAAACTTCATTACTATGTTGAACACACCCATAAAGAGTGGGGGATAGTTTAGGAGTTGCCGAACCATATGCAGAATTAATTTGTTCAATTACTGAATCTATTTCAGAAATTGATGGATTTTTAAACCTTTTTACAGTTCCACCTGAAATTAAAAATTGTTCAGATCTTTGCATTGGTTCAGTAATATTTGTTGCTAAAGCCATAGAATTCCTTTCTCATAGAACNATATAAAAAGTTATTATACTAGAGTGAGCTCCACTTGTCAATAGGGCAGGAAGAGAAAGGAAATTTAACTTTAAAAATCATGTTACACTTTGAAATCATACAAAAATTGGTTTCTTTATCAAAATTAGGGCATCCGGCACAGGCGGATAGACGATTTTGTTGGATGGATTCATCTATTGAATCGATTGCATCAATGTGATCTTGGGTGGGTAAATCAAGTGGCCCATCTGGGTATAAAACNATTAAGAATAAACGTCGTTGATACGAAACGTCAGAATTCCCGTTGCTAGCTAGATAAATTTCCCAAGGAGACTCTANATTGCTATTGCTCATAATTATTACTTAATTAAGAGAATTTACCGGTTGTAGGATCATATAATGAACCAACATCAATAATTTTTTCATCTGCGTTTTCGGTAATATCAACAACAACTGGGTTGCTTTGAGCAATTGCTGAAAAACGAGCGCCAGATTTCATTTTATGAACAACTTGATTGTTTATAATAAAAACAATACTATTAGATTGGTGCAATGCAATCATTGGGTCTGGTGGAAGAATAGGCATTATTACTCCTTATGTTTATTGTATTGGTTCAATTGGTGGGTTGACAATGATTTCTTCTCTATCATCATAACCCGTGAATATATTTGTTTTAGCATCATATCGAAATCCAGGACTAACTTCGTTTTCTGCTCCTGTAACATCGACTGCAATAGGGTTGCTAAGAAATAAAGCGGCGAGACGAGGATTGACATGAATAACATCTTGTACATAACCGTCAAGTACAAAAGCAATTGAATGTGGCGGTTTTTGATAATTTTCTGGTAATTGTGGTTGGTTTGACATATTTTTCTTTCTTTATTATATCATATCATATGTAATTAATTGCACCAATTGTTGAACCTTGGTTAAAGGTAGTTGGTGATAAAATTATTCCAGCACTTACTGCGCCAGAAGGAGATGTACCACTTACCGTAACACTTCCAAGCGATGTTGTATTCGTTGCGTCGCTGAATGCTGTAATAACAACATTGTTTGAAGTTCCTGGTGAAGTAACAACTTGCAATGAATTAATAAGGTTTGTAACACTGCTAGCAGAACTTTNTTGTAAAAGATTTGCGGCAATTGTAGATACAACGGAAGATACTGATTGCAAAAAGTTAACAGCCCAATAGTACACGGTTGAATAACTAGCAGAATATCCAGTACAAGAATATCCAGTACAAGTATATCCAGTACAACTTGATGTATATCCACCACAACTTGATGCATATCCAGCACAACCACCAGAAGAATATTTACTGGCAGCAACATAGCCAGTGCAACTACATACATAACCACTGCAACTACTTGTATAACCATTGCAAGATGATGATGAACAAGCTGCTGATGAACAATAATAACCAGATAAAACAGAACCGCTGGTATTTGTTTCAACAGCAGCCCACCAATTCCCAGCGCTAGTAACCCAAAATGCTATCCCAGCACCCTGACTTACCGTTTTTGCTTGCATAGTTGATTGAACTTTAAAAGGTGTGGTAGCAAGTGGATAAGAAGATGCTGCTGTTGCAGTAGTTGCCAAAGCATTACTATTTGCAGTCCAAACACCACTTAGGTTTGTCCACACGTTACCAATTGGAGATGTTCCAAGACCACCTGAAGTTGTTCTTGCCCATGCGTCTGTAATTATAGAAATTAAAAATTGAGTTAATCCAAAACTTCTTGCCGAAGCGTCGCCAAATGTTCCAAAAAGAGGTGACATATTAGAATTTTGTTTCTGCTAACAACATTGCATAGGTATTTGTACCTGTACAAATAAGTGTAATATTGTAAAAATTAAGGTGGCTTGCATCAGCAGATGACCATGCTGTTCCACCCTGATAATAAGCAGTTACTGTAATAGTATTGGTGTAACTTGTACCTTGTGCTGGTAGGGAAGTTCCACCATTTATTGTGTAACCATTGATTAAAAACCCTGATGGTAAATATGCTGTAGCACCATTAATTACACCAAGAGCAAAACTGATGCTTCTTCCAACTATAGTTGGAACATTTGTTATATTGATCTGATAATTACCAGTTGGGTTAGTGGTGTAAAGATATAAAGCACCGCTTGTAGTGTTTAGGATGGCAGCTTGTGATGCTCCTAAAGTTACAGTGGATACGATGGCAGATTCTGTTGCACCAGTTAACAATGAATTAATGAATGTACCACCATTTATGTTAATACCTGATGCTATTACATTTCCGCTGAATGTAGTAGTTCCATTAATAGTACCACCTGTTAATGGGAATCCACCAAGATTAGCAAGAGCACCAGATGCACCATTTGCACCAGTTCCACCAGCAGCAATAGGCAGTGTTCCAGCAGTTAGCGCATTAGAGGATGTTGAGTAAAGAGCATTATTGGCTGCAGTAAATGTAGTGAGGTTTGTTCCACCATTAGCTACGGTAAGTAAACCAGTGACACCTGTTGTTAAAGAAAGTCCGCTTGCGTTAGTAAGACTACCTACAAATCCGCTAAGAGCAGTTACTGTACCACTAATAGTAAGACCGCTTGCAACAATTAAATTATTGTTTATTGTTGCAGTTCCACTAACTGTTAAGCCACTAGCTACAACAAGATTGCCACTAACTGTTCCACCTAGTATAGGTAAAGCACCAACTTGCGATGCTGTGTAATCACCAATTGCAGGTGTAATTGCACCAGTTCTACCGTTAAAACTTGTTACACCAATTGATACTGCTGGGGCTACCTGAGTAGATGAAAGCATTCCATATGATTCATACTTCATGGTTGATCCACTAGAAGTGTAGCCGAGTGAGTAAGTTATATTAGTTCCACTAGCAACATACACTGGAATAACAGTATTAATAATTCCACTAGTAATTGTGTTATTGCTGGTGAATGGACCAAAGTTAGTAACGGTAGTTCCGTCAGGGTCTACTGTAGTAATACTTACAGGACCAAGAATACTTCCCGCAGAACCAGACGTGGTAATTTTTGCGTAGTGATTGAAAAAGAAGAACCCGGTTCCTGAAGCAGTTGCTAGTGTAACAGAATTAATTGAACCACTTTGACTTGTTCTATTGTCTGTAGAAATAACACTAGTGTAGTCACCCACAGAAGGTAGAACTGCTCCCGTTCTACCGTTGAAACTACTTACAACACCTGAACTTACGGATAGGTTACTTGAAGCAAGTTGTGTGTAAACTTCATACTGCATGTTGGTTCCACTAGATGCGTAACCCATTGAGTAACTTACAGTGCTTCCGCTAGCTACTAGTACAGGTATAACTCCATTAATAAAACCACTTACAGTGCTGTTAGCGCTTGTACTATTGCCAGTGTTAACAATAGTGTTACCATCTGGGTCAGTAGATGTAAGAGTTATAGGGCCAAGTTTGCTAGTGGTTCCTGTTGCAGTTACTTTAGCATAGTAGTTAAATAGCAGAAAACCAGAAGCAGTTGCAGTATATATGTTTATAGGGCCTTGAGCACCACTTACATTTGTGTAGTAAGTGTTTGCTAGAGCGTTGCTATTTCCAGCTGTGGCAACAGTACCAGGAACCCATTTACCACCACTGTAAACAATTGCTTGTCCATATGCTGCAGAAACTCCATTAAGTATGCTGGAATAAAGGTTAAAATTGTTTCCGGTAATTGTAGTTGTACCATTTACAGTTAAATTACCCGTAATTGTTCCACCAGAGATAGGTAAAGCAGCATACGCTACTCCACTAACAGTATTTAAACTGCCAGATAGAGAAGATATGTTTCCTGTAGCTGTGGTTACAATTCCACTTGTTGTATTATATTGACCTGAAAGAGTTGTGAATTGTCCTGAAAGTGTAGATAAGCTACCTGAAAGCGAGTTAATATTTCCAGTTGCTGTGGTAAGTATTCCTGAACTTGTTACGTATTGACCACTTAGTGTAGCAAGGTTGCTATTAGTTGTAGTAATTGAACCACTCAGTGCTGACAAGTTTCCAGAAAGACCAGTCACTTGGTTTTGAGCAATCTGAATACCAGTTACTGTGACATTACTTACACGGCCTTGTGCATCTGTGGTGACTACTGGAACTCCACTGGCTGTACCATAGGTACCTGGGCTTCCAGTTGAAGGAAGGTTAATTGCAGCTTGTCCACCATCAGATTGGTAACTTACGTTAATAGTAGTTGATGTAATAGACTCTGTCTTAGTGTCCCATGAAAGAGTAGTTGTTGCTACACCTTCCCAGAAAGCACTTGGTGGAATCCAAATTGGTCCATCGGCAACTTCTTGATCGATTGTTGCACCAGAGTTTGGATAGACAAGAAGCCAGTTAGCAGTATCTTGGTTGTGGATTTGCATCCATTGACCGTTGTAGGTTGGAGTAGCAAGAACAACACCAGTACCGGCAACATTGTTACCACTTGCAGTTGCACCAGTTATTGGAGCATAGGTGCTAAGGGTGAGAGGAGTAGCTGTAGCTTGGTTAGTACCACTAGCAGCAATTGCATTAACAGTGTATGTACCTGTTTGATTGTACATGACTTGTTGAACAGTAGCAATGAAGCCTGGTGAGTTGGGGGCTGTTCCAAGACCAGCGACATCAATTATAGAAACATGTGTATCATCGGCAGTCCACATGAATTGGAACTTATCGCCACCACTAGCAGCTACTATGTAGTTCCATGAAGAAATTGTATAGCCATTACCTGTACCACCGGTTNTAGGAATAGCAACTGTACCATTTGTTTCAGCTAGATTGGCGCCATTTTTACGTAGCCAAACATTAGCATTGTGTGCAGCATTGTCAGAATTCTGGAACTGTACAGAAAATTGGAAGTTATATGTCCCTGTGTATCCAATAGTTATTGTACCACTAGCAGATGAAACGATACCATTCTGGTTTGTAGGTGTGCCAATAAGGATTGGCTTACCACTTAGTACGGTAGTTAAAGTCTGATTAGTGGTATCATATCCTGCAAACCAATAGCCATTAGCACCACCGGGACCAGGGGTTCCAATTCCACTTGAAGTAATAGGAGTCCATACTCCACC
>JGI24890J29729_1001366_pt1 | contig 11191 bp, 12 predicted proteins | sample FreactcultureFD7_FD_29729 | JGI IMG/M metagenome (IMG submission 29729)
AAAATTTTAGAAATGCACGTAGACCTTGACTTAGAAGGATATGAGCATAAAGACGATAGTGGCGAGCCAACCGGTATCGCCCTGCCTTATGTGGTGACGATTGAAAAGAACACCAATAAGATTCTAGCAATTCGCCGCAACTGGGAGCCAGATGATGAGAAACATCAAAAGAGACAGCATTTCGTTCATTATGGTTATATTCCGGGCTTTGGTTTTTATCATTTCGGTATTGTTCATTTACTTGGGGCTTTCGCTAAGTCTGGGACTTCTATCCTCCGTCAGCTGGTTGACGCTGGATCACTTGCCAATCTGCCGGGTGGTTTTAAGACCCGTGGGTTGCGAGTAAAAGGAGACGATACGCCTATTGCACCGGGCGAGTTTAGAGACGTAGATGTACCTAGTGGCGCGATGAAAGATAACATCATGCCATTGCCATACAAAGAACCAAGCCAGACATTAATCCAGCTGCTCAATCAAATCATTGACGATGGCCGCCGGTTTGCATCTGCTGGCGATTTAAAAGTATCTGATATGTCTAGCCAGTCCCCAGTTGGAACTACCTTGGCTATTCTTGAGCGTACTTTGAAAGTAATGTCAGCCATTCAAGCGCGTATCCATTACGCCATGAAACAAGAGTTTAAGTTACTCAAAGGCATTATTGCGGACTATGCGCCAGAAGAATATTCTTACGAACCCGATGTAGGCAATCGTAAAGCGCGCAAAAAAGATTACTCCATGGTTACCGTCATTCCGGTCTCTGACCCTAATGCCGCGACTATGAGCCAAAAGGTTGTGCAGTATCAGGCTGTATTGCAGTTAGCCCAGACCGCGCCACAACTTTATAACTTGCCATTTTTGCACCGCCAGATGTTAAGCGTTCTTGGAATTAAAAATGCCGAGAAATTAGTGCCAATGCAAGACGATATGCAGCCCGTTGATCCGGTCACAGAGAATATGAATGTGCTTTCTAATAAGCCAGTCAAAGCTTTTATGTACCAAGACCATCAAGCACATATCCAAATCCACATGGCAGCAATGAATGATCCCAAGATCAAACAGATTATGGGTCAAAATCCTCAAGCGCCGGCCATGATGGCAGCGATGCAAGCCCATATTACTGAGCACGTAGGCATGGAATACAAGCGTCAGATAGAGCAACGCATGGGAATGGACATTCCAAACTTCCAAGATATGTCAGAAGGCTTGTCTCCAGAGATGGAACAACAGATTACCCGCATGGCAGTGCCAGCCGCGCAACAACTTTTGGGTCAAAACCAAAATGCTATTGCAGCGCAACAAGCACAACAAGCGCAAAACGACCCTGTTATTCAGATGCAACTCAAAGAATTGCAGCTTAAGGCACAGGAAATTGACATCAAGCAGAAGAAAATGCAAACCGATGCCGCGGCTAAAGCCGATCAGATGGAAATTGAGAAGCAACGCATCGCTGCTCAGAAAGAAATTGCTGGTATGCAAGTGGGTGCTAAGTCAAAAGCAGACAAAGAAACCCTTGATGCTAAGCAACGCCTAGAAGGAATGAAACTAGGTGCTCAAATTGGACAACAAAAAGCCCAATTAGAAGTGCAAAAAGCATCACAAAATCAACCAAAACCTAAAGGTAAAGAATGAAAGAGAAACTCCTAGAACATTTACTCAAACAAGTAGATCAAAAGGTAAGAAATCTTGAAGAATCACTCGGTACAGGTGTAGCCAAAGACTATTCCGAGTACCAAAAAACGTGCGGACAGATTACAGGTCTTCTTTCCGTGCGGTTGTACATAACAGACCTACAAAAAAACTTGGAGAATTTTGATGAGTGAAATACTAATCGGCTCAAACCCCGATGATGTAAACGCAGTAACTACTTTGCCTCAAACAGACGAAGAAAAAGCCAAACAATTACCTGAACCAGTAGGTTATCGCATCCTTTGCGCCCTTCCAGACGCCGAAAAAACGTATGAAAGCGGAATTATTAAGGCCGATACCACGCTCCATTTTGAAGAAGTCCTATCTACGGTCTTCTTTGTTGTCAAAATGGGACCAGATTGTTACAAAGACCCAGCTCGCTTCCCTAATGGCCCATGGTGTAAAGTGGGTGATTTTATTTTGGCCCGGCCAAACACCGGAACCAGACTCAAAATCCACGGCAGAGAGTTTAGGATCATTAACGATGACTCCGTAGAGGGAATTGTGCAAGANCCCCGCGGTATTACTAGAGTTTAAGGAGATAATATGGCCGAATTTGACAAAGAAGAATTCAAATTTCCTGACGAAATAGAGGATTCAGCAGATAAAGTAGAAATAGAGGTTATAGACGATACTCCTGAAGAGGATCGCGCTAATTCCACCCCAATGCCTAGAGAAATCGTTGATGAAATTGACAATGATGACTTAGAAGCATACTCAAAAGAAGCAAAACAGCGTTTGTTACAAATGAAAAAAGTAATGAACGATGAGCGCCGGGCAAAAGAAGCCGCCGTGCGCGAACAGCAAGAAGCTTTGCGGGTTGCTAATTTGATGATAGAAGAAAACAAAAAACTCAAAGGACGTTTGTCTAATGGGGAAAAAGTGTATGTTTCTACCGCCAAAGAGAATATTTCCCGTGAATTAAATGATGCAAAACGTGAATTTAAAGAGGCTTATGACTCTGGAGATTCAGATCGTCTTGCAGAAGCACAAGAAAAACTCACTGATGTAAGGATGAAATTCAACGAAATGGAGCGTTACAAGCCCCAGTACGATGAAGAGACTTTACAAAATGAGGAAAATGATGTAAAAATACAGCAACAGCCACAACCACAACGCTTGGATTCAAAAACCCAAGCATGGTTGGACAAGAACCCATGGTATGGGGTTGATGACGATATGAGTTTCCTAGCATTAGGAGTTCATAAACGGTTAGAAAAAGAAGGAGTCGCAATCGGCTCTGACCATTACTACAAAGTCATTGACGCTGAAATGCAAAAACGCTTCCCAGAAAAACTGGGCGCNGCCGAAGAGACCACAAACTCTGAGGAATCAGGAACCAAAGAGCCTGTTAAAAAACTTAGCACGGTAGTTGCTCCTGCCACCAGATCTACATCTTCAAAAAAGGTAAAGCTAACGGCAACGCAGCTCGCTTTGGCGAAGAAATTCAAACTTTCTCCAGAGCAATATGCGATGGAACTAACTAAATTGGAGTCCCAAAATGGCTAATACAAGAATTCCCCGTGAAGTAAGTNATCGTCAACAGTCTGAAAGCCCTAAACAGTGGCGCCCACCAGAATTGTTGCCGGAACCAGATAAACAAGCTGGTTTTGCTTACCGTTGGATTAGAGTTTCTTTATTGAACACTGCTGATCCTCGTAATATCTCTGCAAAAATCAGAGAAGGTTATGAGCCAGTAAGAGCAGAAGANCAACCTAAATTTAAACTGTTAGTTGATCCCAATAGTCGCTACCCAGAGAATATTGAGATTGGCGGATTGTTGTTATGCAAGATCCCAGAGGANTTTGTGCAGGCACGGGCAGAGTATGAAGCCAAGCAAACACAAGACCAAACGGATGCTGTAGACAACAGTTTAATGCGCCAAAGCGACCCGCGGATGCCACTCTTTAATGAGCGTAAATCCACAAGTAGCTTTGGAAAAGGAAATTAATTTTAAGGAGATTTAAATGGCATATCCAATTATTCCAGCTCCCTACGGATTAAAGCCTGTAAATCTTATTGGCGGTCAAGTTTTTTCTGGATCCACACGTTTGTTACCAATCCAGTACAACTTTGCAACTAATATTTATTACGGTGATTTCGTAGCGATTCAGCGTGGTTACGCTGTTAGAGCAACCGTTACAACCGGCGCCAGCGCAGTTACTGGTGCTCCAAATAGCGGCGTAGTAGGCATTTTCTTAGGCTGTTCTTACACAGATCCAGTCACCAAGCAAAAGCGTTTCAACCAATATTGGCCAGCAAACACTTTAGCCGGTGATGCATTTGCAGTTGTAACCGATGATCCTGATACCGTATTTAAGGCTGTTGCAGTCTCTACTACTGGTACTTCAGTTATTGGTTCTTTTGCAACCGCAATGATCGGTGCAAACGTAGCTGGTTCCGACCAAGCTGGTAACGTAAACACAGGCGACTCACTCAATGGCGTATACACTGGTGCTGCTGCTGCAGTTAGCAACGGTTCTACATTAGCCTTGCGCGTAGTTGACTTGGTTCGTGATACAGCTATCCAAACTACTACTACTTTAACAAGTGGTGGCGGTACTGCTACATTAACCGTTGCTGCATTGCCTTCCGCTTTAGTGGTTGGTACTGAAGTTGGTTATTTGGCATCTAACGGTCAATACGTTGGNGCTGGTGTTTATGTTGCAACATATGCTGCTGCTGGTACTACTTCAGTTGTTTTGAATACTACCCCCGGCACCGTTGTTTCACCACAAGGCACTGGTTCAACTGGTTTAACAATTCCTGCGTCAAGCACATTGGTGTTTACTCAATATCCCGAAGCTTTGGTTAAGTTCAACTTCGCNATCCATGAGTATTACAACGCCACTGGCCCAGCAGTAACAGTATAAGGAGCTAATTAAATGGCTATTTCACGCGCACAACTATTAAAAGAGCTCCTGCCCGGCCTGAACGCATTGTTCGGACTTGAGTATGCTCGTTACGGCGAAGAACACAAAGAGATCTACGAAACTGAGACTTCTGAGCGTTCTTTTGAAGAAGAAACAAAACTGTCAGGTTTCTCTGCAGCACCAGTCAAGGGTGAAGGCACAGCCATCGCTTATGACAATGCTCAAGAAGCATGGACAGCACGTTACAACCATGAGACTATCGCTCTTGGCTTTAGCTTGACTGAAGAAGCAATTGAGGACAACCTCTATGATTCTTTATCTGCTCGCTATACCAAAGGCTTAGCTCGCGCTATGGCTTACACCAAACAGGTTAAAGCTGCTGCAGTTCTTAACAATGGCTTCAACGCTGCCTACACTGGCGGTGATGGNGTTTCATTGTTAAACAGCTCACACCCATTGGTTAACGGTGGTACAAACAGCAACGCCCCAGCTACTGCTGCTGACTTGAATGAAACCGCATTGGAAAATGCTGTTATTCAAATCGCTGCATGGACTGATGAGCGTGGTCTGTTGATCGCTGCTAAGCCACGTAAGTTGATTGTTCCACCAGCACTACAGTTCGTTGCTACTCGTTTGTTAGAGACAGAACTCCGTGTTGGTACAAACAACAACGACATCAATGCAATTAAGAACAACGGTTCCGTTCCAGAAGGTTACAGCATCAACCACTTCTTGACCGCTACCAATGCATGGTTCTTGATTACTGATGTACCTAATGGTTTGAAGCACTTTGTTCGTACCCCACTCCAGAACTCTATGGATGGCGACTTTGATACTGGTAACGTCCGTTACAAGTCTCGCGAGCGTTATTCCTTTGGTTGGTCTGATCCTTTGGGAATCTACGGTTCATACTAATCGTATAAACCTACNAAAGCCCCGCTCACAAGGCGGGGTTTTTTGTTATATACTATGGGTATGAAAATACCTACCTATTATTTTGTGTCCGGCGGAATTGGTGACTTCTTACAGCATTTGCCATTTCTATTGAATAACAAAGAGCCGTTTGTAATGGCTGCCCATTTCAAAGGTGCCGAAGAGCTTTTAAGTTACCTAAAGCTAGTGCCAGAGAAGTTAGTTTACTTTAACACAATGGAAAAGCAAAACTACCATTTGGCAAAATTAACNAAAAATTGCCAATTGCACTATTGCCCAAGATCCCAGTATTTTGAATTTAATCCATTTGAATTTATGTTTCCATTGTTTAATGATGGTAAACCCGTAGTTGGNGTTCATCTGGGNGGCAGTCAGTTCTCAATTAATATGCAAAAGCATATGAAATTGTGTACNAAAAACTTACCCATAGAGGCCTTAGAGGNCTTGTTATCAAAAGACTACAATGTCATTTTGTTTGGCTCTAAAGAAGAAATTGAAAGTTTTAACNTNAATCAAAGANATAATTTGAAGTTTGTTTGTCACGAAAACATAGCAACAAGTNTATCTTACGTAAGCCAGTGCAATGCCATGATTGCCAGCGATAGTTCATTCAAAACCATGAGTTCTATGCTTAAAATCCCCACTATGGTTTGGATGGGAGATTATGAAGATCTTCCACGCGACCATATGTTTATTGACCCTTATGTTAAAGATGGCATAATGGAAGTATTCCGCTATTTTGATATCAATATTCAGCTCAAAGAAGCGCTTGAAAAATCCAGAAATTTCTTGAAAAATCTTGAAAATAATATACGACCTAGGCTGCAATAAAGGACAAAACCTTGCTTATTACCTATCTAAAGCAGATAAAGTAGTAGCAGTTGAGGCAAATCCCGCATTAATTGAGCAGATAAAGAATCAATTTCAATCTGATATTGAATCAGGAAAATTGGTATTAGAGCATTGCGCTTTAACTGTGTGTAATAAATCAGAAGTTAATTTTTATATTTGTGATGATCTAGTTCGTAGCCGAATGGGAAAACCTTCCGAAGATGAGGGTAGATACCATAAAACTACGGTGCCGGCCAAAAATATTATTCAGTTAATAAATGAGCATGGCAAACCCTATTACATAAAAATTGACATAGAGTTTTACGACCATATTTTATTAAAACATTTATTTGAAAACGGTATCCGCCCACCATACATTTCTTCTGAATCGCATACTATTGAAGTATTTTGNTTAATGGTGGTTTTAGGTCAGTACAATAAATTCAAGCTGGTAGAAGGCTGCGATGTCCATGCACAGTACGCTTTTGAAAATCATTCTGCCGGCCCGTTTGGCGAAGACATACACGGAGAGTGGATGGAGAAAGATCAGTTTTTTAATTTACTGGCAGAACATAAATTAGGCTGGAAAGACATCCATGCTACTTCACACACTCCACACAAAGACTCTCCAGAGCACGACCCATATTAGCAGGCTCTAACTCTTCAATGTTTTCTATTTTGCTTTCTTGATAGTAGGTCTTTTGAATATCTTTAAAACCGGCTTGTTTTAAAAAAAACTCCAGNGTATCAAAATCCCATCCCATCTTATGGCCATGGTTGTGTAACATTCCCATAAAGATAGCGCCATCGGTTGGATAGAATGGGCCTAAAAATGCAGTTCTATAGGCATCTAAAAACTCCCTGTCATGCTGCAAATATTTAATACACCATAGCTCTAAATCAGGCACTAGGATGCGCATAATAGCACCCTCCTTCATTGCCTTGTAGCAATTCTTTAAAAGATTAATGCCGTCAAAATAACTTAGATGCTCCAAAAAATGACAATGGTAAATCATATCCACCGTGTTTTCGTCATATGGAATTCCTTTGGACAGGTCATGGTTTTTGTACCATTCGCTATCCTCTTTACCTTCGTCATAGCTAATATTGATGTATCCGGGGATTATGTTGCCACCGCAACCTAAGTTTAATTTAATCATTTTGAACTGTACTTATAGAGTGATCGTTGTCGCATAAGGCGAGGGGAGGAAAACAAACTACGCTTTTGGTTTGCTGATAAGCCTCTGGCATAGCCGAATCCAATCCAGCTGGTGAAATTTGCCATGTTCCGGCATTAGGTACTGTTATTTCAACTACCGGCTTTAATGGATAACAAATATCTAAAAACTGCNTNGCGCCCGCGGGAGTGATGGAATAACAGAATGTGCCATTAAATAAATGCAAACGCATTAATGTATAGTNTATGGGANGCTCTAAGTAATTTTGTTTATTTGCTCTCATGCTATCTTGATTGAAAACCATCTGTATTGGACTCAAAAACGGCATTGGGCTGGCCCACAGATGAGCATCAAAATTCCATCCCCAACAAATAAAGTCATAGGGATTCATAACATTTAAATTGTATAAAACATCATTGAAGTTTTTGTGCAATATGGCATCATCTTCACAAATGGTAAACATTTCATTACCAGCTGCGCATTTTTTCCATAGTTCAATATGCGACATGGCGTTGCCCATACCACCATGTCCGTAGTTGCCAACGCACTCTAATTCTGATCCATCCACCGCATCAAACACTTCAAAGTTAATGTGTCTGTTTAGCTTTTTAAAGCTATCTAATCGTTCAGGTGTTTTCTTTAGCGATATTACATAAATCATGCAAATCCTTCCTCACGTTTTCTACTACAGAATCCCAGTCACCCAATTTTNGCTGGCGGTAAATTTTAAATGTTGGATACCATGGGCTATCCGTTCGGTCCATGAGCCAACGCCAGCAAGTATCAAAGCGGTTAAGCATCCATACTGGTTTTCCAATAGCGCCGGCTACGTGAGCCGTGGAGGTGTCTACCGCGATAACCAAATCAAGGTTTTGNATAAATGCAGCAGTATCAGCAAAGTCGCNAAATTCACTGGTAAAGTTAATTAAACTTTCCCAACCTATTGAATCAGCCAATTCAGATTCAGCCGGTTCACCTTTTTGTAAAGAATACAACTCAACATTGTCAAGTTGCAGAGGTTTTAGCTTCTCTAATTCAATGTTTCTACGTTCATTTACAGCCCAAACTTCTGGTTGATCCGGCCTATAACCGCCAGACCAAACAATCCCAACCCGCAATTTGCCGTTTTTTGGACCCATTTTTTTAGCCCATTTCTCCACATCTTCAGGAAACGGAGTTAAATAAGGTTGATTTGGGATGGTATCTACAGTAGTTTTAAACGCTAAAGGCAGGCTTAAGATAGGTGTTTGATAGTCAAAAGCCGGAAGTTGGTCACCAGTAACTACAATTTGGTCTACGCCTTTGAGCGTCTTTGCAAGCCGTGCTAAGGGCTTTTCTACCCCAAGGATAACCCTAGCACCCATGTCGGCGGCCAAAGTGGCGTAGCGACAGAACTGCAACATATCTCCAAGACCTTGCTCTCCATGGATAAAGATACTTTTACCTTTGATGNCTTCTTTACCTAGCCACAATAATCCGGGCAAATGACGGCGTGGGTAANTATTTCTTTTAAAACGCCATTCATGCTCAGACCAGCCTTTTTCATAATTTCCCTTTAATAACAAGCACATAGAACGATTAAATCGGGCATCTTCTAAATCGGGTTTGATTTCAATAGCTTTGTCATAATCGGCCAAAGCCTCATCAATACGCATTAAATTTTGCAAAACTAAGCCGCGGTTATTATAAAAAGCCTCTACCATATTGGGATTTAACTTAATGGCTTGGTTGTAATTTGCCAAAGTTTCTTCCATGCGATGGAGTTTTTGCAGTGCAATACCACGGTTGTTTAAAGCTTCTGGGAACGCTGGCCTATATTTAAGCGCCAAAGTATATTGTTCAATTGCCTCTTCGGTCTTATTAATGGCGTCAAAAGCAATCCCGCGGTTATAGTAGGCCTCAGCGTATTTAGGGTTAATCGCAAGGGATTTCTCAAAATCATCCATAGCTAATTCAACTTGCTTAAGTTGTATGAACAAGTTTGCACGATTGTTATACATTACGGCATTTTTATTATGAAGGTTGAGTGCCTCATTAAAAAATCCCAAGGCTTGGATGTATTGCTTATTATTGCTTAGCATAACGCCCATCAAGTGGAGGGCATCAACGTGCTTTGGATTTTTTTGAAGAATAGATTCGCAAACCATTGCTGCCTCTTGAGGACGGCCAGCCTCAAATGACACAAGGGCTCGCTGGAAATTAGNATCTATTAACGGTTGTTTAATTTTGTGTGATGGGTACGTTTTCATACCTATGCACTATATCACAAAACTCTTGAATATAAAGTAAAATTGGTGTATAAATACGTATCTGGGTGATTACTTAAACCACCACTGCCCCAGCAGACGATGCAACGATCGGTTTAAGTTCTTTTGCATAAGGAGTTCCATTATGGGACGTAGTACATTTGAAGGCCCAATCTTATCGGGCGACAACCGTTTCGGTCCACAGCGTGATGTAGGTTACGCACTTTTAACACAATCTTGTTTTTTAGATTTTTCAGTGACAACGCCCGGCACTGCCGGATATTCTGGCGCTTCTACAATCTATGTTTCACCAAACAATATTCCTAACAACANTGCAACTCTTTATGCCCCACAGGCGGGTGTAACAGCTGGTGGTGNTGCTTCGTATAGCCAAACTGGACCAACCGTAGCCACCGTTACTGGTGACTCAGTTACTACTGGTGTTGGTTCTACTATTAACCGTGGCGTTGTGTTTACATTACCAGCGTTTTCTACAATTCAATCTATTGATTTTGACTATATTGCTACACCAACTGCAGGCGCTACAACAGCATCTTCGGTTTCCGTATTTATTCACAATCAGTTCATTAGTTCTTCAACTGGTGCTGTTTATGCAAGTATTGCTGCTAACAACGCCTCTACTGTAGGTCGTACAGCTGCTACATTTACGGCTACTCAGTACGCAAACTGTTTAGCAACTTTGCAAGATGTGCAAAACATTCAGCCCGGACAACAGCCAACGTACTTTAGCCAAGTAGTGGCTAACATTCAAATGTTAGGACTTGGTTTAACTGCGCCAACATCAGGTAAATTTAATATTTTTGTTAGATATATTCAAACAGACCAAAATATTGGTAATAGTTCAACTTATCCATATGGTAACTTTGACTAATAATCCGAATGGGAGCTTCGGCTCCCTTTTTAAAACTTAAGGAGATATTATGTCAGGTGCATGGAATTTATTGAATTTCTTCTCGCCCAGCAATGGCGCGGGAGTTAGTACGCAAACAGCTAGTTTAGGAACACAGACCTCTACCACACCTTTGGTTGGTATTGATGGTGCTGCACAATTTATTGCTCCTCAGCGTCTGCGTGACGTTGTAGGTAAGCTCAAGGTTTCACAATCCCAAAACATATATGATGCCGACTTTGAATATGGCGTTCAACCTTTGCGTTGGGAACAATTTATACAAAACGTATCAGGCCAAGCATCTATTGTTCAAAACCCCGGTTTAGGTGGTGTAACAATGACTATTGGCGGCGGTAATCAGCCCGGTGATATTACCATTCGTCAATCTCGCCCATACCATCGTTATCAGCCCGGTAAAACTTTTTACATGGCATCTAACGTAAACTTTGGCGCATCAGTTCAAGGTCAGTTTCAACGCGTTGGTATTTTTGATGACTCAAACGGTATTTTCTTCATGCAGCAAGGCACACCATA
>JGI24890J29729_1001367_pt1 | contig 11184 bp, 10 predicted proteins | sample FreactcultureFD7_FD_29729 | JGI IMG/M metagenome (IMG submission 29729)
CAGCATACATAAGGCCGCTCATGCCATAGGTATTAATTTGCGAGCTGTTGATGCTCAAAGCGTTGGAATTTCTTTAGATGAAACCGTAACCAATAATGATCTGGAGGAACTAGCCTCGCTTTTTGGGGCTCAAAAGATTGCTAGCTCATCTCCTACAAAAGTCGTGGGGGAGCGAACAAGTGAGTATTTACGCCACGAACTCTTTAACTCACGCCACTCAGAAACTTCCATGTTGCGTTATATCAGAGCCCTCGCTGACCGGGACCTCGCGCTAGATAGAACGATGATTCCTTTGGGTTCGTGCACAATGAAATTGAATGCGACAACAGAGATGATTCCTATTACTTGGCCAGAATTCTCATCCTTGCATCCATTTGCGCCTATCGATCAGAGCCAAGGCATTCGTACACTTATTGACCAACTCTCATCTTGGCTGCTAAAAATTACTGGATACGACGCTGTCTCTCTGCAACCAAATGCGGGTTCCCAAGGTGAATTTGCTGGATTACTTGCAATCCGTAATTTCCTTGACGCAAATGGTCAGCAAGCTCGAGATATTTGTCTAATCCCATCAAGTGCTCACGGAACAAATGCAGCAAGTGCAATCATGGCTGGCATGAAGGTTGTTGTCGTAGCATGCGATGAAGCAGGCAATGTTTCAGTAGATGATCTCAAGTCGAAAATTTCTGAAAATTCACAAACTCTAGCGGCTCTTATGGTTACCTACCCTTCTACGCATGGTGTCTTTGAAGAGGCAATCGGGGAGATATGTGCTCTTATTCATGAGGCGGGAGGTCAGGTTTATGTCGATGGCGCAAACCTCAACGCTCTAGTTGGTTTGGCGCAACCAGGAAAGTTTGGTGCGGATGTTTCTCATCTTAATTTGCATAAAACATTTTGTATTCCTCATGGTGGCGGGGGACCGGGTGTTGGTCCAGTAATCGCGAGATCTCACCTTGCCCCATATTTGCCTAACCACCCACTTGATAGCACCGCGGGTCCTGCAACTGGTCCTGGCCCGGTTAGCTCAGCGCCCTTTGGTTCCGCTGGAATATTGCCAATTTCCTATGCATATATTCAAATGATGGGGGGAGCAGGTCTTACTAAAGCAACTCAAGTTGCAATTCTGTCCGCAAATTACATTGCTAAGAAGCTTGACCCGTATTTCCCTGTTCTCTATAAAGGTCTCAATGGTTTTATTGCGCATGAGTGCATTATCGATTTGCGTCAGATCACCAAGGAAACTGGTGCAAGTGTCGATGACGTCGCAAAAAGGCTGATGGATTATGGATTCCATGCACCAACAGTGAGTTTTCCCGTTTCAGGAACCATGATGATTGAGCCAACTGAATCCGAAGACATCAGGGAGCTCGAAAGATTTATCAGTGCAATGATCTCTATCAGGGCTGAGATTTCAGATATCGAGCATGGGCAACTCTCGATTGAGGAATCACCGTTGCGATTTGCGCCTCATACAGATGCAGATTTACTGCGAGAAAATTGGGATCGTAAGTACTCTCGAGAAGTTGCTGCATATCCACAAGGTGTTGATGCTNAAATAGGCCGTAGNGGCAAGTATTGGCCTACCACAGGTCGTATTGATGGTGTTTATGGGGATAGAAACCTGGTTTGCTCATGCACGCCGATCGAGGANTTGGCCATCAACGGCTGATTTGCTGACTTTACATAATGTAGATTATCGGCGATTCAGCAACCGTGAAACACCTAATATGGTGGTCTTTAGCCAGGCTTCGACAACAATTCTCCCAGTCATTTTCGACTTTCCTTTCGATCTCTCGAGGAATGTAATCGGAACCTGGGCGATCACCATCTGAGATTCATGTGCAAGTAAAACAAGTTCAACTTGAAACCCGTAACCATGAGTTTGAATATTGGCCTCTAAAACCTTTCTCACAAGTTGTTTGCTTAATACTCGGTATCCACTTGTGAGGTCTTTATATGGCAATCTGAGAACCATTGCTGCATATGAAGTACCAAATCGTGAAATTGCCCTTCGATACCACGGCCAATTAGCGACTTTCCCGCCTGGCATCCATCTAGTACCGATTACCAAATCAGTTGCATTGGCAGCCTTGAGTAAAGATTCAAGCTCTGCCGGTAAATGGCTACCATCAGCATCCATTTCAACAATAAAGTCATAACCACGATCGAGTGCCCATGTGAAGCCCTCTAAATATGCCGGTCCCAGGCCATCCTTTTTTGCTCTATGTAATACAAATAGGTCCTGCGAAGTAAGTGAATCTGCAATTTGCCCAGTTCCGTCAGGTGAATTATCGTCAACAACAAGAATCTGAATCTCTAAATTTAGGTCTCTTAACTGTGAAATTATATGCTTGAGATTTTCAGCCTCATTATATGTCGGCAAAATAATCAAAATTNTACTCATAACTTACCAACCCAAAGCACTGATCATGCGGTCAATAGATGCACCTAACCCATAATCATTCTTGTATTGATAGATCTCATCAAGACTTATTGGCTTCTTAGGCATATTTATTGACATGTTCGGTATTGCTACATCAAGTGCACAATGCACTAATTTTGGAGCAATCTTGCAATAATCTTCGCCTTCAATAAGTTTTTTACGCAAAAGTGGCGTAAGTCTTTCATCTCCAGACTTAGCAGCATCGAGTGCTTCATTGAGTGTTGTAAATTGATTGGCAATAATTGCAGCACCTTTTTCACCAATTCCNCTAACTCCGGGTAGTCCATCAGACGCATCTCCCCTGATCATCGCAAAAAGTGCGTACCTATCCCCTGGAATTTGATAGCGCTCGGCAACCCATGCCCGGTCTACTAAGTCATGGTTAGAGATACCTTTCGCAAGATAAACAATTTTGACCCGGCGTTTATCATCGACAAGCTGAAAAAGATCCCGATCTCCGGTCGCGACAAAGATTGGCCCACGCTCTTTTGTAGCAAAAGTAGCCATAATGTCATCTGCCTCGTAGTCATCCACCCCGAGCATTGGTATTCCAAAAGCCTCAAGCACATCGAGAAGAATGGGTATTTGAGGTCCTAGAGTATCTGGCTCCTCCTCATCGCCTTCATCATCCAAACGGTTTGCTTTGTACTCTGGAAAAAGTTCAACGCGCCATGATGGCCGCCAATCCCCTTCTAAACAAGCAACAAGACGTGATGGTTGATATTGAGTAATTAGTCTTGAAGTCATATCTAGAAAGCCACGAATGGCGTTCACTGGCATGCCCTCTGNTGAGACTAATGTGTCTGGCATTCCAAAATATGCTCGGTACCAAAGAGATGCNCTATCTAAAAGTAATAGTGTCACGCGACAGCTCCTGCATAAGAAACAATTCCTCTGTCAATTCTCTTCAATGCATTATCAACTGTTTGAGATAGGTGAGGTGACGCATTTCCAATTTGTCGTAGTAAATCAATGATCTGCTTCATCGAGCGTATGAAATCGCCAACAGTGAGCTCAGTGCCCTTGAGGATGGAGCTCAAGCTATGTCCACTAGCCCATCGAAATGCTGCCCAGCAAAACGCAAGATCTGGTTCACGCATCGGTTCAAGACGAAGCTCNCCTTCATCATCATTAATTGCAGCCCACTTATGGACCATTTCATTAAGTACTTCTTCGACCGCTCCTCTAGGAACTTTAGGCGATTCATCTCTTCTGGCCTCAAAAACCAATGCAGACAAGACAGAGACCATCTCGGGCCCATCTAAAGTGTCAAACTTTCCATTCTTGATCATTTCAGCGATCAACAAATCTGTTTCACCGTAAATCTTGGCNAGCAAATTACCCCACTCTGTTATTACCCCACCACTTAAATAGCCATATCTTTCCAACATAACCTGTACGAGATCAAAGCGCCTAGCGATAACATCTGTTCTATTGCTTACTCGGTCTTCAAGTCCTTTAGTCTCCTTGCGCATCCGTTCAAGTTTTTCAGCAACGCGAGAATGATTCTCTCTGTCTCCACAGCTATGACATGGATGAGAGCGCAATGATCTTCTATATTCATTTAATTCTTCCTCAGCAAATAATTTCTTAGCTTTAGGGAGCTTTGAAATTGCCTTCTCCAAAGATTTAATTTCAGTACGAATAATAGAATATTCTTCAAAATCACCCGAGTGACACTGCATCTGTTCTCGGAGCTCATCAACGACTGATTCATTACGTTTGATTTGGCGAGCTAGACCTACTACTGCTTTATCAGCTTGATATTGGGCAAAAGATGATTCCAATGATGTCCGGGCTCTCTCTGCGCCAAATCTTGAAATTAAGTTGATAGTCATGTTATATGTTGGCTTAAAACTACTCTTGAGTGGATATGTACGAGTTGAAGCTAGGCCAGCGGCTGATCCAGAATCAATATCTTTATTCCAGAGGATCACAGCGTTACCTTCAATATCAATCCCCCGACGTCCGGCACGTCCCGTGAGCTGTGTGTACTCCCCTGCTGAAACTGAAACGTGAGACTCACCATTCCACTTTGTTAGCTTCTCTAATACAACCGTTCTAGCTGGCATGTTGATGCCAAGGGCCAAAGTCTCTGTAGCAAATACACATTTGATGAGACCTGCTTGAAATAATTCTTCAACCGTCTCCTTAAATGAAGGTAGCAATCCTGCATGGTGGGCAGCGATTCCTCGCTCAAGACCATCGAGCCATTCAGAAAAACCAAGAACAACAAGATCTTCCTCAGGAATATTTTCAGTTGCCCTGAAGACGACTTCCCTAATCCGTGAGCGTTCCTCGGCATTTGTTAGCTTAAGACCAGACTTCACGCACTGATGCACCGCGGCAGAACATGCATTTCTAGANAAGATGAAAACTATCGCTGGCAATAGCCCCTCGCGGTTAAGCTTCTCTATAACCTCAGGCCTATTCATTTGAGGAACTCGTGCAACACTCGCACGGTCGCGATGACCTTTATTGCCTCCATAATTACCACGAATAGATCTGTAACTTTCCTTNTCAAGGCGGATGATCTCTGGGTTTACTTTTCCTTCATCAACAAAGAGATCAAGAAGCTTATTTCCGAATAAAACGTGTTGGTAAAGAGGTACTGGCCTATTTTCGCTAACAATGACATCAGTATTACCTCGAACTTCATTGAGCCAATCACCAAACTCCTCAGCGTTAGATACGGTTGCAGAAAGAGAAGCGACCTGGATGTGCTCTGGAAGGTGGATCAAAATNTCCTCCCAGACCGCACCTCTAAACTTATCTGCCAGGTAGTGCACTTCGTCCATTACAACAAATTGAAGTGTGTTTAAAGTATGTGAATTTGCATAGATCATATTTCTCAATACNTCTGTCGTCATAACCACAATTTGNGCTTCAGAGTTAATACTTGTGTCACCAGTGAGAAGNCCAACTTTATCTTCACCAAACATCCCCTTTAAATCGGAGTATTTCTGGTTAGAAAGAGCCTTGATAGGGGCGGTATAAAAACATTTTTTCCCCGTCTGCATTGCAAGATAGGCAGCAAATTCACCCACAATAGTTTTACCTGCTCCCGTAGGAGCAGCAACTAGTACTCCGCGTCCCTCTTCTAATGAGTGACAACCACTGATTTGAAAATCATCGAGTGNAAAATCGTAATTATCAGCAAATTTCAAAGATTTTTTATGAACGTTACGTTTCTTTGCTTCTGCAAGTCTTTCTGCAGGCGTGCTCATGCTATGTGGGCCAGTAGCTTATGTGGTGCGATAGAAACATGAACTGGAAGCTTTCCCAAGTATTCACCATCAGCGAAAGCTAANGTCTGTCCCTGAAGTTCAAAAGATGACGCTTTTTCAAACTTAATCTTTGGATGATTCACGTGAGCGCCCAAAAAAACTCGTGGGAAGACCGCAAGAAGTCTTAATTTAGATACACGCTTCACATACATGAGATCTAACATTTGGTCACTTTGATCAGCATGAGGGCAGATTTTCATCCCCCCTCCATAGTTGGAGCCATTCGCAACGATCACCATCATGGCCTTTTGTTTCGTCGTTTTCTTATCCCATGTAATTGAATATTCAAGCGGCTTGAACAGTGAAAGCTCTGCCAGTAGTGCTATTACGTATTTAAATTTACCTTTAACTCTCTTGAAATCATTTGCCCGTTCATTTACATGAGCATCAAAACCACTACTCAGTATTTGCACAAAGTACTTTTCATATCCCGACCCTTTANCTAATCCAAGATCAATAACTTTTGGCTGCAAATGATTAATATTTTTAAATAAATTTTCAATAGATTTCCCATGCGTCCCTACGCTTTTTGCAAAGTCGTTGCCAGTCCCAGCTGAAATCGCAAGTAAAATTAAGTTATTGCTTGATATACGCTCTAGAAGAGCATGTACTAACCCATCTCCTCCTACTGTCACTAAAGTTGAAAACTTCTGTGAACTAAGCTCTTGATCNACTTTGNGCAGACAGTCCTGTAATGAAGTTCCAATGACTTGCCGGAAAGGCAAGNTCTCTGAGTTTAAATAATCAATAACATATTGCCCTTTTCTAGCACCCTTACCACCCCCTGAGGACGGATTAATGACCAGCAGATAACTCATGATGAATTTTTACTTTCTTTGCGCTTATCGTGTAGTACTGCGATTCCAGCAGCTGCAAAATAGAAAAACACCATAGGAACTGCAAGCAAACACATGGTGAATGGATCTGCAGTAGGGGTAAATGCTGCAGTGAAAATGGCAATCCCAAAGACGGCTAATCGCCAAGGTTTAAGTATTGAAGTACCTGAAATTACTCCTGCGAAATTTAATCCCAACAAGAAAACTGGGAGCTCAAATGCAATTCCAAAGATCAAGATGAGTCTTAAAACAAAGTTTAAATAATCATCAAAACGAACAAGATTGGTAAGGCTAGACGGTGTAAATCCCAATAAAACATGAACAGCGGTAGGCAAGATGTAGTACCCAAGGTAAGCACCTGCTGCAAAGAAAGGCGTGGCANCAATCATAAAAAGGAGGGAGTATCTGCGTTCTTTGCGATGCAATGCAGGAGCAACAAAGGCCCAAAGCTGATAAATCCAAATAGGCGCAGATAAAATGATTCCAGNAATGAGTGCAACAGTNATATGTAAATTGAGAGGCCCAAGTACTCCATTAATATATAAAGTCCCGCAGTGATTTGCTCCTGATCTAAGAGCGCTTTTGAGATCACAGACAGGCTTTGCTAAAGAATCAATGATTGGGTTATAGAGAAACCATCCAACCACGGAAAGCATTAAAACAGCCAGACTTGATCGGACAATTCTCTTACGAAGTTCACGTAGGTGTTCTAGAAGTGGCATACGGCCACCTTTAATAGCGGCCATAAATAATTCCTCTTACAGATCTATCCGAAAAAGGCCGGACTATTTCTTCGACTTTGGGGTTGATCCATTTTCGCCATCTGATTTCTTATCATCATTGTTCTTCAGTTCCTCACGGAAGACTTTGAGGGATTTTGCAATTGACTTTGCAGAATCAGGGAGCTTCTTTGCGCCAAAAAGGNCTACGAGAACAATAACTAGCAACAAAATATGGCTTGGCTCTTTTAAAAACATATCCCTATCCTATCTGTCTATAGGCCGAGCATACCCATAAAGGCTCTTTATCGCCGCTATGCGCGAAGTGAATACCTCAGCCAATTCTGGCGGGCCTAGGACCTCAACGTTCCCAGGGATGCCAGTCAGCGTCCGTAGAAGCCAGTCAGGATTAACAGCGTCAAATGTGATCAGGTAGTTATCACCTTCACGAGAAATTTCAGAAATGATTTCATGATGCAGCTCACAGAAGAAAAATCCATATGCTCCAATTTTTATTACAGGAGAATACGCACTCTCTAACATAATCTGATTAGCGGGGACTGCGAATGGCTCTCCTATTTTGGCATCGCTAATTCGATCTAATCTAAATGTCCGGTATTNAGTGGTGCCCGGATATGAAGCATTAAGATATCCAACCCCGTTACGAAATATAAGTTCTTGTGGCCATACTTCTCGAATCTGGGTTGAATCAGATATTGCAGAATAGTATGTGAAGATAATCGATCTAGTGCTACGAAGGGCAGTATTAATAACTGAGGCAGTGCCTCCCCCAACTACCGCTTCATTAACTAGAACTCTACTCAAAACATCTGCATCTAACTGAGAGCTAATTCTTTCTGAAAGCTCACTAATNGACTTTGCTTGCTCGGGATTTGATGCCATTTGTTTTAAAACTTGTAGACCAAGAACTAAACTCATCGCTTCGATACTTGTCAGAGATCTAGGTTTATCTAGCACCTGTGGATCAACAACCTCGATAAATTCAGGATCTTCATAACTAATATCGAGCAACTCAAGATGTGAATATCCAGGTAGACCACACATATGCAAAAGCGAGAGGTCACTTGANATTTGAGCTTCTGTTGATGAAAACTCTTTAGCAATCTCGCTGATAGAAAGACCAGGGTTTGCTACCAAGAATGGGATAAGATCTAAGGCTCGCGAGACTCTATCTAATGCTGACTCAGCCATTGTTTTTCTCCAAAATTCTTGCAAGCACANGAGCTCGTAGGTCAGCAGGTTCATCCACAATCAGATCAACACCATGCCACAAAAGATCAGAGATAAGTACAGGCGAGTTTTCAGTTGTAAAAATTATTCTGTCCCACTCAGCATCAATGTTCTCAGTAGTACCTTTAACTCGATATCTTTGCGCCTTATTAGTCCTAGCCCTAATAACTACCGTCACCATTTCATAGTGATTGAGCATCACCAAATGATCTCGTATCGAAAATTCTTTCGGTATAACGAATATCTTCCCTTTGCCGTTTAGNGTTAGATCGCTAGCAATTCTTGATACACGAAAGACTCTAATCTCAGATTTTTCCATATCTTGCCCAACGAGATACCAGGTACCGTGCCAAAGAGATAATCCATAGGGGGCAATCGTACGTTTGGTTANTTTCGAAGATTCATAAGTAAAGGTAAGTAATTTTGCTTCAGAAATAGCTTGCCAAATTAAATCAATATGTGGTGTCTCATTCTCAAAATTTAGTAGGTTCGTCGAAAGATGTGAAATGTCACTTTCCCCAGTTAGCGCTTGTATCTTTCTTAAAGCTTTAGACCCCTCTTGCGAAAAGAGCCTGTTCGTCCACAAATTGGCTGCTAAAGAGAGATAGGCAATTTGTGGTGCAGTGAGTTCACCAAGATCAAGCTCATACTCATGGGGGCTAATTCGATAGCCAACTTCGTCTTCAAATAAAGGGTCGTGACTTCCTACTTCGATCTCAATTCCAAGATCGCGTAGGTCATCTTTATCGCGTTCAAACATTCTTTCCATTGTTTCTGGTGATCCTGAGTAGCCCGGAATAGATTCAAAAATTTCANCCTTCGATAAATACCTACGTGTAGCCAATAGGGCCATAACAAGGTTAATTAAGCGCTCAGCCTTTGGGTCTGCCATAGTTCAACTCTAGGCCTTTGCTAGTATTTGCCAGTCGCCAAAGAGAGGCTAGAAATGAAATTTTCGTCAAAAGTTTACCGGCACATAACAGTTTTAAGCATATGCCTTATCTCTGTCTTGGGTCTTAGTGCATGTGGAAAGGCAGCCGTGACCAATACCGTCATACCAACTGTTTCAGATAAACCAGGTATCCCACCAACTGTGACGATGCCAGCAGGACCTGCCCCAACAACACTAGTAACTAAAGATATTTTCGTTGGTACTGGAGCAGTTGCAGTGTCTTCTTCTACCGTAACAGCACAGTACTTCCTTGAATCATGGAAGGACGGAAAAATTATTCAATCCTCATGGGGCCAAGGACCCGCAACATTTCCACTTTCTGGTGTAATTCCTGGATGGCAGCAAGGTATCCCNGGCATGAAAGTTGGTGGGCGTAGATTGCTTATCGTTCCTCCATCACTCGGCTATGGAGCAAATGGAGCAGGACCAATTGGCCCAAATGAAACTTTGATCTTTGTTGTTGACCTAGTCGCAGTTAAATAGAAGATTCATCTTCCGGCAAACCGTAGGCGCCCTTTGATGGGCGTCTGCGCCGAAGTGGCGCACTAACTCCTGNAGCCAGCCTGCGAGCCTGAATAAGGAACCCTGTGTGAGCAATCATGCGGTGATCTGGACGCACAGCAAGTCCTTCATGGTGCCAACCTCTAACGAGTGACTCGCTACTCTCTGGTTCAGTAAATCTACCAGAACTTTTAATTGCCTCAGCTGTTACTGAAAGTTGTGTTGTAGTAGCAACATAGGCGAGAAATACTCCGCCAGGATGAAGGACTTCGTCAGCTAATTCAACGCATTCCCACGGTGAGAGCATATCTAAAACAATTCGATCATATTTTTTATTTCGATCAGCATCTTGTACGGACCCAATAGTCAGTGACCAGTTAGACGGTTCTCCTTTGAAGTATTCATGCACATTTTTTGTTGCTATCTCTGCAAACTCATCACGGCGTTCAAATGAATCAACAGAACCCGCATGTCCAACAGCGCGAAGCAAAGAAATAGTAAGAGCGCCCGATCCCACGCCTGCTTCAAGGACATGGGTTCCTGGAGCAATATCTGCGAAACCAACGATGAGNGCTGCATCCTTTGGATAAACAATTGTGGCGCCTCGTGGCATTGAAAGTACGTAGTCCCCAAGCAAAGGTTTAAAAGCAAGAAACTTTAACCCTGCCGTTGTTTCAACAACTGAACCTTGAGGTAACCCTACGACTTCATCATGCACGAGCCAGCCTTTATGGGTATGCCACTCCCCGCCCTCTTTAAGAGTGATCGTATGCATCTTGCCTTTTGCGTCGGTTAATTGAACTCGATCGCCGTAAGTAAACTCAGGAGTCATTTTTTATCCTCAGACTGCATTGAAGTACTTCGCCTCTGGATGATGAACGATGATTGCACTTGTCGATTGTTCTGGGTGCAATTGGAATTCTTCTGAAAGCTCCACACCAATTCGTTCTGGCTCAAGTAGCTGACAGAGTTGAACTTGTTGTTCAAGATCTGGGCATGCTGGATAACCAAAGGAATATCTAGAACCTCTGTAACCTTGATCTAAAATCTCGGTGATATCAGGTGAGTCCTCTGATCCGAAGCTCAATTCTTGGCGAATACGTGCATGCCAATGCTCTGCAAGTGCTTCAGTGAGCTGGACTGATAGTCCATGGAGCTCTAAGTACTCACGATAATTATTCGCTGCAAATAA
>JGI24890J29729_1001368_pt1 | contig 11172 bp, 8 predicted proteins | sample FreactcultureFD7_FD_29729 | JGI IMG/M metagenome (IMG submission 29729)
CATCCGGTAATGGGTTAACAACGTCCGTTAAAAAACTTTCTTATGTGTATCGTTTCGTTGATTGGGGCTGGGTGCTCGGTACGGGCATATATCTTGACGATGCACAAAACGATATCATTAACTCCATACTCGAGAACCTGAAAACTTTAAAATACAACAACGGTCATGGGTATTTCTGGGTAAATGATCTTACGCTTCCTTACCCTACCATGATCATGCACCCCCTTGTACCGTCGTTAGACGGCCAGGTACTGAACAATCCTGAATTCAATACTATCAAGGACACGCACGAAAATATTTACAAGGCCATGGTCCAGAAAGTGGCCAGGACGGGTGATGGATATGTGGAGTATACATGGCCTAATCCGCAGACCAACAAGATTGAATCAAAAGTAAGCTATGTGAAAAAATTCGAACCCCTTCACTGGCTGATCGGAACCGGAATTTACATTGATAACATCCAGGAAAACATACTTCAACGCGAACGCGAGATCGGCCATCAGGTACGACAGGTGATCTTCGTCATTATCGGCATCAGCCTCGTGTTGATCACTACAGGGTGCTTTGCAACATTCTATTTATCGAACTCCATGGTAAAGGCAATCGTGCAGGTAAAAGATAGCCTGCAGCATCTTTCACAGGGTGAAACGATCGAAAAACTCCCCGTCACGCGCACGGATGAAATTGGCGACATGACTGTTTCGCTGAATAATTTTGTCGACGGTATGAATTCCTATGGAGAATTTGCACGGGAGATCGGCAAAGGAAATCTGGATGCCGGATTCACAGCACTCAGTGAAAACGATGCCCTTGGAAATTCCCTTCTCCACATGAGAAATAATCTGAAAGACATTGCGAAAGTAGAAAAGGAGAGAGCCTGGCAGAGTGAAGGTGTAACGATCCTTAATGATGTTATACGAAAATACAGCCATGATCTTAAAGAATTGAGCACGCAGTTTAATCGTAGTGTGGTGAAATACCTGGACGCTAACCAAAGTGCTTTGTACTTGCTGGAAAATGATCGTGATTCAGAACCTTATCTGGAGTTGTACACCTGTTACGCATTTGACAGACAGAAACACATGACTGGTCGTGTCGCACTGGGAGAAGGTGTCATTGGCCAGGCGGTACTCGAAAAAAATTACATCTACCTTACTGATTTACCCAAGAATTTTGTAAAGATCACATCGGGACTGGGTATGGCCAATCCTACTTCCATCATTATTTTCCCATTGATCCATAACGGAGAAGTACAAGGTGTTATCGAAATCGCGTCGTTCAAAACCTTTGTATCTTACGAAATAGAGTTCCTGCGCAAGATAACCGAGGACATAGCGTCTGTTATAACGTCGGCACGGGTAACAAAAAACACGAAAGCTTTGCTGGAAGAAACCCAACAAATGACGGAGCACATGAAACAGCAAGAAGAGGAATTAAGGCAAAACAACGAAGAACTTCAGGCCACCCAGGAAGAACTGGCAAGAAAGCTAAAAGAAGCTGAAAGCAAAGCATCCTAGCGCCATACAGTTATCAAAATACGGAAGAACGAGGGACGAAGAAAGAGGAACGAGGGACGAAAAACGAGGGACGAGGATAAAGATCTTCCATGAAGAAACTTCAACACTTCGAACGCCAACACTTCAACATTTCGACTCCAACACTACTTCAGCGGTATCGTGACCACGATCCGGTGACTTTGATCCGAAATGTAGTGCACCTGGATTCGGGCATTTAGTTGGCCGATGATTTTTTGAGCTGCATAAAAATTAATCAGCTGAGGGTAATTGAAAACGTCTGTGTAAATCGAATCACTCTGCTGCATTGCTTTTCGTAAATTTTCATTTACCTCAAAACCAAAAGCTCCTACCGTTACTTTCAACTCTTGTTCACTCTTTTCGATCCTGAAAAATGTGCGGCTTTGCATCTCTATTTTTGGCAGCGATACTAAATGCAACAGGAAATTGCTAAGTAAATTTTTTAATAGTACTTCATTGAAATTGATTGTTTCTTTAGGAGCCATGAATAATAACTCTAAAAACTCCGCGCAGGAATTCTGCTCGACCACCCTGCGAAGCGACAATTCGACGGACTTGAAATTTACAATGTAGGTAGGCAGTTCAGTTTCCTGATCAGCTTCCGCGAGGTAAACCAATTGAAACAACCGCTGATCCATTTTGTTGGCGTGATCAATCAGCAACTCAACCATCCGGTCTACTTCCAGATTATTCTCCCGCATTTTTAAAAGATTGATCAGGCCTTTGATCGTTGCCAGCGGACCACGAAGATCATGGGCTGCCCGGTAAATAAACTTATCAAGATCGACTTTCCGTTGCTCCGGCAATTCTTCGGCGACTCTTGTTTCACCCTGATTATTTACCTTCAGAATTATATATCCGTTAATGTCACTTACAAGTCCCAGATAAAATCCGGAAATACTTACACTTACATCTCTATTACTTTTATTGTAGAGCGATATAATGGTTTCCTCGCAAAACCCTTTCTTTAATTTATCCTTTAGTTCACGGGTAAGATCATGACGCCCGCTTAAATAATTAATGTTCTTATCCTTTAATTGTTCATTGGTAAACTCCAGCATTTCCAGAACATTCTGACTGACGGTAAAAATATTGAATTGCTGATCGACAACGATCGAGTCGGTAAAGATCGAAGGTAATTTTTGTTTGATCTCATCTTCTGAAATTAACCGTGATGATACGTTATCTGTTTCGGGGATCATTTTTTTGTGTTTCATACTGTAATCACAGAGGCCCGAAGTTCATAGCATGCGCCTGCTGTTGATTTCCGAATCAAAAGTACAGTGTGTCTTTGCCGGCGGAAAGGATGAATGAGCCGATGATGGATCTGAATGAGTATGTGGGAAAAGTAAAAACCGGGATGCAACCGGTTTCAATTAGTTTTCGAAAATCGTATACCGTTCAAAATGAACTACTTAAAAAGTTTTTCATCAAGAGACGCCAAGCTTACTCAAGAAAGCTTCTTTCTTTCTTTTCGAGACATCGAGTGAAACATTGTTATTGAGAATAACATACCCGCCTTCGCCTTTCACATACTTTTTTACTGCATTCAAATTAATTAAGTAGGAATTATGAATACGAAAGAAATTATATCTTCCCAACAGGTCATCATACTCTTTCAAGGTTTTACTAACGAGATATTTTTTTCCATCGATTGCATAAAGCTTCGTATAGTTACTGGCTGCTTCACAATAGAGAATATCGCTTACGCGCACGAAGATCAATCCATCCAACGTAGGGAGAGCAAGTTTATAATTATCATCGGAGGTGGTCTTCAGGTTACCGATCAGTTCCGTAAGACGTGACGTAATGTCGGTGTGGAGTCTTTTTTCAACCTTCAACACAGCTTTTTTCAGTTCTTCTATATCGATAGGCTTCAAAAGATAATCAACAGCCGAAAATTTAAATGCTTTAATGGCGTATTCGGAGTAGGCTGTGGTAAAGATGATCTCAAAATTTATTTCCGGAAGGCTTGTTAACAAATCGAAGCCGGTTTCGCGTTGAAGCTGGATATCGAGAAAGACGACATCCGGTTTGTGTGTCTGTATCTCATCAATGGCATCCGAAACATTTTCGCATAACGCTACCACTGCTATATTTTCCACAAAGTCATGCAATAGCACCTGCAGGCTCTCCCTGCTTTTGTATTCGTCATCGACAATGATAGCCTTGAGCATATCCGGGTTTACTAGATCAAACTTAGTTAAAGGCGAAATAGAATCTTATGTTAAACAGCGAATATCTTACATGGGTATCCAAATCTTCACAAGGGTACCTGTTGCTTCCGTTCCTTCCATCAGATCGATCGTCTCGTAGTGTGCCCTCCCATCTTCACTTAGCATTTTCAGTCGTTCTGCCGTTAACATTGCACCCATCGATTTATGCGTCGGGAAGTTTTGTTCCTTTAGCTTCTCGGCAGCCTGCCGTCCAATACCGTTATCTTCTATTTTGAACAGTATGCTATCATTATCCTCTTGTTGGATTGAAATAGTAAGCCGGCCATCTTCTTTTCCTTTTTTGTTATACAGTCCGTGTATAATGGCATTTTCAACAAAGGGCTGTATCAAAAGTGAGGGTACTTCAATACTTTCCAGATCCAGCGCGTTATCAACATTATAGACAACACGGAATTTATTCTCAAAGCGAAGGATTTCTAGGTTAATATAATGTTTTAAAAGCTCTAATTCATCCGAAAGATTTATTTTATTTTCAACGGAGCTGTTCAATATGCCACGGATCAATTTAGAGAATGTAGAGAGGTAATTAATGGCATTCTGACGATCGTTCTTGGCTATAAAAAACTGAATGGAATTAAGGGCGTTAAAAATAAAATGCGGGTTCATTACCGAACGAAGTGCCGTTAATTTCAGCTCTCCTATCTTTTTATAGGCATTGGCCAATTCCTGTTCCTGATGCATGCGTTCGGTCACATCTTCTGCAAAAATGCTAACCCCGGAAATTTTATCGTTATTTTTGATCGGGCTGAATGAATAACTCAGGTACAAACCGTCAACATTCTCTACATCCTTGATATGATTTCCTTTTAATACAAGATCATACCGCTCGTTCCATCGGCTTTTCTTGAAACCCAACGCTTCACTCTTTAACGATAAAATCTCTTCGCCGATTTTTACTTCTCTGCCGTATTTCTGAAGTATGTAATCGTAAAAAGGTTTATTGAATGTAACAACCCGGTAGCGTGAATCGACAGACCATACCATAATGCCGGTATTGTTGATCGTTGCGTTCAGATTCGCTTCACTTTCAATTAACTTTCTTTCGTATTTTCTTTTTTCGGTAATATCGCGTACTACGGTTAATAAGTGATTCTCCCCGTTCAGTACAATTCGCAGCGTACTGATCATTCCAAAAAATTTCTCTTTGTTCTTCTTATAGAAAAAGGCTTCGGCGGAAGACGATCCGTTTTCAAAATACCGGTTTATAAACATCTCGCGCTCCCAATCATTTTCCCATATAAAAACGTCTGCCGAACGCTTGCCGATTACTTCATTCTTTCTATAACCTGAAAAATCAACGATTTTACTGTTTGCTTCAATCAATATCAGATCACGTTCGCGAAAGATCAACATGAGGTCCGGGCTGAGATCAAACGCTTTTTGAAATCTCTCTTCAGCCGATTTTCTATCAGAAATATCTTTCATCACCGATATAAAGTGTGATTGGCCGTTGATCTCGATGCGGCTGCTATTAATTAATAATTGTACGATGGTGCCGTCTTTTTTCCACCATGGGCATTCTATCTCCGCTGTACCGTAGCGTGCGTATGCCTCAAAGAAATTACGGCGGTCTTCCGGATTGACGAAGAATTTGAATTCGGATGAAATACGACCGAGCACTTCTTTTTTCTCATACCCAAGCACAGCCTGAACTTTTTCGTTCACCTCTACTATGAGCAGATCGTCTTCACGCGTTATCACCATCAGGTCCGGATTGTTATTAAACGCATTCGAAAATTTCTCCTCACTGACCCGAAGCAATTCTTCTGATTCCTTCTGAAACGTGATATCATATGAAATACCGATAACCTTTTTTAAGATATCGTCTTCCAACACAGGATACGCCGCGATTCGTACCCATTTGTGAAACCCAGCTGGTGTGGTGAACGACACATTCAGGTCGATCGCTTCCTGCAACGTGTTCAGTTTACCGAATGCATTTTCGATATTCTGACAACTCTTCTCGCTATAAAATTTTTCGTGATGATCGATGACGTTAAAGGCAGTCTTGACGCCGTAAACATTATACATTTCTTCCGACCAAAACATGTGTCCTGTCCCGACATCCAGTTGCCAGCTGCCGATTTTCGCCAGTCGTTGGGATTGATTCAGGATAAATTCATGATCGGCCAGAGTTTTGATATTGCTGGAAAGCTGCTCATTGATCAGCCTGAGATCTTCTTCCGTACGGGTCAGTTCCTCTTCGCGGATAGCAAGTTCTTCATTTAATTTCCGCTCATGCTCCAACACATTGCGAAGCACTTGTTCACGTTCATATTCCCGCGTTATATCCACCCAGCCCCCGATGGCACGAAAAGCTTTCCCATCTTCATCACGCAGAAAAGTACCATGGTCGATCATACAAGCATAACTGCCATCCGCTTTTTGTATACGGTATGTATCGAAATATTTATCACCACCGACCTGCAGGGTCGAATTGAAATTGTGTACGACCCTGCTCCGGTCATCATCGTGAATGGCAGCTGCCCAGTCAATTAATGAATACCTTTCTTTCGTAAGATTAAAATCTTCCAGTGTCGCCGTTCCGGCAAACCAATATACCTGCCGGCTGATCAGATCTATTTCCCAGGTAGCTGCATTTGAAATCTCTGAAATAACCTTGAACCGCTCCCGCTCTTTGTTCATGATATCCATCACCTGCTCCAGTTCAAGCTGTTTCTTTCTTTCCTGGGTCACATCCCGCCACGCACCCACAACAAAATAGGCCTCTCCTGCCGGCCGACGCAAAAATTTCATTTTATCATGAATGTGAAAATATTTTCCGCTTGCCCCTCGAAATCTATACTCATGCTCAAAGCAGGAAAGTGTATTGTTATGCAAAGCGTTTGTATAACCTTCAATCGCCAAAGGCTTATCGTCCGGATGAATATTGTTCATCCAAAAATCAGCGGGTGCCACAGAGTCTTCTATTCCAAATTTTTGTTGATTTTCTTTCGATGCCAGCCAGGAATTCTGATCGGTAGCAATATCGCGCACCCAAATCGCTTCAGACGATATTTCAAAAATGGATTCAAATATCTCCGGACGAAGAAAATTGGTAAGCTCTGCGTTACGAAATTCCACAGGACCAGGCATTCAGCTTGTAGGGTTTAAGGTTGTTAAATTTAAGCCTTTGGCGGGAGGTTCTGTTCATTCCATGGACAATAAAATCCTGCAATCTCACTGAATTTATTACTCAATTTTCTTTTGGGGTGTGCGAGGTTTGAACGGCAAAGGCTATGGGGCAATTTAACATTGGGTATTTACGTTCGGATAATTTTTTATCCCATTCTTTTTTTGAATATTCCCTATTAACCCTACTTTGTCATCGTTGATTTTATTCGATTCGAGCCGAAAAAATAAGGCGTTAGAGGCAGTGTCAAATACTATTAACTTTTAACGATTAACAATTAACTTTTTTTCCATTGACATGAGTCTTGCTGACTTGCAGATCTTAAAAAACTATATTATCGATATATCTCATCCGTAATAACTTTTTTAAGGCCTTTCAAAACCCTGTCCCACCCTTTCATTGATCTTTCGTAACGTTCTTCAGCGCCTGGCCCTTGTCCTACATCGTCGGAGATCGTGAGAAGTGTTCCGCCGTTTTCAGGTTGCAGAACGTCGGTGACTACGGATGAACTTCCGTTGGGATCCTGCTGATTAAATAGCTTATATTTCAATAATTTTTCGGGTTGAGCATCAATGATCTCGCCGTGTAGTTCTATTTTTTTAAACAGTAAAATTCGTCCCTTCCAGACGATAGAGCTTCCGGGTTTCCAATCTGAAAAAACCCTGCAATTAAAAAAGTACCGTTTGGTTTTCTCCGGATCGGTCAAAACTTCCCAAACCACATCGGGTTGAGCATTTAGCCATAAACTCCTTCGGACTACATATTCCATTGAGAATCGTGTTTCCAGTTTTGTATAAAACAATTGTACCAACTTAAAAAAGCATGGAATGAATTTATCGCAAAAATCTTTTATTTCTTTGGATAACCATTTCTGAAAATCTCGTCACCATTAACCTCCTGCCATTGAAGTTTCGTGATCCGGAAGATTTTGACTTCATTCTTATTATAAGTCACCTCTTTTTCTGGTACCATGCTATTTTTTGTTGCCACCTTGATGGAGGGCATATTGGTAAGACTGATAATGGAGATCAGCGAATCAGAAAAATTATTTTCAAATGCATAATCACGGCACTTCCTGGCTGATTCGATAGCATATCCTTTTCCCCGGAATTCAGCAAGCAGGGAATACGCCACTTCCAGTTCTTGCCGTCCATCCACGGTCTGAATCAATAAACCGGCATGTCCGATCAGCTTACCCGAAGATATTTCAATCAAGGCATTCATTCCGCCAAGATCCTGATCATATCGTTGTCGCTGCCGTTGATACCATTCTTTACAGTGATCAGCGGGTCGCTTATGTTCACCGATCCAATGTTGATGTAGTCCCGGGTCTTCAAAAAATTTTAACCAGGCGTCAAAATCATCCGGGCTCATCTTTCTGAATATAAGCCTGTTCGTGTGTTCATTTTCCAACAGATATTTCATACATTTTACGCTACGAGCCATGGCATCACGCCGTTGGCATATTTGGATAGTTTAGAAGCAGCAGCAAGTTATAGCACCGAACGATTGATCAACATTACTATTTATAATAAAATTATCGCTGAAAAGAAAACGTCTTCCTTGACAGACAATGAACTCAACTGCTAAAAATATTCTTTTCCTGGGTGATAGCCTGACAGCAGGTTTTGGATTGCGTGATCCGGAACAGGAGTCTTTTCCGGCGCTAATGCAATCCAGGATCGATCGGGAACATTTACCGTTCCGAACGATCAATGCGGGCGTTAGCGGCGATACCTCTTCCGGCGGACTTTCCCGCATCGGATATTGGCTTGGCAAACCCATCAGTATTTTCGTATTGGAGCTTGGCATTAATGATCTCATTCGTGGAGTTAATCCATCGGTAACGTTGCGAAACCTGGATGCCATAGTTGAAAAAGTAAAATCGACTTATCCAGCGGCCAGTATCGTGTTGATGGGTATGGACTTTCCATTGCCCTTTTCACATTCTCTGATTACCGAGTTCCGTTCCATTTTTAGAAAACTAAAAGATAAACATCAACTGACATTTATTCCTTTCTTTCTGGAGGGCGTCATAGGACAGCCTGCGTTAACCCTGCCGGACGGCCTGCATCCTTCCGCAAAAGGATATGAAGTAATTGCCGAACGCATCTGGCCTGTGTTATCCCCTTTGTTGCGCTGAACTAAAAAATGTAATCTGAATCCCTGATTATTTACACCCGAGTAATAAGGCAATCTTGTCTTTCTACTCGTGTTTAGAATATATGTTTACATCTTTAGAAGATGTGTTTACACGTCTCAACGCCTCTACTTATAACATTGCATAAGCAGTAAACGCGTTTTACAAAAATAAAAAAACGTCACGTTAACGTAAACCGGTTAAAATTATGCAGTACAAAAAATTAAGATCACCTCCGCATTTCTTTCACATTCATTCTTTCAATCATTTTTAAAAATTAAATAAAAAAGATATGCTTAAATTAAAATGTTTATCCCTTATCACAGCGTTAATGCTTGTGTTTTCATGCTCGGAAGATGTCACCAATAAACAAACATCCTCAAAAGAAATTCCACAAGCTATTATAGCAAAACTTCAGAATGCAGGTTTCGATACCAGCGAAGGTCTGTCACGGTACAAAGAAGGATACATTGTAGAGTACGATATTTTTTTAACACCTTCAGCCATCGACAATCTTACGGCGTATAAAGCAATTGAAACAAAAAACGGACGTGTGGAACATTATACCAGCAACGGCCTGGTAGAGGGAATTCCACGGGTAATCAATGTCTTTATGGATCCATCATTCGACTCCTTTATGCAGAATGCTTTTGATGCAGCACTCGCCCGTTATAACGCACAAGGCTTAGGGCTTGTATTTCAACGGGCCGGAAGTTCAGGTTCAGCAAACATCAGTGTACTTGGTTTCAATGATGGAAATTCAGGCCTTCTTGGAATGAGTGCCGGTTTTCCCACCGGTGGAAATCCTGCCAGTCCGATTCAGCTTAACACCTTTTATTATAATGCTGCCGCCGCAAGAGCAGATGCTATCTCCACCATTACCCATGAGATTGGCCACGCTATTGGCTTCCGGCACACAGATTTCATGAACAGAGCTTATAGCTGTGGTTCAGGAGGAAATGAAGGCAGTAGCGGTGTCGGAGATGTACTGGTTCCACAGTCTCCTTCCGCTCCCACGCCAGGCTCCTGGATGCTGGCCTGCTCAAGCAATACAGACAGGCCCTTTACAGCGGCTGATGTGCAGGTTCTTGCAAAAGTGTATCCCGCCACAGGCATTCGCGACTTCCTAAACCCTGATGAGCAACTTCATCAAAATCAATTCATACGGTCTGCCGATGGGCGATTCATGCTCTACTTACAAGGTGATGGAAATCTTGTGGTGACGTACAACAACCAGGCTCTTTGGGCTTCGCACACGAATAATAAACCTGTTACGACGTGCGCGATGCAAGGCGATGGAAATCTCGTGCTTTACGACGCTTCCGGTCATGCTTATTGGGCCTCCAATACCAGCACATCACCGGGAGCGCTGGTGCAGATGCAGAATGATGGTAATCTTGTGCTCTCGCTCAATGGAAGCGCGGTATGGGCTACAAATACATGTTGTCATTAAATTAACCAAAATTCTTTTCAATGTCTGGAGCCTCAGCCGCTCCAGACATTTTTTTTCCCATGCCGGCAAGAATGACATTTTTTTTTATCATTGCTTTGTAAACTGTTGGCGTCATTCCAAAGTGTTCTTTAAATGAGCGGATAAAAAACTGACGATTATTAAAGCCCACGGCAAGGGCAACATCGGCCATGGTTAACATGTTCTGCTCAATAAGTTCTGCAGCCTTTTGTATGCGTATACTCCGAACAAACCGGGTAATGCTGTGATCCGTAAGAGTTTTGAGTTTAGTATGAAGACTGGTGTGGCTCATGCCGATTTCTTTACAAAATTTATCAACACCAAAATCAGCATCATCCAAATGCTCGAGTACTATACTTGTTGCCCGCTTCAAAAATGTATCGCCCGGGTGAGGCACAAGAGCTCCTGTCGGTTTGTCTGGATCAGTGTGATCTGATAACATTTTAAAATGAATGCGCTGTTTGATGAGACTTGACGGTTAAATTGAATGATAGCTGACACCAGTAAATTCTATCTCAATTAATTTTAGATTCAAATTCAATCTTAAGAAATAGTGAATCTGATAATGGACGATGGCTTGTACGGGTGAAATTAATGAGCTGCACCATCCTGTACAAGAGTACCGGAAAAATCGGTGTTACGCCGCACTAATAGGT
>JGI24890J29729_1001369_pt1 | contig 11170 bp, 7 predicted proteins | sample FreactcultureFD7_FD_29729 | JGI IMG/M metagenome (IMG submission 29729)
CATTTTATCAGGCATTGGATCCTCTACAACGAAAAGAATTTCTCTGGCGGGTTTACTACTTTGCTGATACCACAGACTTCGTTATAAAATTCGATGGCGATGAGCAGAAAATCAAAATAACGATCGCTTTTACGGCGGCGCAGATTTCCTTCGGATTGACAATAAAATGTTTTACACAGTACGAGAAGGTGATTGTCTATGAAGATGACTATTTTTCACAACACAGTCAGCAGTATCATAAAGGCGAAGTACATCCGGGAGCCGGCACTATTTTATTTTCATGGAACAGCGTTCTCTTTGGATTATCCGATAACAACGATGGGATCAATTTGTTGATCCATGAATTTGCTCATGCGTTACGGCTTGAACACAAAATGAGGAACGATCAATATGAGATCTTTGATGATAACGACTTCCAGGCATTCGAAAAACAAGCTGAAGCGGCATTAGAGATTATCAGAACGACCGACGACCATTTCTTCCGGAAGTACGCGGCAACCAACCTGGACGAGTTTTTTGCCGTCGCTTCGGAGAATTTTTTTGAGCGTCCGCGTGAGCTGAACGATAATTTTCCTAAACTTTACCAAGCCTTTAAAAAGCTTTATAATCAGGATATGCTTAAAATTGCGAACCTAACCCCCTAACCATCATGAATCCGGTATTAAATAAAAATCTTTTTTTTGTAAAGGAACACGTGGCCCTTTTCAAAGCGGCTAACAGCTATGATATTTACGATCCCGAAACACAGCAGATCGTCCTGCAATGCCGCGAGGAAAATCTTGGATTCTTCACCAAAATGTTTCGTTTCTCGGATTACAAACGCATGACGCCTTTCGATATTGATATCAGAACCCCAACGGGTGAAAAAATAATAACAGTAAGAAGAGGTGTTTCATTCTTTTTATCAAAAGTCGAAGTGCTCGATGAAAGCGGAACGCTGATCGGCCGGTTCAAGCAAAAGTTTTTATCCATCGGTGGAAAATTTGAAGTGCTGGATGCCAACGATCGCTCCCTGTGTATGTTGAAAGGAAAGTGGACGAGCTGGGATTTTAAATTCATTTCCGCCGACAACAAGGAATTTGCTACCGTAACAAAAAAATGGGCCGGCTTCGGGAAAGAATTTTTTACATCAGCCGATAATTACGTTTTGCAGATCGGAAGCGATGTGCCGGAAAATCATTCGTTGCGTCAGCTTATCCTGGCCGCAGTGATGTGTATTGACCTGGTATTGAAAGAATAGATCTGTAAACAGACATAAGAATTTAATATATTTGTTAATGGAAACGTTGGTAATAAGTATCAAAAACGAAAAAGACGCTAAGTTCATAAAGGAATTACTTTCAAGATTGGATGTTGAGATCAAAGTCAATAAATCCAGTGTTAAGAAAATATTAGGCAAGAGCAAAATCAAATCGGTTGCAGACTTAAGAGCTATGGGTGGTATTGCAAAAGGCCAGCTTGTAAGTAAGGAACATTTAAGAAATCTTTCATGGAAGAAGAGGGTTTAGTTCTTTGCGATTCTGATGTTCTGATTGAAGTATTAGATCGAAACAACGCTAAAATAATTGACAGGTTAGATTCTTTAGTAACTCAAAATTTAAGCATTAGCTCCATCACCTTCACAGAAATACTCTATGGAGCGAAAAATAAAAATCACCAAAGAGAATTAGAAAAACAGCTTTCAGCATTCGTGCTCTTGGAATTAAGTCCAATAATTGATGTATGGCATCGTAGGCTTATACTTCAATATTCTTTAAGTCATAAATTACAAGTTCAGGACGCTTTGATTGCAGCAACCGCAATAATACAAGACTTACCACTTTTTACGTTGAATTCTAAAGACTTTAAGTTTATTAAAGGACTTCGCCTTATTTAAAAAATTTAATGAACTGGTCACATCTTCTTTCTTCTCAACGTATCGGGCAGAATTCTTCCACTGCAGAGCAATCCCGTAGTGCATTTGAGCAGGATTATGATCGTATTATCTTCTCCCATCCATTCCGCCGCCTTCAGGATAAAACCCAGGTCCATCCACTACCGGAACAAGACTTTGTCCATACACGTCTTACACATAGCCTGGAAGTATCAAGCGTGGGGAGATCGCTTGGCAAGCGGGTGGGAGAAGTGATTTTGCAGCGTCATGCTGACCTTGCTAAAAATTTTTCATTATTTGATTTCGGTGCGATCGTCGCGGCCGCGTCACTGGCACATGATCTTGGAAATCCTCCTTTCGGACATGCGGGAGAAGACGCCATCTCCGATTTTTTTCTCGACCATTCCTTCGGAAAATCTTTCGAAGACAACGTGACAGAAGCCGAATGGAATGACCTGGTAAAATTTGAAGGCAATGCCCAGGGTTTCCGCATTTTGAACAAAAATCAATACGGTCTGAAGCTTACCTACGCGACACTGGGTGCTTTCACAAAATATCCCTGCCCTTCGTATTTCCCTGCGCGTGATAAATCAAAGCGTAGTCAGAAGAAATTTGGATTTTTCCAATCGGAACAAAAAATATTTTCCGAGGTAGCAAAACAGCTTGAACTGATCACCGGAAATAATACGAACTGGAACCGTCATCCGTTGGCATTCCTCGTTGAAGCTGCCGATGATATTTGCTACAGCATTATTGACCTGGAAGACGGTTGCAGCCTTGGTCTGGTGAGCTATGACGAGGCAAAGGAATTATTTACAGGTGTTATCTCAAAAAACAGAACCAAGCTTGGCAAACTTGATGCGTTGACGAGCCAGCCCGAAAAAATAGGATACTTGCGCGCGCTGGCCATCGGCGACTTGATGGATGAATGCTCCACCCTTTTCCTGGATCACGAGACAGGTATTCTCAATGGAAAATTTGACGATTCATTAGCCGACCATTGCGCATCAAAAAACGGACTGAAAGAGATCATTAAAATTTCCATTGAAAAAATATACCGTGCCCGTAATGTTATTGAGATCGAAGCGTCGGGCCATGAAGTATTGCCAGGCCTGCTGGAGGAATTCATTCGCGGTGGGGTTTGCCTCATGACAAATAAGACATCCCGGAAATATCAGAACCTGGTGTTGCTTTTCCCGGAAGAAATACGCTCAATCATCCAACAACACCCTGGCAACTATTACCATATGTTGCGACACGTCATCGATTTTGTATCCGGCCTGACTGATCGTCATGCCTTATCACTTTTTAAGAAGATAAAAGGATTGGGGAAATAGTTCATAGTGAATCGTAAACTCGGACTCCGCATTCAAAAGCTCTACCGAACAAAGAGAAATGATTTCTTCCATGGTTCATCTTCGTTCATTTGGCTGGCTTGTAGCTGGCTTCTGCCTTTCCTTAGCGTTCATGGTTGGTTCATACTTCCATAGAGGCTGGTTCAACCGGCATTCCATGTTCATTCATCCTGGTTCATCAAACAAGCCGTTTGCTTCCACCGCGTTCATTGCCGGTTCCGTCATTGTTTCATAAGACTTGCCAGTTGTTTCATTGTTGGTTCATAGTTCGCTCATCCCTGCTTTGCATCGCGTAACGGGCACGACTCCAAAAAGGGGGTTTTATGAAACATATGGAATGCTACACGAACACCACAAGCCAGAACGATGAATTCTGATAAAACCTCAGTTACAGAATTCGTTAACGGCTGCTGTTGAGGTCTTATGGCTATAGCAGTGAAGGCTTAATACCGACTAAAACCCTGTATTACAGGATATTGTGCCCAGTAAATTTCTGACTTCAAATCTTCGTTTTTGCACTTCAACTTCAAACTTTAAACCTCAAACTTCAAACTAAATTTCCTTAGCTTTGCCGGTTCAAAATATGGTCATACGCCAATTCCTGCGTATCCGTAAAAACTCTTAACAATATGTGGAATAGGATTGCCCAGTTTGTTATTCAGAATCGCTTGATGCTCATTATCGTCATCGGGCTGGTAACGGTTTTTATGGGGTATGAGGCTTCGCGGGTCGAAATGAGTTATGACTTTGCAAGAACTGTTCCTCCAAACGACCCTGATATGGTCTATCTCGACAAGTTCAAAAAGCAATTTGGAGAAGATGGAAATGTAGTGGCGGTCGGATTAAAAGACAGTGCGGTCTACACGCTGGAAAACTTTCAAAAACTCCTTAAACTTTCAGAGACAATCAAGGCAATTCCTGGAGTCAACGAAGTGCTTTCATTGCCATTGTTGAAAATGACGCTGAAAGATACAGCCAACACAAAATTTTATCTGTCCAGAATTTTTCCGGAAAAAATATCCTCACAACGCGAACTGGATAGTCTGCTGGAAATTGCGCGCGGGCAAAAGGTTTACATGAACCAGATCGTTAATCTTACCAATGGTGCCATGATTATGATCGTACCAGTTAACAAGGATGTTATGAACTCGGCTAAACGTGTAGGCCTCATAAAGGCACTTGTGGCGGCCGGTGCAAAATTTTCGGAAGAGACAAAAATTGAATTACGCTACGCGGGGCTGCCCTTCATTCGCTCTGTCATTGCCGAGCAAGTGAGAAAAGAAATGCAGCTGTTTCTTTATCTGTCCGCCTTGATAACAGGATTTATTATGTTCCTGTTTTTCCGTTCTTTCCGCGCCGTTCTTTTCTCCATGATCATCATCGGCATTATGGTGGTATGGGTGCTGGGTACGTTGGCCATCTTCGGATATAAGATCACATTGTTAAGTGGGCTCATCCCGCCGGTCATCGTTACGATCGGCATTACCAATGCGATCTACCTGCTCAACAAGTATCATCTCGAGTATGCCAAAACAAATAACAAACTGGAAGCCATTTCGATTGTGGTGAAAAAAATGGGATTGGCTACATTCCTCACCAACCTCACGGTAGCGATCGGATTTTTGACCTTGCTTTCAACAGACATCCCTATTCTGCGTGAGTTTGGCGTGGTAGCCGGTATCAACATCATGGCGCTTTTTGTGGTGAGCCTGATCATGATACCCGGAATATTTTCCTGGCTGCCAACACCAACAGAAAAACATTTGCGTCATCTCAATTTTAAACTGCTGGGCAGATTTGTGAAGGCTATCGATGGCATGGTAGTTCATCAAAAAATTATAATCTACGCCATCACGGTGGTACTGGCGTTGGTTTCGGCGTATGGAATATCCAGGCTGCAATCCATTTCGTACATGGTAGATGATATTCCAGCGGCGAGCCAGATTAAAAAAGACATGCAGTTTACCGAGGAGAATTTCAGCGGCATTATGCCCCTGGAAATCGAGATTGAATTCAAAACGAAAAAAAGACGGCCAATACTGGATGTCAAGAACCTGCAGAAAATAGAGGCCTTTGAAAGTTTTCTTGATTCGATCACGGTTATGTCAAAACCGATTTCCGTGTTGAGTTTGATCAAAGCAGCGAAGCAGGCATTTTATAACAACAATCCTGAACGGTATTCATTACCGTCAAAGTCGGAGGGCGCTTTTATTCTCCGGTATATGAAGAACAGTGATCTGGTCAAGCCGGCAACCGATTCTACCGGTAACACGAAAAAGGATTCTCTCACCAGAGCCAACAGCAAAAGTCTGCTGAATTCTTTTGTGGATTCTACCTTTAGTAAAATGCGTATTTCCTGTCGCATGAAAGATATTGGGTCGGTGAAAATGGATTCGCTCGTTCATCAGGTTATCGAACCGAGAATGAAAAGTATGTTTGCCTCTACCGGAAAAGACAGCATCGTTACCGCTGTGACCGGTACATCCAAGATCTTCATTAAGGGAAATAAATTTCTGATCGCCAATCTCCAGGAGAGTTTATTGTTGGCATTTTTACTTATTACGCTTTCGATGGCCATTCTATTTGCCAATTTCAGAATGATCATCATCTCACTCATTCCGAATTTATTGGCCATGATGATCACGGCAGGCCTGATGGGCTATTTTGATATTCCATTAAAGGCGAGCACAGCCCTTATTTTCAGTATCACGTTTGGAATTTCAGTTGATAACTCGATTCGTTTTCTGGCAAAATACCGACAGGAGATTTTATCGAACAAATACAATGTTGCCAAAGCTGTCAGCGATAGCATCCTGGAAACTGGCAAGAGTATTATCTACACATCCATTGTTCTATTTGCCGGGTTCATCATTTTTGCCTTCTCGCATTTTGGCGGAACAATTGCCCTTGGAATTTTAACGTCAACAACATTGGTCATCTCCATGTTCACCAATCTTATTTTATTGCCGGCGCTGATCCTGACGTTCGATAAGCCGAGACATAAAAAAGGCGAGCATCTTCTGATCGACGATTTTGACTCCACTTTTTACAGCGAGCAGGAAGATGAAGTGATTGATTTGAGTAAGATCCAGATCCACAACCGAAGCAGTGAAGCAGAATAAACCCGTGAGTCAATTCACCCAAGACAATTAACGATTAACTGATAACTATTACCGTACGAATGACAAAGTACAAAGAGCACAAGGAGTTGAACCTGGCGAAGATCGCAGAAGAGGTACTCGCATTTTGGAAACAGGAACAAATTTTTGAAAAGTCAGTAAGCAACCGGGAGGGCGCCGAATCTTTTACTTTTTATGAAGGCCCACCATCGGCCAACGGAACACCGGGTATACATCACGTAATGGGTCGTACGGTTAAAGATATCTTCTGCCGTTATAAAACGTTACAGGGCTTTCAGGTAAAACGTAAAGGAGGCTGGGACACGCACGGTCTTCCGGTAGAACTGCAAGTAGAGAAACAGCTCGGCATCACAAAAGATGATATCGGCAAGAAAATCTCCATTGAAGACTATAACAAGAAATGCCGTGAGACGGTGATGATGTACAAAGATCAGTGGGATGACCTCACCGTGAAAATGGGCTATTGGGTAGACCTCGAGAATCCATACATCACCTACACGAAAGAATACATCGAGTCGCTGTGGTGGATCCTGAAAGAATTTTACAAAAAAGGATTGCTGTACAAGGGGTACACTATTCAGCCATATTCTCCTTCGGACGGAACAGGCCTGAGTTCGCACGAACTTAATCAGCCGGGCTGTTACAAAGATGTTAAAGACACATCGATTGTTGCACAGTTTAAGGTGAAACCTAACGTCAAGTCTGAGTTTTTATTCAAGCAGCAAAAAGGTGAGGTGTACATTCTGGCCTGGACGACAACACCCTGGACGCTTCCTTCCAATACGGCACTCGCCGTCGGCGAAAAGGTTTCCTATGTTCAGGTCAACTCATTCAATCCCTATACCTTCAAACCTGTTAGTGTCGTTCTTGCGAAAGATCTTGTTGGAAAATATTTTTCAGAAAAGAACAAAGAACTATCACTTGAAAATTATAAGGCCGGTGATAAGGCGATACCTTTTGAAATTGTACAGGAGTTCAAAGGAAAAGACTTAGTAGGAATTTCATACGAACAGTTGATTCCGTATGTACAACCGTTGTATGATGCTGAAAAAGCATTCCATGTTGTGACCGGTGATTTTGTTACCACGGAAGATGGTACAGGCGTTGTTCATATCTCCCCCACTTTCGGTGCCGACGACTTCAGGGTGGCGAAGCAAAATGGAATTCCTCCGCTTACGCTGAAAGATGAGTTGGATAATGAAGTTCCAACGGTTGACAAAAAAGGAAAATTTGTACAACAGATCGGCGTGAAGCTGCGGGAAGGTGTAAAGCAATTCAACATCAAAACGCACAAACCTCTCGGCCCCGATGATTTTTATGTAAAGAATTATACGGATGAAGATGAAACTAATCCCGATTACAAGAATACCGACGTCATCATCTCCATCATTCTGAAAGAAGAGAATAAGGCATTTAAAGTAGAGAAGTACGAACACACCTACCCGCATTCATGGCGTACGGATAAACCTGTGTTGTACTATCCATTGGATGCCTGGTTCATCAAGACCACAGCGCTGAAGGATAGAATGGTGGAATTAAATAAGACCATCCATTGGAAACCTGAATCCACCGGTACCGGCCGCTTTGGCAACTGGCTGGAAAATCTGGTTGACTGGAATTTATCGCGTTCGCGCTTTTGGGGAACGCCGCTTCCGATCTGGAGAACAAAAGACAACAAAGAAGAGATCTGCATTGGCTCCATCGAAGAACTGAAAAACGAAGTAGAAAAAGCCCGAAAGGCCGGCATACAAAATCCAACATTCGATCCGCAAAATTCTGAAATCGATCTTCATCGGCCCTACGTTGACGACATTGTTCTGGTGAGTTCAAAAGGCGAACCTATGCATCGTGAACCTGATCTGATCGATGTTTGGTTCGACTCCGGCGCGATGCCCTACGCTCAGTGGCATTACCCATTTGAAAATAAAGATCTTTTTCCCCTCTCCGGAGGAGAGGGCCGGGGTGAGGCCTTTCCGGCAGATTTCATTGCGGAAGGTGTGGATCAAACCCGCGGATGGTTCTTCACGCTGCATGCTATTGCCGTTATGCTGAAAGACAGTGTTGCCTTTAAAAATGTGATCTCGAACGGTCTTGTGTTGGATAAGACCGGCAACAAAATGTCGAAACGCAAGGGCAATGTTGTCAACCCGTTTGAAGCGCTTGCTCAATATGGTCCGGATGCCGTGCGTTGGTACATGATCGAAAATGCGCCACCCTGGGATAATCTCAAATTCGACTTCGATGGTATCTCCGAAGTGCAACGCAGATTTTTCGGAACGTTACAAAATACCTATTCGTTCTTTGCTCTGTATGCTAACATCGATGACTTTGTTCACGATGATAATTACAAACCTTCCGCCGGCGTATCGACGAATCTTGATCGCTGGATCATTTCAAAACTTCAGTCCCTCATCGTAGATGTGACCAAGGCCTACGACGAGTATGAGCCTACACGCGCTACACGCGCTATACAGGATTTTGTAAACGACCATCTTTCCAACTGGTACGTGCGGCTCAATCGTAAGCGTTTCTGGAAACCGACCTCCGATGGATCCTCTGCGAAGGCCTCTATTTCGTCCGACAAGAAGGCCGCCTATGAAACATTATACGAGTGCCTGACGGTAGTGGCCCAGCTAATGTCTCCTGTTTCTCCGTTCTTCAGTGAATGGATGTATAAAAACCTTACGGATAACATCCGCGAGAGCGCTAAAAATAATTCATCTGTGCTGCAGCCTTCTATCCATTTAACAGATATGAGAAAAGCCGATCAAAGCAGGTTGGACGCCGATCTTGAAAAATCGATGGAATATGCGCAGCAGATCTGTTCGTTGGTACACTCCATCCGTAAAAATTCCAAGGTCAAAGTAAGAACGCCTTTACAGAAGATCCTGCTACCTGTTCTCGACAATGCTTTTGCTAAGCGCATCAAAACGGTGGAGGAGATAATTCTTTCCGAAGTGAATGTAAAAACAATTGACTATATCGATGATACCTCGGGCCTTCTTGTGAAAAAGGTGAAACCTAATTTGTCTAAATTAGGCAAGCAATACGGTCCGAAGATGAAAGAGGTTAGTGGTGTGATTAGCACGTTTACAAATGGAGAGATCAATTCACTTGAAAAAAAAGGGACACTATCCAAAGGTGGTTTTGATTTCACAACAAACGATGTGCTCATCAGTTCTGAAGATATACCGGGCTGGGCTGTAGCAACAGAAGGTGGTGTAACGGTAGCACTCGACATCAAAATCACGGAAGAGCTTAAACACGAAGGCGTGGCACGTGACTTTGTAAATCGCATTCAGAATCTGCGCAAAGAAACAGGGCTGGAGGTGCTGGATAAAATTTCAATTGAAGTGGAAGGTCATGATGCGTTGGCAGCGGTAGCATTAACAAAATTCAAAGAATATATCCGAACGGAAACACAAGCGCTCACATTGGAATTTGCCGATAAAGTTATCGATGCTACCGCCATCGATATGGACGAAATGATGTTGAATGTTAAAATTAAAAAGGTATAAAGGCGTTTGTGAGTTTATCAAAGAATTAAGAGTTAAATGAAAACATATAAGTATTTTCTTCTTGCGTTAGCCGTTATCATTATTGATCAGACAGCAAAACTGCTGGTGTACAAAAACATGTATCTGCACCAGGAGATCAACGTACTGGGTGAATGGTTCAGGTTGCACTATCTTCTTAATCCCGGTATGGCGTTTGGCATTCGTTGGAATAATGAATTTGGAAAACTTGCACTTTCTATTTTTAGAATTGTGGCGGTGTTTGGCATTGGATATTATCTGGTGCGAATGGCAAAGAGAGGCGCCAGTTCCGGTTTTCTTTGGTGTATGGGATTAATACTTGGCGGTGCCGTGGGCAATGTTATCGACAGTACATTTTACGGTGTTCTCTTGAATAATAACCCCGTTGGATCGTCGACGCCCTGGTTTCATGGCCAGGTGATTGATATGCTATTTTTCCCGATGTTCGAATATGTCTGGCCGGATTGGGTACCGGGTGTTGGGGGAGACTATTTCTTATTTTTCAGTCCGGTATTCAATATTGCCGACTCCTCTATTTTTGTCGGTGTTGTCATCATCCTGATCAGGCAGAAAAGATTTTTCAAACATAGCCATGAAAATCCCAATAGTTCTGAAGATTCCCTGATTGCACCGACGATGGGTACTGGTGACATCCCGCTGGAAAATAATGATGCAGCGCCGAGTACCAATGTGACAACGGAGCCATAAAGAAATTTCAGATCTTCACAAACCGTCCTTCCAGCAGAGTAATCGTAGAAGGATTTTGTTTTGTGAAATCATTCATTTGAAAAATTTCTACCGATCGGCTAATCCCCGTTAGGCAAATTCATTATTCTTCTTACTTTTAAGGTTGCAAGCCATTAACCTAAACCTATTGTAGTACAATGAGTCTATTCATAAAGAAGCCGCTTTCACAATTGCTCAGCCAGGCAAGTGATTCTAAAGGTTTAAAGAAAACACTTGGCGCTGGTAGTCTTGTAGCGCTCGGAATTGGTGCTGTTATCGGTGCGGGTTTGTTTGTTCGTACGGCGGCTGCGGCAGGTGAAGCAGCGGGGCCCGCTGTCGTGGTCTCTTTTATTATTGCTGCCGTGGGGTGTGCTTTTGCAGGGTTGTGCTACGCAGAATTTGCTTCCATGCTTCCAATTGCCGGAAGCGCTTATACCTATGCCTACGTTACGATGGGAGAGTTAGTAGCATGGATCATTGGCTGGGCGCTTGTACTCGAATATGCCTTGGGTGCAGCGACCGTTTCGATCGCCTGGAGTG
>JGI24890J29729_1001370_pt1 | contig 11168 bp, 7 predicted proteins | sample FreactcultureFD7_FD_29729 | JGI IMG/M metagenome (IMG submission 29729)
TGCAACTGAGGATAGTCATTATACCTGCCATCAGTGGTTATCAGGTCTGGATCATGGTCATTGCCTTCGGATTGCTTCTTATCAGTTCAAAATGAGGTTAGTTTATGAACCATCCGCAGCACGGCATTATTATGGTTTGTCAAACCGGCGATCCTGTCTAATGGTATCCAGGCAAGATCGTGAGATTCTTCACTGATGATCAGGTCGTCGTTCGTTGAGGCTTCGAACAAGAACCTCACATCATAATGAAGATGCGCCGGAAAATCCTTTCGTTCGGGAATGCCGTGAATATCAATATCAAAGAGAGAATCAGTCAAAGATTTTAAATGCTTAAGCCCGGTCTCTTCTTCGGCTTCGCGTAGCGCCACAGCCATAATATTTTCATCTCCATCGGCATGTCCGCCAGGTTGCAGCCATTTATTAAGCTTGGCGTGGTGTGTAAGCAGCACAAAGCTTTTTGATTCATCCACAATAAAGGCTGATCCTGTAAGATGTCCGGGCAGGTGATCGCGGAAATAACAGCGATCATTTCGAAGTAACTCTATAAACGCCCGGCCAAAGGCCTGTTCCTCTTTATAGAGAGTCCTATACGTGGTCAAGGCATTAATTAAAAGCGGTTTTGAGGTTATCATTTTTCCCTATGCTTAGAGCTTTACAGCGCAAAAATTCTATTTCCGATTCAGTTTTGAAAATAATTGGTAAAAACTGGGAAGGCAGGGCCGGTTCCAGGCTTTAGAGCTTTTAGATAGGTTCCCTATAAAAAATTGTTTTCAATTCAAAAAACATATAAAAGATTGTTACAAGGCCCATAAACAAAATTTTATTCGAATTTAAAGATGTGAGACCTTATTTTTTGGCGTGATTTTTTACAAAATTTGAATTTTATCACGTTTCCAATTAAAAATTTACCCTACCTACAACGTTTTCTATAATTTTTATTCAAAAGTGATTTGTTTTTGAAGCCTTTGTTAAGAATTTCATAAAAAATTAATGACGTAAAGGTCATGCAGAACCTTAAATAAGCCCAAATGATAGATTTCAAGCTGCTCAGGCAGAAAACACATCAAAAAAGCAGAAAAACCTGGGCCAGGGTGTCAGAAACCGGCAGAGAGACTTCAAGTAATCATAAATTTTAATTTAAACTAAACCAAAAACCAATTAAACAAATGAAAAACCTATCTATCATCCCTTTTCTTGTGCTGATAGCGGTGAGCGTACTGGCGCTCTTCGTACCGGCAGTCCCAACCACCATTATTACCGAAGGTCTCAACTCAGGTGATATTGCATGGATGCTGGCTGCTTCAGCCTTAGTATTGTTGATGACACCTGGCCTGGCTTATTTCTATGGCGGTATGATCAACACAAAAAACATCATTTCCACCATGCTGCAGAGCTTTATTGCGATGGGTGTAATTGGCATTTTGTGGGTTGTTGTGGGCTTCAGTTTGGCCTTTGGAACATCCATAAATGGTTTGATCGGAGATCCAACTACATTCTTTATGTTTCAGCATGTAATAGATGGCAAGCCATGGTCACTGGCGCCTACTATTCCATTAGTATTGTTTGCTTTCTTCCAATTAAAGTTTGCTATCATCACACCCGCGCTTATCACGGGTACCTTTGCAGAACGTATTAAATTCCGTTCGTATGTTCTCTTCATTTGCTTGTTCTCATTATTCATCTATGCTCCGCTGGCACACTGGACATGGCATCCTGACGGCTTCCTCTTCAAAATGGGAGTGCTTGACTTTGCCGGTGGTACAGTAGTACACATGTCTGCTGGATTTGCTGCTCTTGCCGCTGCCATCTACTTAAGAGGCGGAAAAAAGGAAGAAAAAGTTCATATTTCTCCTGCGAGCGTGCCGTATGTATTATTAGGAACAGGCCTTCTCTGGTTCGGCTGGTTCGGGTTCAACGCGGGTAGCGCTTTAAGTGCCGGTCCATTAGCTGCATTGGCTTTTGCTACTACTAATACAGCCTCCGCTGCAGCAGGTCTTAGCTGGGTACTATTTGATGTAGTTCGCGGAAAGAAACCATCTGCTCTTGGATTTTGTATCGGCGCTGTAGTAGGCCTTGTTGCCATCACACCTGCCGCTGGTTTTGTAACGATACCTTCCAGTATTTTCATCGGAACGGTTGCGGCTATGATCAGTAATCTCGTGGCGAACTGGAAAACCAAAACTTCTCTGGAAGATACACTCGACGTATTCCCTTGCCATGGTGTGGGTGGAATGGTAGGAATGATCATGGTAGGGCTTCTTGCCAACACAGCCGTGAACAGCGCTAACACAACAGGTAACGGATTATTTTTCGGCGGTGACACAACTCTTTTCCTTGTTCACATGAAAGGATTAGCGATCGTGATCGTGTTCATCTTCGTTGGTTCGTTCATCTTATTAAAGATCACCGACCTGATCTCTGATCTTCGCGTAAGTCCTGAAGAAAGTAAAATGGGATCTGATATTAGCCAACACGGCGAAAATCTGATGCCGCTTGAAGTGTCTCCAGAATAAAATACTACTTGAAAAAAAAGAAACTCTCTTAAAATCCTTGACTAACCTAAACTACTATATCAGAGATGAATTTTTACCAATACTCGAACAGCAGAGAGGATCCCTTGATTCGAAAAAAAGATCTGTTGAGTTCTCCAAAAAGCAGATCCGGGTTTAACGAGTATTAAAAACAAACCTGATCCATTTAAAAAAGTTATCCCAGGGGGTGTTCGATACCCCACTGGGACAACCTTAGCTAATTTTTACAAAACTTAACCCAAAACTATGAAAACAAAGAAATTATACCCCTATTTGATAGCTGCTTTTTTTGCCTCACCATTGAGTGTTCTAGCCCAGGAAACGAAGCCAGTGCCAGCTGTGGAGGTTGTTGAAGTTGTAGAGGAGGAAAAACCTGCCGTTACAATTTCCGGATATATTGATTCTTATTACCTCCATTCCTTTAATAATCCTAAATCAGGAAATCTTATGGGCTATGGACAAGATCTCGGAGGCGCACCTGCCGGTAGAGCTTTTGATCGATTAACAGATCAATTCTCCCTTGGACTGGTACAAACGAAATTTGCTTACTCCGATAAGCATGCAGATCTCGTAGTAGACCTGACTTTTGGACCGAATGCTGAACTTGGAAACTTTGGTAATCAACGTCTAATGGCTCCAGGCGGCTATGCTACAGGCTATTATCCGGGCGCTGCGGGAAATCAAAGTGTTCTGTACGGAACATCCGCTGCTATCAAGCAAGCTTATTTTACCTGGAAAGCCACCAGCAAACTAAGCTTTACAGTAGGGCAATTCGGTACGCACATTGGGTATGAGGTGATCGATGCGCCGGTGAACTATCACTACTCGCTGTCAAATCTATTCAATAATGGTCCTTTCTATCACATTGGCGCAAAAGCAAATTATGCTTTCTCAGATAACGTAGCGTTGATGGTAGGTGTAGTCAATAACTGGGATGCGATGACAGACTGGAAAAAACAAAAATCACTCATTGCACAATTGTATATCAAACCGACTGATGGCTGGAATGTATACCTGAACATGATCTCCGGTAAAAACGACGACGGCTTCAAAGCATATGCCAACAATATTCAAGTGAATACGGCTTATGGATTCTCCACCGGAAGCTATTCACGTACATTATTCGACTTGACAACCGGCTATCAGATCACCGACAAATTCTACCTGGGATTAAATGCTGCCTATGGCTGGTACAACTTTACCGGTGGAACAAACATGGTTGATGATGGAACTGGCAACCAGGTAACAGAAACTGATTACATCACCAATAAATTTCAAAAGCTGAAACCAACCTGGGGTGGTGTTGCCGGCTATGTCAACTATGCGATCAGCGATGTGATCGGTATCGGTGCACGGTATGAATGGTTTACAGACAAGTACGCCGTACGTTATATCGGCACTACGAACAGGTCGTTAACCATAACAATGCCGATCACCCTGGCAGATGGCCACCTGATCGTTAAACCCGAATTCAGATATGATAATGCTAACGACGTTGGTGGCCACCACTACTACGAAGACAGCGATGGAAATGCAACACAATCACAGAGCACACTCGGTATGGCCTTTATTTACAAATATTAATTAAAAGCGTACTTTTGAAAGGAGATCAATTTTTGATCTCCTTTCTTTTTTATAAACCTTTTTACATGGGCAGATACCTGACTTTTTTTATTTTACTATTGATTGCCATTGCTCCGGTGTTCAGTCAGGACTTCCCCTTAAACGAATCTGGCAAAATCAGTTTCTATGAGGTTGTAAAAGCCGACTCTGCCAAAAAGAATCTTCTATACCACAATGCCCTGAAATGGATTTACTCGTTACGGAATCCTGATTTACAAATGACTGTTTTACCAGACTCCGTGAAAGGAAGGATTGACGCGCAAAATGAATTTTCCGTCTATTCACAAACCGGTGTTCTAAAACAATTGTCGGGCAAGATAACCTATACGAGTTCCGTTGAGGTAAAGGACAATCTGTACCGCTACACCTTTTCCAATTTTGTCTTTCATTATTATAAACAGGACCGGACCTATAAAATAGTGGAGACCAGCAAAACGAAGGCGCTGGAAGAGCCCAAGGCTGCTGGCTGGCAAAAGTTATGGACCCAGCACCGGACTACCATTTTTAAAAAGATTAATGCCGATATCGCTCAACTCAAAATTTTGATCATCGAAGTACCGGTTGACCCGAAAAAAGAGCAACAGAAAAAGAAAGAAATAAAGTGGGATGAATAAAAATCTGTTCATACCAACGTAATTTTTCCCTAACCTGAAGGAAATAATGAACACTTTAACTTACTTTGATAAAATTTATTGTCTTCCTCTCTATGATTCATCCCCATACTGAGATCCGGTTTATCAGTGATAAGATCGGATATGGTGTAGTCGCTACCAAGTTCATCCCGAAAGGTACTATTACCTGGGCGCTGGATAAGTTCGACAGGATATTCTCGGCCGAGCAGATCAAGCACCTGGAGCCTTTATACCAGCAAATACTGGACACGTACTCCTACCGCAATCCGGAAGGTAATTATATCTTATGCTGGGACAATGCCCGCTTTGTGAACCACAGCTCAAACTCCAATTGTATAACAACAGCCTACGAATTCGAAATTGCTGTACGCGATATACATCCCGGTGAAGAACTGACGGACGATTACGGATACCTCAACGTCGAGGAGCCGTTTGAAGCCTTGCCGGAAGCCGGTATCGAGCGCAATGTTGTGTATCCGGATGATCTGCTTCGCTATTATCATTTATGGGATGAAAAACTGTTGGAAGCTTTTCAACATTTGCAAAACGTCAAACAGCCTTTGATCTCCCTGTTGGAAAAAGGCACTGTCGAAAAAGCACAACGCATTGCTGTGGGTACCGAAAAGATGGATTCTATACTGCATTGCTATTGTGCTAAACCCAACGGCAAGAAAAACGGAAAAGCGCACCTGGAGCTTGCTGTCCGTTCGCCTAAAGTAGTGTATCCCTATTAATGATTTCCTGCCTTTATTGCCGCTTTCATTCATCTGATTTGAGCGTGCCAATAAAGCTGGTCAGCATATCTTCAACTTTTTCGCGGTTTTGCCAGTAATTGCGACTAAAGACCATGCGGTAATTCCAATTCTTATTGGTGAGCAAGGCCGGCGTATAAGCATGATTATCCTTGGAAGAAAGACTTGTATAATACCGTACATCATCCGTCAAAATAATGCCTAGCTGGTGCGACGATGATTTAAAATTCAAGTCCGAAAATGGCAATTCGTCCGACTCAAATGTGATATCCTGAAACTTTTTTTCACTCCATTGTTTAAGAAGGGCATTTAAATACCACGTTACGTGCTGACTTGCTTTATCCGTAAGTTGCGATTTGAAATTGCGCTGATCGACTTCGCGCGCAAATTCCAGATACTTCCGGAGAAGCCTGGGTCCTTCGTTTTTAATATCATCCACTTTCAATTGCTCCGGCCAGATACTGCTTACAAGAATTATCTTTTCACGGGCGCGGGTAATCGCTACATTCAATCTGTTTTCTCCGCCAGCCATATTCAGGCTTCCGAACTGCATGTTCATTTTATTCTTTTTATCCGGGGCGTAGCCAATCGAGAAAATGATAATATCTTTCTCATCACCCTGAACGTTCTCGATGTTTTTCACGAAAAGAGAAGGTGGAATAATCGTTCCATTTTTAACGAATTCTTCTTCCAACAAATCCAAAATCAAAACCTGCTGAGGAGCGTTGAATGTAACAATGCCTATTTCTTTCGCCGGATGTTGTAGAAGAAGGGTCATCACACGGCGAACAATTGTTTCTGCCTCCACGCGATTGGTCTGGTCTTCCCAAATACCATCGACTTTGCAATACTCAATACCGGGTTGCGCCAGGTTAATAATATTCTTATCCGGCAACAACCGCAATCTGCCTTCATAAAAATGGCGATTGGAGAAATCGATAAGTTCCAGCGACTGGCTACGGTAATGCCCCTGAAGGTGTACGGTTGACAAATAGCGTTCCGAAAGTTCTAATAAAGAATCAACTTCTTCATCGGGGTGCTCACCCTCCTCCCATCGCACCTGGTATAATTCATTTGGTCGAAGTTGTTTATTGTCTCCCGCTATCAAAAGTTGTTTGCCGCGATACATCGCAGGCACGCCCCGTTCTGCAAAACATTGTGACGCCTCATCAAAGATCACCAGGTCAAATAACTCCTTCATCGGGAAAATGGCCGATGTTGATTCGGGCGAAGCCATCCAACAAGGTATTAATTGAAAAAGCTCATCCTGAAATTCCGTCACGACTTTTCGTACGGGCCATATCTTTTTCTTTTTTGTTACCTGATGCTGAAGATCACGGTAGGTAACACGATTATTCAAGCGATTATATTCAATGTTTTCTACCACCCTTTCCCGGGCTCGCAACGATAAGATTTCGTCGCTTAATTTTTGTTTTTCCGCTACCAACTGCTGCAACGCTTGCTGACTCTCTTCCATTTTAACGGTGGATACCATGCGAAGAATGGGGTACTTTGTTTCGATGTGATCGATCCAGGCAAGACGTAAACTGTTTTGAAAAAGCGATTCGATCTGCTGGGTCTCCCAACTGCCAACGGCATCGCGAAGTTTTGCGATCACACTTTTTTCGTGCACCTGCAATTCCTCTTTCAGCTTATCGAATTCGCACAGATTGTCGTAATCTTTTTTCAGTGTTCTGATAAACTCTGATTGGAGTCCGGGGTCTGCGCTTAGGTGACGAATCTGATAGGCAGAAAGATAGTTTAACCACTCTCTTCTTTTTATGGTAACATCTTTTACGGCGGAAAGAAGGCTTCGAAACAATTGAATAAATTCAGTCCGGGAAAGCGTCTCCACCGCAATTGCTTCCTTAACTTCATGTAACGTGTTGAAGATAAGTTTGCCCCTGATGGCAAGTTTTTGTTTGACAAACCATTCCCGAAGACCTTCTTTTTTATAGTTGCCCGGAAGGTCTATTAGCCAGGGTTTATCTCTCAGGGCGGTAAGATGATGTTCCAGGTTCAGCCGGCAATCGATCCGCTCTTCTAAAACGCCCAGGCCGATCTTATTATATTCCAAGCCATTGGCTGTCAGAAGCCGCTTGAGAAGAATTCTATTTTTGGAAAACAGCTCCCACCCTATCCGTCCGATAATATTTCTGCGCGCATTCATGCGTGTTTCCAATGCCAGTTGAACGTGCCCTAATTCCGAACTGGGCACTGTCGTTTCAGGGCCCGCTCCATCGAAACAATTAAGCGAGACACGTTCCATATTGGAGAACCAGAGAAGGCTTGTCTCATCTTCTTCTTCTCCGATCATCGTTTTAAAATACTGGTACGTCTGTTCATCCTTCAACACGGCGATCAATCCGAGAACATCGCTTTCGCGTGCGTGAAACGATTCAATTTCCTCCACGGAGAGCTTGCGTTGGATCAGGCTTTCAATTTCGGTAGCAACTTTCTTCTGATAAAGAGGAACGTCTTTAACCGTATTTTCAATTTCTTTAAGATCCGAAAGCCGGCAGGTTACAAATGATTTTCGTTCCCGCCACAAATAATCATCACCTTCGAACCACGAGGCGTAGTTAGAATACGCTTTGAGCTTCGGTATAAATTCATGCAGTTCCTGAAAATTAAAATATTGATATTCCTGTTTGATATTAACCGATTCTTTGTTCAGGTCCGAGGTCAGGTAAAGTTCTTTTATGGTTAAGCCGCATTCTTTCTCATCAAAAAGTATTTGCCTGTACTCGTCGAATTCTTCCGCGAGCTGATCGATCTGGCGGCACACCTGATAAAATCTCCGTTCGAGCTGAATGGAGTCAATGCTTCTGTTCCGTGACTTATATTCATCGATTTTATCAATTTGTCTCGCTATTTTGGAAAAGATTTCTTTTCGGTCATTTCTATAGTCATGCACCAATCCTAAAAAATCTTCCAGTGAAATTTCCTTTAGCCGGTCATACACAACATCTAATGCAGCGCGTTTTTGACAAACCAATAACACGCGTTTACCAGAAGCGATACCGTCTGCAATCAGGTTGCAAATGAGCTGTGATTTACCGGTTCCGGGAGGGCCCTGTACGACGATGGACTGGCCATTCTTGATGGCTTTTATAGCACTTTCCTGATAAGCATCCAGAATGAACGGTGTGAAAAGCTTTTCTTCCTTTATAGGTTGATTACCCGAAAAATTCTCAATTGCTGTTCTGCCCGGAGGGTCTTTCCGCATGAAAAAATCCTCGAGATCCGATACGGAGTTTTCTTCCAGCAGATGCAGATAATCGGGTACTAGTTGTGAACCGGCCTGAGGAAAAATTCCCAGCACGGCTTCGGGGAAAAGCTTGATCTCGCCGTTTCGTGCATCATCTTCAAATTCATCCTTTTTAAACTCCTGGAATTTAATCAACTCATCTCGGAAATTGTCTGAGTTGAAGTTGATCTCGATTTTATCTTTCAGTAGTTGATAGATCTCCGTTCTGAATACAGTACTGTCTGAACTAAAGTCCTCAAAGTCCGATTCCAGTAAGCTTTCCTGAATGCTGATCTTATTATAATAAGCATAGGCCAGCAAGAACGATTTATTAAGTGTAATACCGGCGTCTGCACGAGGCCTTAAAATCCATTGATTGTTTTCCTGAATAAGTGCAACCGGAAAAAATAATAGCGGACATCGAACAAGCGTACCATCCAGAAATTTACCTCTTAAAAAAGGCCAGCCTACGTGCAGATCGTTGGAGCCTCGTTCTTCAAAAATGAATCGGTCCGCCCGTTGTAATTTTTTTAGCTTCTTACTGGACTCATTGTTGGCTTCCAGCCTGCTATCCAGGACCTGGCACAATTTCTTTTCCCGGCCGGCGATCAACGCGTTTACAATGCTGAAAGATCGTTCATTGTTTAAAAAGCTGAGTTCATGAAGATCCATCAATTGCTCGGCGTGTAATCGTAACAGCAGTAAGGAACGGTTGTTACCCGACAGATTGGTAAGCCTGCGTAAATATGTCTGAAGAATATGTTTGGGCCCGTCTGACAATGGTTAGATTTTAGTACAATAACGACACTTCAAGCTTCTTGTGGCATGTGAATCAAAATAATAATTCTGTGCCAACTCATTCAATTTTTAAATAAGGATTGATCTTTTCGGCAATATCGTCTTTCATCAGACGCAATTCCCGAAGGTCGTTCACATCTTTAAAACTACCGTGCTGAAATCGATAAGCCGCAATAGCCGAAGCAATGCTTTTTGTTATATAAGGATGCGAATCCAGTTCTTTTTCACTTGCTGTGTTGATATTGATCATTCTGGGTTTAAAGCCATCCAGTATAAAAGATCTTTTCAACAATCGATTTATAACAGCCGAATCGAGCCCATAGACCTCGTTTAATTGTTCCGTCCGGATAAACCCTCCTAAACTTTCCCTGTATTTAACGATGCGTTCGGACAATTTTGTGCCGATACCGTAAATGCTTTTCAATTCTGACGTATCAGCCTCGTTCAAATCGAATCTTAGAATTTCTTTCGTAAGAGTTGATTTTGTCGTGAATTTATTTTCGGGTACCGGTTTTTCGATTTTATCAGGCAATTGAATGAACGGATGTAGCTTCTGATACAATTCATGATCCATTCCATAAATTTTAAGAACATCAGCCTTGATCCTGAATTCCCCTCCTTTCTCACGATAATGAATGATGCGTGTAGTCAGCGCGGGGGAAATCCCGAGTGCGTTTAATTGAGAAGCCGTAGCGCTATTGGGATTAAAATAGAAGAATTTAAGCGCAGTTTTTCTTTCGTGCGTGTTCGGGTTTAATACTGTTTTTTGAAGTTCCCATTGACGTGATAAGCTATCCAAGGTTGCCTTTTCGGCTGAAAAATCGTCCTTTCGGTTACTGATCCACCAGGCGTAGATAGGCTCTGAGAAAATAATCAACAACATGATAGGCAATAGAACTAAGAAGCCATTGGTCTCTGTCCTGGAAAAGCCATAGATATTTTGTAGAAATCTTCTCAGGGCACTCATAACTTCCAAATAAGCAAAAAATTACATTTTACTGAAATCCTGTTATAAACCCTGCGGCTTGAAACCTTTTCGTTATCTACGTACTCTAAAATCTTTACGTGGTTAATGGAATTGAATTCTTTTAATAACCGTTTCCCGTTAGAAAGGAAAGAGGATGAGTATTATTTATACAAATTCTAAATTACAACTAACGTGACTTTTATCATCCTTCTTTTTTGATTCCACTGTATTTTTGCCCCATAATTTTTATGCAAAATTCGCTGAAAGCACTGGTCTTGACCTACAAAACGGCACCCGTATCCATTCGGGAGCAGGTATCGCTGAACGAAACAGGCGCCAAGAAGCTTTTAAATTTTTTACGTGAATACTCAACGGCAACGGATGTTCTGATTGTGTCGACCTGCAATCGTACCGAAGTTTATTATTGTTCTGAAAAAGATCATTCGACGGAGATTTTCAATGGTCTCAAATTCATAAAAAACATAGAAGACGGATTCGATCAGCATTTTTTATCGCTGGAGGGAATGGATGCCATTAAACATCTTTTTGATGTGGGAATCGGTCTCGATGCACAAGTCATTGGCGATCTTCAAATCTCCGGACAGGTTAAAAATG
>JGI24890J29729_1001371_pt1 | contig 11157 bp, 14 predicted proteins | sample FreactcultureFD7_FD_29729 | JGI IMG/M metagenome (IMG submission 29729)
ACATCAAAGACTATCGTATAGTTAGTCCCACCAACATCTGTATCTACAGGGTAGTATCTCCCCAAGTCAGGGACTTCGGTGACTGTATCTATACCGTTTAGTGTGATACTAATCACAGAAGGAGGAGGAGGGAACGACCACACAGGGTAGTCACCGGTCGTTATCGCTACGACTTGTCCAGCACTTCCAGTAGAACCGCCTACATTCAAAGACGCATCCGAGTTGATAGTGAGGTCAAAGGAAGCGGTGATGTTATTAGCTGTCAGCCGTTGTCCTTCTACATCATAAACCATATCGGCGCTTCCCGTTACATTCGTTCCGTCCGTAGAATAGAGAACGCATGTGGGCGGAACACTAATAGCAAAAGCAGGAGGAGGATATACAGATCCGTTTATAGAGCTTACACCAGTCATAGACGAAATATTCGTGATACCAAAGTTTACCATATCCAGCTCAGAGGTCGCAGTGCCGACCCAAGTAGCGCCACCACCAGGAGCTACGCCGTTAATCGTGCTTACATTCTCCAGCACTAAATCACCCGCGCTATGGAAGCCAAAGGAAGCAGGACGACCCGAGATGACCAGAGGAGCTACATTAGAGGTAATGCCGTTCCAATAGGGTAGAATGCGGGTAGTATACACATCCGAGTTTAGCTGAATACCATTTGTTCCATATATGTAAGTAGTTCCAGGGAAGTTAGGAAGTAAAGACGGCACACCAGCACATATATTTACACCGCCCGTTCCATATATGAAGTTGTAACCAGCCAGAGAACCGATAGAAGGCACAGCTCCCGCATATGAGTTTATTCCGGCCGCCGAAAGCTTTATAGCACCTGACGCGGTCGGATCTGTGCTTACTGGTGTCGTGGCCGTGATTTCTACCAGACCACCCACGCCCACTCCCAGCGTCGTCCCGCCGTTTGCCTGTATACTTACTTTACCATAGGATGTTCCTAAATAACCAGTATCAGCTACAATACTAACATTACCACCATTACCATTTACCGAGTTCAAAGCGATTTGAGGTGTAGTGAGAGCGGAAGAACCAGCATCCGCGGTTACNCCCGTGGCCGTCGCGCTCGTTAGTATATGCCCCGCCATATCCACATTTTGAACAGCTGAATAAGTCGCCCAATCAGCTACATTCCCACCACTACCGCCAGATATATTAGAGCCGTTATAGATGAGGTTATTCGCTTCGTCCGTCGTTAGAATGTTAGAGGTCGCCGAGTTGAAACTGATTTGACCGGTATTGATGATATTCCCGCTGTTTACATTCACAGACGATATAGCTTTATAGTTCGCCCAGTTTCCTACATCCACAGGTGAATATACGGAATAAGGTAATCCGTTTATGGTGCTGACATTATACAAATCGTTATAGTTCATATTCACCGAGGATATAGCTGGTTCAAAAGCCCAATCCGCAATAGACGAAATATTTGAAGTCGTCGCGATAGGGATGCCGTTCAGAAGAAGCTCGGACGGAGCAGTTCCCGCGGTCGTTAGGATATTGCCGTCCAGATCCAGACGGGTTACATTCGCGAAACCGGTGGTAATACTTGAGGCTGTGATAGTTGACACAGCTAAAGAGGCGGGAGAAAAAGCGCCGGTCAGCGTTAGATTATTAAAGGTCACATCGGTATACTGCTGAGCGTATATAGGACGACCTCCCGCGTAAGTGATATTCGGAGGGTTTTGTCCAGGATATGTCACGCCGGGACTTGGATCTTGGTTATTAGATACTGAGGTTTTACTCAATAAAGGGTCAGTAACTAATCGTGTTCTCATTCTGTTATACTATCTATATATTTTTTAGGGCTGGATAGTTTCCCAAGTTACAAAACAAGAGCCAGAATAAGAAGCTCCACCAGCGGTTAATACATATCCAGCGGGGGCAGAACCTGTAATACCGGCTGTCACATTGTTTACATAGTTGGGTAGTTGAGTGAAAGCACCACTACCGACATTAAAGATCGTGTTTTGAACCTGAACTAATCTACCATTAGCATCTCCAGCTGTCCCCTGAGACTGAAGATTGATGGTAAGCACTCCAGCCTGATTAAAAACATTTCCTGAGTAAGGAGAAGGAACTCCGATATTATCAACATTTGTAAGAGTGGCGGAATAAGAATAAATGAGTTTAGTTCCTTTTGTTTCCAACGCCGTAGCCCAAGTGACGGCAGATCCAGCACCAGGGGGGGCGGGGACAAGCTTTGTAGCACCCACCACAGCCAGAGAACCGGCAGATGAAGCGCCAGTTACAGCGAGGGAAGCACCAGAAATCGCACCAGAAGAAACCACTGACCCCGCGGATACAGCGCCCGTCGCAGTCAGTGTATTACCTGACACACCAGCTGTCGCGCTCACAGAAGCACCAGCCACCGCGCCAGTCGCAGTCAGAGCGCCACCCACATTTAGAGCGCCGGTCGCAGTCACAGCACCTGTTAGTATAGAAGTTCCACCCACAGACAGGTCACCCACCACCTGAAGATTGCCAGGGATTACATTACCACCACCCGCGGAAGAAGCCGGGATATATATATCCTTTCCGTTCGCGGTTTGCGTAAGAGACGGGGCTACATACGACGGCATTTTGTTTTATACTAAGGGTTGATAAAATAATATTTCAGCTAAATCTTAGAAATAAAACACAAGCCCCGAAATCGGGGCTGTTGTTAAGTGTCTAAATCTTAGACACGAAACACTGATCCTCCAAAGTGTCCACGCAGAAGAAATGGTGGTCTGCCGTAAGCTCTTTATAGAGGGCGATCATCTCAGGGATCCTCATCCCCTTCGGGAAGTACGAACGGAGATAGGTTTTAATCGTATCCTCTATCGCGGTTTCGGTGTTCTGCTTGAAACACAGGATGTAGTTAATATTGGAACGACCCGTAGAGCTTAACATTGTCATCTTTTGCCCTGAAATGATCGCGGACATACCCACATTCCTCCCCAGGGTCAGTAGCTTCGTCATCTGTTCGGAGGTCTTTCCCTCCATCGCGAGATCATCAAAAATCAGACAGAAGTCATAATGATTCTTTGTGGCCTTATTGATAGACATAGCCTCGTCTACAAGCTCAGGTTGGAAGCCATCCACGATCACGGCCTTCTTATGGAACGGCTTGTATATATCGCCGTGGCCGGACAAGGTCATCAGAGCTGTTATGTGTTTCTTGAACACCTTCTCCCAGATATGACACAGCGCGTAACTCTTACCAGAGCGCGTAGACCCTATCACGGCGAATGACATAGCCTTATTCTCCGGGAGCTTCAAAGTGGATATGTGTTTATTTTCAAAATGACCCTTCTTTTCTTCAGGGGGTGGATTTATTGGATTGAGAGCCTTAAAAGATTTGATAATCTGGAACTCCTTGTGGGGTTTTCCTGATTGTATCCACTGCTTGAATCTCAGGATCTGCTCGTCCAGCTCCTCTTTCGTGTAGTGATTTGAGTTAAAACACTTAGAGTACTGAATGCCGTCAGGGCTGTAAGCAGTTGTTTTTATCGTAGGCATTTTCTATCTATTAGTATAGAAAGAAAATGAATAACGCATTCCTCAATGATTTTATAAAGATGAGACGATCGCTCGGCGCTCCTGACACTACGGCTAAGGGTAAACAGAAGGAAGAGTTCAAAGAAAAGCATCTATCCGGGATGAGCGTCGCGACGATTATAGAAAAGAAGCCACCGGCAAAGCTTGTTCTCCGATTTTTTAAAAAGAAGTACGGCGATGACAGCTCTTCAGATGAGAACTAAGCGGACTTGGAAGAACCCGGGTAAGGCATAAAACCATCCTCCAGCTTGGTCTTCGGCTCTTTGCCTGACACCTTCTTCTTCAGATCACCTACGCGCTTACCCTTAGCCTCCGAGACCAGAGGCATATGGCCGGACGGGCTTCTCTTATCCTCGGGCATACCTCCCTTTAGAATGCCGTCTACCGCCTTGCGCTGGAAGGCATCCAGACCTCCCGACAGGAAGCCATCCATTACTGATTTCTTACTATCCGGTCTGACCATCTCGGCGTTCTTTATGAACTGAGTGTTGGCGGGAAGCATCTTGTTTTATACTATAGCTTGTGAAAATAAAATCCCAGAATATTATTTTATCCACTCTAAGTATAAAACACAATGGCTTCCGCTGAAATGGCTGAGAGCGTTCAACACGCGATTACCCCCGCTGAGTGCCGTGATCTGTACTACCCGGGCGATGGGAATACCGACGCGCAGTGCTTCCCTACACTGGTAGACAACCGCTACTATTTTTCCCTTCCGGCGCTGAACCAGGGAGCTACTAATACCATCATCTTCAATCCGGATTAACTTTGGTCCGTGTCAGTGTCAAGAAAGCACTGGCTTATTTCCGATATGCGGGAAGTTCCTTAGAGCATAGAATACCATCCTCCAGTGAAAGCTGACAGGAGAACAGGGGTAATGACCCTTCCCAATGGTAAAAACTTCTATGATTGGATAATCCGCAGACCTCACCTGACTTCCGTTACGCAAGGAAAAGGTGATTGTCCCAACGACTACCAGGAAAGCGCCTGAAGGACTTAGCAAGTCCTGATGATGGCGGAAGGTATAGTCTACTCCCTGCTGAAATATGGCGAAAGCCAGGGTATGAACCGCAAGGTTTAAGTGATATTGTACTGACGGCTACTCTCCCTGCTTCCACTGGTGAGTCTGGAGTGGGATCTTGGGCGGGTTATGCGATGCCTCGTGGATGGCTGAACGCGATGATCGCGCAGGTGGCGCTCCGTGTGGGTGGGTCTTCCCTCTACTATTTCACGGGCGATCAGATTTTTATTGACACGCTGACCGATTGCGAGGACAGCGGTAAGAAACAGGCGGTAATGAATCTGGGTGGTGGTGAGCTTCTGAGCCAGGCTGACTTCACAGGGTCTTTATCTACTACGGCTCCCGGTCTCTCCGCCTCCGTTTACCTGAAGATGCCTTTCAACAGCATCTCCGCGCTCCAGAAGACGCTTCCTCTAAATACAGATTTGCTCACATCCCCCGTTCAGATCCTAATCCAGATGAAGAACTTCGCGGATGTGGCCTACTGGTATGGCGCGGGTGCGCCCGTGCCTTCTAACCTGCCCCAGAGCTTCGCCTCCGCGCAGGTGAACTTCCGCAAGACGACGCTCCAGAACTCCGAGCATCTGCTGAGCCGTCGCGAGAATATGTTACACAAGGCGCTCACGATACCTCTGCGCTACTTCTCCCAGACGACCAACAGGACTAACCTCCCCAGTGTGTCGGCGGGACAGGTTCAGACGATTAACCTTTCTGGTTTCCGCTCAGGATCTGTGAAGTATCTTGACATTTGGGCGACGAAGCTGGTGAATGGCGTAGTGCCTCCTGGCGCGAACTGGAACTTCGTGCCTTTCACGAGTGTCCAGCTCCTGATTAACGGCCTGGTGATGTATGACGCGCGTGACAGCAATAACGCTATGTGGTCTCTGTGTGAGCGCAAGACCCCCGCGCAGGTGGACACGACCACGCTCAGCTCAGCGGGTGACAACAACTCCGCGGTAGTTGTGCCGTCCGTGATGCCTTGGTGCGTGATCCCCTTCGCCCAGCTGTGCGAACCGATGGCCTATGAGAACGATGTCGTGATGGGATTCCCGATCCAAAACAGCATCATCAACCTCGCGGTGACCTTCCCCGAGGGTGGCGCTTATCAGGTGAGTTTCGCAGCGCACTATGCCTGTTCTCTTGTTGCGACGAAGAACACGATGGAGTATGTTTTTTGATGACTGAAAAACACCTAAAGACTTAGTGTGAAATAGATATAGAATAAAATGGAACACTTTTCGTTTGATGCTTTGAGCGACGAACAAAAAATGATGTATAATAAGTTTATGACGAAGATCATTAAAAAGGGTCGTGTGAATACTAATATGTCGCCGTGTTGGACGCATACTATGAGTGCTTCATCTTCGGGTTATGGCCAAATAATGTTTTCCTATAAATCGTGGAACTTACATAGATTTTCTTATTGGATACATAATGGGTGTCCTGATCTAATAACATCAGATGTTATAGAACATTCTTGCGATAATAAGGAGTGTTCTAATCCTGAGCATTTAACTCTTGGAAATCATAAATCTAACTGCTCCGCCGAAAGCTTGGCGAGAGTGCGTCCAAAGAAGGAGAAGAAAGAAGTCAAAGAAGGCAACTGGTCACATATTAATCAGCTGGGCGACCAATCAGGAGAAAACAATCAGACGGCTATTCTGACTTGGGAGAAGGTTCGCGAGATCCGCAAAAAGAAAGAGGCAGGGCTGAAATATGGCGAACTGAAGAAGATGGCGGAACATTATGGAATAGCTTACATAACCATTCAGAAAATCGTCGCGGGTTCTTTATGGAAGGAATAATACATTTACGGATTTTAAAAATCCTATGATGTATTAGTTCTCACTTGCGAGTAACGATATTTGGAAGTCAGGCCACGCGCCCTCAGTGGAACGATTTAGTCCGCCCTGAGGTTGTTTGATCGTGGGCAGAGGTACAAGCTGACCATATTGATCTAACACGGACACATCCAGCGAATCAATCACCGCCTGTTTGTTCCACATAATCTCCTTCGGGGTCTTGAACTGGCGGTGGATCACAAAGGGCGCTGTACCGATAGGAGACATCTGTGTAATAGAAACCTCGTCCGCGTAGTATAGACGGCATATTAGAGCCTTGTTGGTAGAACTCGCAGAAGATCCGTCCTTCGTTTGGGAATAGTAGTTCAGCTTCTCAGAAACTATATCCACATATTGGGTATACAGACCCTCCGTAGGACTGCCGAGAAGAGGTTGGGTATTGTTCGTTCCTTCGCCGGACACCTGAGAAAATGAAAAACCGAGTGTCTTCGCCAGAGACGCGCTGTTCAGATACTGGTTCTCGCTCGGCGCGGTCGTGTTTACATAAGGATCAAACCAGTAGAAGTTAAACTGACCTCCTGAACCAGGGAAAGGAGACACTTTGACCTGGTTGTTCCCGACTACCGCGAATGTGGGGACCGCTACGGGAGGAGGAACAAATGTAGATAAACCAGCGAGTGCCGTGTTTATAGCTGTCACCATCGCCTGAAGAGTATAAAAGCCGTCGGGAATCTTTACAGGATAAATATTCAGAGGATTTCCTGTAGAAGTATCCTCACATACTAACCAGATCGTGTTATTATAGGTGTTAATGTTGGGAATATACCAGGGAAAACGAACCTCTGTGACACTAATACGCGTCGCGAAAGCTTCCATGAGGTTCTGAGGGCGCTGAAGGATGAAGTTGTTCCAGGGTTGCTGATAGACACTCTGTGTTGCGCCAGACCGCTCGTATTTCTTTGTGGTAGGATTAATAACACTTGTTCGCGTATTTGCGGTAGTCGTGTTCTGAAACCGATCCGCAGAGTTCAGCGTGAGTAACTGAGTAGCCGGTTTGCGCATAATAAAGGTATGGGGAGCGTCTTGCGCTTCCGTTGAATAAGATCCAGGCATTCCACTCTGTCCCAGTAGATGTCTCGGCGATTGGTAAGACATAATATACTTATAGCTTACAAAATAAATCGGCGTTTATACTTTCTTATGTTCTCAGCCATATCTGTTGAATCACCCCATAGGATGTAGTAGGACAGATACCCAGCGCGTCGGGGGTCTTTCGTTTCTAAATCCTTTGCGTGGCGTTGTCTATAGTTGTCCCTGCGTTGCTTAGAGTGGTGTTGTGTATAGTCCTCGTAACCCTGTGCGCCGAAGTTTGTGTGCGTTCCGTCATCAAATATTGCCTTCCACTTATACGGGTGGGATGCTCTTACTATCGTCTGAAGCTTTACCATCTACTACTGCCTCTGGTAATCTGAAAGCCACTTTCTTCTTGTCTGTCGGAGAAACATTATCTATCTCTATAGAGGCCTCCGCGACCTTCCCACAACAGCTGGAGCGTATACGCTTGTGATTGACGACCCCTACTATCGTCGTCAATACACTAATGACAAGACCCACATACGCTACTGCTGTTGTGCCTTGCTCCATTCTGCTCTATTCTTAGATTTAATATTGACGACGAGTTCTTTCATACATTCCAGCGTCTGTAATAGTATGTCGCATTTCCAATCTACCCGTCTATGACTTGCGTCGCTGTCGGTGGTAATCATGCGAACCAGCTCCGTCACTAAGGAGTTCGCGTTATCCTGTATCTCTTCTATGTGAGCTATGATTATCTCGGACATCTCTAACTATGTATGATTAAAATAACTCCGTTAGGGAGCGTCTTTGAATAATAGCTATCCCGGATCGGATTGTGTTGCCGGAAACGATAGGTATTCGGTGTTATGTCTATCTTCTCATATTTGTAATCGTGATCGTATAGCCACTTTATGGCTTCGCGCTGTGTAAATCTTTCCTTTGGGAACACTACCGATTGAACAAGCATTTTTTATTCTATATATACATTATATAATATGGCCAGACCTAAGAAGATGAGAGGCGCTCTACTCGCCCGTGCTGTCCCAGAGAGTGAATACGCTATGGAGAAGAAGAAGGCGCAGAGTAAGGAGCTGGACGAGTATGTGAAGGCTTACACCTCTCCCGAGTTCCGTCATCAACAGATAGTGACCGGCGAAGCTACGCATCCTGTCGCTAAGGTAAAGCAACACGCGAAGGTGGATGTGAAGCAGAAGGAAGCTGAGAAGCCTTTAGAAGTAAAGCCTAAGAAGACCCGCAAGGCCAAGGCTAAGGTCACCGAGCCTGTAGAGACTAAGGCTGAGGAGAAAGCTGAGGCTAAGGTTCATTCCGAGAAGAAGTCATCTCATAATGAGAACCTAAAGAAGGTTCAGGCGTTGCGTAAGGAGAAGGGGATCAGCTTGGCCGACGCGTGGGCGTTGTTTAAGAAATAAAATCGCAACTTCAAAGATTTATTTAGGTCATAATATGACATAAATAAATCCTTTATCTAATAACTTAAATACGGGTCAGCTGGTCAATAGGGATAAAAATATAGTCCTGCTCCACATCTATATTATCTACACGCTCGGCTCTACAGAATAGCGAGGTTCTGTATTTAGAGAATAGCTGTTTATTGTAGGTGATGTAGTAAACGCCGTCGGTGAATACAAAGACGAAGTATACAGGTCGCTTCGTCTTATTGGCGAACTCTACCTTTGAATAGGGTAGCATCGTGTCAGGATATGCGCTATAAGTGTTACGGCGTGTCTTGATTTCTACCCAACACTTCGTCCCCTCGTAGTCCATCGCGTGGAACTGGTCGGTCTTCGTCAGCAACTCATCAAAAGCTCCCTCCAGTCTTGCCTTCACGCGTTCTTCACTTGTCAGTCCCATTTTGAGATCGGCAACCAAAGACATTTCTACTAACCCGGAGATATTTTTCCGGAGAGTTTCCTCCGCGAGTTCAATAGTTAGTCGGTAAAAAATCCATAAACCCCATGCCTTCCTTCTGTAGCACGAAGAAGAAGTAGCGACCGCGCCACTTCTTGATGGAACAAACTACTACCTTTGTGATCTTCCATCCTCGCTCTTTTAAAATATTTTGACGGCGCGGTGTTAAAGTGCTAAAACAGGTGTCATTTCCTAAAAAAGCTATACCTTTCTTAGCTCTCTGTGTGTAGTAATCCAGCAAAAACCAGAAACTATTTACACGCTTCGTTCCTGTTTCCAGTCTGAAAGGAGGGTTCGTTATGACCCAGTCATAATCACCTGATATATCCGTGTAGTTTTTGCCTTGTTCCAGCTCTGCCCAGTCCTTCTCTACATAATCAGGAAAGGCATCATAGAAAGCTCCTTCACCCTTGAAAGGTTCTACTACTTTATCGCCAGGTAATAGCGTTATGAACGCCATCAGATCCTTCGCGCAATCCTTGGGTGTCTGGTGAAAGTGATATACCTCGTTGTTCATTCTACTTTATCCGGAGAGATTACTTGGCTGATTTTTCTCCTATGATTTTTATAATCTCAGGGCATTTCACTTTTATTAGATGGTCTACTAAATCCTGTTTGGACATACCCTCTACCTTCATTCCTCTTAGCTTCTTACACTTCGCCTTATGAACAATGTCTATTAAATCTTCCTTCGTGTGCTTCTTTAGTTTATCCTCCACTTTTTCAGGAGGCGACTTTAGTTTTTTAGCATCGCCCACGCCTCTTTCAGAGATACGCCCTTCTCCTTGCGGATCCGCTGGACTTCCTTCAGTCGTGCGGCGTTCTTATCCTTCGGATTCATAGGGGGAGCTTCCGCCTTCTTTGATTCTAAAAGACCAGGGAATGCTTTATGAAAATGTTCTAAAGCCTTCTTATCCCGTCTCTGTTTTGCTAAATCGTATTGAGCCATTTCGGCTCCCGACATCTCTTTTCTCCCCTTTATTGGCTCTTCCGCCTTCTTCGCCGGTTTCCATTCCACCATTTTCCATTCCCCCTTCTCGTCTTTTTCTACCATCTCCCATCTTTGGTCAAAATTTGAACCTGGGTTTGTGAAACGATCCGGTTCAGCCCCCGCACTCACATCTACCGCACGATATACTTTGTCCTTATATTTCACCAGATCGTCGTCTTCATAAACTTTTGCGAATTTCCATTCTCTAATCACCTCTTTTTTGTTCTCCGCGTCCTTCTTTACCTCAATCACAACCTCGTCCTTCTTCGGCTCCTCTACCTTTACGATCTCATTCTTTGGAACCTTTACCTTCTTTACAATCTTCACTTTTTTACCCTCATTCGTTTTGAACTCCTTTACGACCTGTTTCGCTACTACTTCCTTCTTCTCCTTTACCGCCGGAGCTACTTCTTTTTTCTTCAAAAGGCCGTGTTCCTGCGCGAACTTTAGCAGTATTTCCTTACGCTGACCCAGTCTCGGGCATTCGTGAGCTTTAAAGTTTTTAATCAAAGCCTTCAAATCCTTCAGGTTGATCTTGTCCGTCATTATAACAAAGAACGAGAAAAAAAGTTCATCCAAATCAATATCGGGAGTTATGAAAGCTTCCATTCGGTTCTATATTATACTATCCGGAAATCTTTAGGCCGACTTTCTGGAGAGTTCGGCCGTGCGCGGAGCTTTATAGCGCCGGGGAGATTTTCGGAGAGATTACGGGAGAAAAAGGAAATATTGTAGAATTTGAGTGGATCTGTCGTGTTTGTGAGCTGTTTTCGCGGGGC
>JGI24890J29729_1001372_pt1 | contig 11150 bp, 10 predicted proteins | sample FreactcultureFD7_FD_29729 | JGI IMG/M metagenome (IMG submission 29729)
AAATCATCAGGACCTATCGGATCACTTCTCACTGGAAGCGGAAATCCTGTTCACCAACATTCCCACCAACAGCGTACAGGTGGCCGAAAAAATAATTCAATAAAAAAGGTTGAAGTCAGCTCCAACCTTTTTGAAAGAAAAATAACGATTGACTATTTCGAAAAACTATACGCCATGACCGAGTTCGAAAAGAAAGTAGGAACAAAAAGCGTTTTTGATTTTATGTCGTATTCAATATCCGCTGCGGTGAGTTTTTGATCCTTGGTATCCAATACCTTTTGCGATTTTCCATCCGCGCTCACAAAATAAACTTCGCCATGCCAGTTTGAAACCAGGTATTCATCTTTACCGGCCAGCACAACGCCATCGGCACTTGCCGATGTCTCGGTGAATTTCGTGAGTTTCTTGTCTGCACTGAGTTTATAGTTAAACCCATTTCCAAAATCCAGGATGTACAGGCTTCCGTCAGGAAGAGCCAGTAGTCCGTTCGTACCTTTGAACTCCGGGTTCTCATAATAAAGTTCAGCCTTCTTGTTTTTTATGACATAGATCTTACTGGCCTTGGAATCGGATACATAGACATCACCCTTTTTATCGACGGTAATGTCATTTAAGAATTGTGCGCCTTCAATTTCAATTTTGTCGGTAACTTTTCCGGTTGTGATGTCGATGACATCAACACGGGTAACATCCGATACATATAAATTATTTTTGAACAGACCCATTCCTTTTGGAGCATCCAGGCCGGTAACCCAGTTTAATTTTTCAATTTTGCCATTGGTAGAAACTTTGGCAATAGAACCTACACCGTCTTTAGCATCGGGCTTGCCATCGATACAGGCCACATACAAAACATTTTTAGCCGCGTCGAACAGAACTGATTCGGGCACGCGCAACAGGGTGTCTGTTTTCCATTTAAGGGTCAGTTTTTGAGCGGCCGCCGGGTGACTATATGCAGCACCGAGAAGTACGATCGCTATCAGCGCAAAGAGATTTCTTTTCATAATGATTTTGGTTAGTTTAATAAATCAGCAATAAGTAAAGAAACTGCGACTAGAAATACAAGCTATTTTAGAGCAAGGAAAATGAACAGAATGTTTAAAATCACATAGAGCGATATCACGATCTGAGCGCCTATTTTGTTTACTTTCAGGCTGGTCTCGTTTTTATCGGCATCATGAAATTTCAGGGCTATAGCTGAAACGATCAGGATGGCGAGTATTCCGAGAAAGGTTAGCGTATGCAGCGTGTCGACCAATGAAAAGGAGGAGGATTCGGGCAATAATGAGTCAATAATATATTTGTTACCAACGGCGGCAAACAGACCACCAACGGGCAATCCAAAACGTGGCTCGAGTTCAGCGGGATGGGGTGTGAAGCTGATCGCGGCAATTAAAAAAGAAATATACATTCCGATGAAGATCTTCATGAACAATCCCCAGGCGTCCCGTTCGAGGTCCATCTCAATTCTGAATTGCGAGAACACGGAAGATTCCTTTCCGGCACGCGAGTCTCCAAAGCCGGTTTTGTAATCATTTTCACCGATAGACACTTTGAAGTCTTTGATAGTCCATCCGTCGATAGCTTCTTTTTTATCGTAGAGACTTCCTTTTTTGTCGGCCGCGAAGATCAGACTTTTATTATCGAACAATGTGTTCTCGATCTGTACTTTGAGATGCTGTTTGTCAAACGGAAAATCTTCCACATTCCAGTGTTCCTTCATCACACATTTCATTTTCATAATGACCCACGCCTTTCCTTCCAGGCTGTCCATAATAATATCGGGTGTGTCAATGGATTTGGCGTTGGGTATATCGAGTTGCGTAGCGAAATTAAAATCGGGATTGTTATAGAGAAACCATAGCCAGAACCGTACGGTATATTCCTTATCATGAAAATTGATATCATGAACACTGATAACGTACGCTCCTACTTTTACGGTGTCCGGGTGGGAAGATCTGATAGAATCCGGCTGGGCCGAGCCCGACCAACACAAGAAACTGAAAAAAAAGAGCAAAAAAATGGGTTTCACAGGCACCAAAAATAACAAACGGATTCAGAAAAGCTTCTTCTAAAGCTTAGAACTTTCGGAAAGCTATGTTAATTTCAGCCAAAATTAAATACTATGTACAGTACACTGCTTCTGGCTCACTCCTATAACCGTTACATTGTTTTGCTTTTACTGGTGGTTGTTATCATCAAATCTTTTTCTGCCTGGAGGAACAGGAAACCATTCGATAAATCTGACGATCAGTGGAGTTTGTTTTTATTGATTTTTACCCACTTGCAACTTGTTGTCGGGCTTCTTTTATATTTTGTCAGCCCATGGGTAAAATTTGGCCCTGATACAATGAAAGATAAATTCATACGCTACTGGACCGTCGAACATACTACCGGTATGTTGATTGCCATAGTCCTGATAACGATCGCGCGTATTTCCATGAAAAAAATGTCTTCAGCAGAGGCTAAACATAAACGTCTTTTTGTTTTCAATCTGCTGGCGCTGATCGTAATTCTTACCATAATCTTCTTTAGCGGAAGAGGATTGTTGAAATCTACCTATTAGCGGAGAGCAGATATAAGAAACGAAAAGCCAGGAACTCAACCCTGGCTTTTTTATTTAAAGTGATCGCTAATGTTTAACTTTACTTAAAACAAACCTACTTGCGATGAGAGCATCTTTACTTTTTATTTCTTTGCTGGCCAATTTCTCCATTCTCGCTCAACAAACGGGTAATCGCTATGAATTGATCAATATGGGAAAGCCGGTCAATACGTTTCGTCACGAAGCGGCTCCGATCGTTTCACCGGATGGAAACACCTTGTATTTCTTCGTTCAGAATCATCCGGATAATACCTATGGGAAAGAAGACAGTCAGGATATATGGGTTACCAAGAAAGATGATAAAGGCGCGTGGGGTGCTCCTCAGCATTTAAGTTCTCCGTTCAATCAGAATAGATCAAACCAGGTCTTTACCATCCTGCCGGATGGAAGTTTGTTTATAAAAGGAGGCCGTTCAAAAAATGAGAAAGGATTTTCAATCGTAAGCCAGGGAGGAAGTTTGCGGGAACTGGATGTTAAAGATTTTGGAAAAATGAACAAGGGAAGATTCTATGGTGCTACCATGTCGGCCGATGGAAAGCATATTGTTATTTATTTTAGTGAAGTGGAAAGTAGCCCCAACAGTGATCTATATGCAACACATCTACAACCTGACGGCTCATGGCCCCGCCCGGTAAAATTAAAGTTAAGCACTACACTCGATGACGTCGGCCCTTTTATCGGCCCCGATCAAACTACACTGTATTTCGGAAGTGCGCGTCAGTCTCCCGGCAGACAGGGAGGCGTGGATATCTACAAAAGCGCACGGCTGGACGATACCTGGACAAATTGGGGTGAACCGGTCAATCTTGGCAAACCGATCAACACCGGAGGTCTTGATTATTATTTTACCATGGACAACGCCGGCAATGTTTTTACCAGCCGTGCGAACAAGGCATTGGAAGGTGCACAACTTGATCTCTACATGCTGGTTCCCAAAGAATTTAAGATCAACCTGGTGGGAACGGTCACCAATCAAAAAACAAAAGATCCGGTACAGGCGGATGTACTTTTAAAACTAAAAGACAAAGATCCGTTAAAATTTAAATCGGATACCGAAGGTAAATTTGAAACAAGCATCAAGGAAGTTAAACAGTACAGCGTTGATGCAAGCGCCACTGGCTTTTTGCCAAAGTCACAGGATTTCACGCTCCCGACACTGAATAACGATACAACGGTTTATGTGGAGATGGCACTTACTCCCGTAGCAAAGAAATTGATTTTGACAGGGAATGTTTACGATAAAAAGACTGAACAGCCTGTTACGGCAAAACTGAACATAACCGTAAAGGGTGACAAAAAAACCAATTTCAAGCTGGAAGCGACAGGAGGCAAGTATGAGCAGGAACTGTCAAAGACGGGATGGTATATGGTATCGGCTTCGGCTGAAGGTTATATCAATGCAGCAGACAGCCTCTTTATAGAGGATCCGGAAATGACACCCGTTACCAAAGATATTTATCTGCAGCCAATCGAGATCGGTTTAACGGTTCGATTGAAAAATATCTATTTTGATTTCGATAAGACATCGCTTAAATCACAATCCTTTGTAGAACTCAACAAGGTGGTGGATTTCTTGAAACAAAATCACACCGTTGAAATTGAGATCTCCGGTCATACCGACAGTAAAGGTTCAGATGATTATAATCTGAATTTATCGCAGGGCCGTTCGCAAGCTGTTGTGGATTATCTGATCAGTCAGGGTATTGATAGCAGCCGTCTTACGGCACACGGTTACGGAGAGACCAAGCCGATCGATACAAACGACACAGAAGAAGGCCGCGCGAATAATAGACGGGTTGAGTTTACAGTGGTGAAGAAATAAGGATGGCGGATAAGGTTAATGGTTAAAAGTTATTGCTGTCCCGGCTGGTTAAAATATCAATGCTAAACTATTGAATTTATTCTATTGTTGGAGCTTAAAGAGACCCACGCTTAACATTCTGCGCGCGTCACGATTTTTCATAATTTTGCGAGACGCTCACAAAAGAGATCCTATTTTTCCAAATGCGTGCTGGTGAGCGTAAAAAAAAACAATTCACCCATCAAGCCGCGGCTTGATGGGTGAATTGTTTTTTTTGTAAATGCTTAAAACGCAGGCGTTTTAAGTTTTTTCCTTCCTTTACGAAGGCGTATGATCTTACGAGATCATACGCCTTCGTAAATGTTTTTACCGCGCAACTACGCTTATGCCATGAAATGCTTCATGTAGCTGCGCGGAAGCATACAGAAAGCTGATAGAACGAGGTTTTTGCATTACGAACATTTTTCTGGAACGCTAAAAGTTGAAAGTGTTTACGATAGACAATACTGTTAACTATTAACATTTAAACTAATATCGTTGCTGAACAGCAAGATATTCTTTGATATGCTTAATAGTTTCTTCCACGGTTGTGGCGACTAGCACTTTGTAACTTCCGATATTCTTAAAAAAGCGGATGGTAACTTCATCCTGGTTGAGAAGAATAACTTTTTTATTGGCTTTGATGGCAAGCGCTACTTCGGATGCTGTTCCTGCGGCCATGCCCAACACGACAACAACATGACTGGATAATACACAAAGATAATTTCTGCCGCTGTTCATGCCCGTTACAATTCTGATCTGAGCATTTTCGGAAGCGCCCTTTTCTGTTTCGGTTGGGAGAATTCCGATCGTTAGACCGTCGGCATCTCGAGCGCCTTTCATGACGGCGTCCATAACACCGAAGCTCCGGCCGCCGGTTAAGGTAACCCAGCCTTCTTTGGCAATGGCTTTACCTAAATCAAACGCCATAATATTTTCGTCAGGAGTGGCCCCTTCACCGGGGCCCATTACGCCGACCATTGTTTTTGTAGACATAAAAAAGAGAATTGATACTACGAAAGTAGTTAGCGAAAAACCCAATTACAACTCTTTTCATTCGTTTGCTGAATTCTTTTTGGCTTATAGTCAAAATAACCACTTAACCATTTATTGTGAAATATAGAAAAGCCAAATTCTATGCTGCTTCAGGGCGTTTAGGGCGTATCAAATTCGCACGCACACTCCTGACACCGATAGACTTTTTGTTTTGGGAAAAAGATTCCAAAAAATAAAAAACTTAAAATTGACGAGAATTTTTGTGTAAGCCGTCGCGGAAAATCGCGGTCTACCTTGTTTGAATGACATAGCGGACATTTCGTTATAATGTCTCTGTCAACTATTAAATTGCTTTCATCCATTATTTGTCGGGCGCGTTCTTCATCCTGAGCGAACAAGTGCAACCGGATATTGAAGATCATGAAATTCTGGCCCGGATAAAGATTTGCCAGATTTTCCTCCGTTAGAAAGCAAGGAATACCATACGCGTCCAGTTTAGTCTTGACAATATTGGCGTCGATGGAATTTTCGAATTTCTTGAATACGACAATTTCTTCTTCTCGTTCCATGCCTTTGTAGGATTACCGAATGTACGTTTTTTAAACGACATCACGTTTGCAAAGGTTTAAAACCATTAAATCATACATTAAAACGGATTCACACGCAAAAAAATTATTAAGTTTAACAATGCGAATACTTTTCTTTCTCTGTTTTCTGGTAACTATTCAGGGTTTTCCTCAGCTGACGCCGGCGAAACAACATGCTTTGAATGACTGCGTCGAGTATGCTAACAAGTCAGCGGCGGAGGTAACATCGGTTGTAAAAAGTATCATCGATTACTACCCGGGCATCCACCGTAAAAACACATGGGGTGTCCGGTATACTTGCCCGGTACAGCTGGAAGATTATTATTTAACAAAGGCATTAACAGACAGCAAAGTTTTGGGTGTTGCAGCTTCTGCCGTCAATTTAAAAGTAAAGGCCCTTCGCGCTTCGGCAGAGAAAATTGATGAACGATGCAAAGCTCTGGACACCTACCATAAACTGGAAGATTATAAACAAGATAACTTTGCAAAGGCAGAGTCGATCATCCGTGAATTTCAGGTTTTGTTACTGGAATACAGGCAAAAACAGAAAGAGCTTTCGGATGAACTGGAATCATCCTATAAAAAAATGGTCGTCTATAGCGACAATAATGCTTATTATAAAACCGACAGGTTAATGTCGCAGCAGATTCTAAAGGAAAGATCTCTTATCGATTCGTGGTCTTTCAATTTAAAGGAAGATGTCCCAACAGGTTGGCCTGTTGATAAACTGGCGCAAAGTATCGCTGAAACGGACAAGCAATTAAAAAATTTTTATGCCTATAAACCGGATCTTCAATACCCGACGTCGAGTATGTATGGCTCATTCAAAAGCTCACTAAGCTCAATACTGGAGGTTAAGCGCTCCGCACTAGACGATTATAATACGGAAGCAAAAAAATCCGATCGCCATAGTAACGAGGTGTACCTTGATCTTATCAATTATTTTAACGGAACACTTATTACGGACTTTAACACCTATGTACAATATGCAGAGGCCAATAATTATCATGGACTAAAGATCATTCAATATGTTCCGGTCTTCGAGATCCGTACGGCCGCAAAGACAGAAACAGCAGAGGTCAAACCATTTAGTGACATACCGCACAAATCTTTTGCGCTGACACCAACTAAAACCGTCATTCAAAAATCTGTTTTTGAATCACTGATTCTTTACATAGAGTTTATTAACGAGTCACTTCGCCAGACCGGCTATCTGCAGTTGGTCGTGCGGAACCTTAATTCGGATGCCGCCTATTATAAGGACCTCACTTCTTACAAAGGCAAAGGCGGCATGCAGTATGATTACAAAACCTATCAGCTTCCTCTGTCGCTTTATCAACAGGCTACTGCACCCAATAAACTTCCGGCGGCTGTCGCTAAATCATTAAACGAACAGGCTGAAGTACTTCTCAACATTATGAAAGAAATGGACCAGCAAAGTGCATGGCTCGAAACAGAGACGGAGCAGAAAAACTACGAGAAAGACAATCTTAAAAAGGTTTATGAAACGCTGGAACGCTACCGAGTTTTGTTTGATGCCTTCGATTCCAAAAAAGAACAATTATATAGTGATGTCAGGAAAGTGTACGAGTCCTATACCATTGCCAATCCCGGAAGTTCATGGTACGTTTCGGGCAAAGCGTTACAGGATTTAACCGACCTGGATCACGGTGCACTTTTTCAGGCGAAGGCCTACTACAAAGGAGACGCAAAAATAACATCTATTTCTACGGAGAAAATTGATCAAACCTTACGTGACGTTATTTCAAAAGAGTATACCAATATGAAAGGCATACAAAAGATCGGACGCAACAACGGTCTTTGCCCGTATACGCCCTATGAAGATCTGCCGCAGTCTTCAAAGTATTTACGCGAGAAACTGGATAAACTAAAACCCGCTACCGGATCGGGTTACAATCACCCCTATCATGACATGGTCTATCAGTACAATGACGTTGTGGATGAACTGAACAAATTCAGCGAGCTATCGAAAGAAGTTTATCTGTTAAAGACCGTCAAGCAACCGGAGTTATTTTTTGTAGAATATCCTGATAAAAAACAACAACCAAAAGAAGAGAAAGAGGATGTTCAAAAGCCTGTGGTGGATGTTGTAAAAGAAACAGAGAAACCGGTTGCGAATGATGCGACGGTAATACCGATACCTCCACAACCGGCACAAATTAAAACGCAACACGATACTGTTTATATCGAGAAGCGTGACACAATTTACCTGGCCGAACATGACACCAACCTCCGGTCGATGGAAGGGTATGCCACCAATAATATGATCTTGCTTCTGGATGTCTCGGGATCTATGAATGCACCTGAAAAACTTCCGCTGTTAAAAAAATCGGTGCTCGATCTTTTGCAAATGATGCGGGCGGAAGATGAGGTATCCATTGTAGTATACTCGGGTAAGGCAAAAATATTATTGGAACCGACATCCTTTAAAGACGAACAGAGAATTAAAAGTGTGATCGAAAAATTAAAATCGGAAGGGAAGACTGACGGAAATGCCGGTCTCAAGCTGGCGTATAAAGTTGCTGACGAAAATTATGTGAGAGGCGGTAACAACCGGATCATATTAGCGACCGACGGTGAGTTCCCGATCAGCGAAGAAATGTTTGGGCTGGTGAAGAAATCTTCCGGTGAAGATATTTTTATTTCGGTTTTTAACTTCGGACAAGGAAGTGCTTCGGTAAAAAACCTGGAGAAACTTTCAACGATGGGTAAAGGAAACTACGAACACATCACGAAAGAAAATATGGAATTGAAGTTGATCCGGGAAGCAAAGTCGAAACGGACAAAGTAAAAATATGGAATGTAATGCCACCCGCAAGGAAGGATTTGAGAGCAGGTGTGTAAGAAACCTGGAGCGCATGACCAGAAAGTCATTATAAAAATTAAATATCTCTTGTAACATCCGCTATTTCCCACCGTCTTGCCTTTGAAACGAAACAAATGAACCTCGAAGCTTTTCAAAACCGGGTTATGCCTGTCAAAAACAAGCTTTTTCGCTTTGCCCTTCGATTTTTGGGCAATGAAGACGAAGCCAAAGACGTGGTTCAGGAAGTTCTGATCAAGGTGTGGAACGGCCGCGATCAAATGGACGAAGTACAAAACTGGGAGGCCTGGTGTATGCGCATCACCAAAAACCTTTCACTCGATCGGATTCGTTCGCTCAATCGCCGACAAACACAACCTATCGAAAGCGGACTGGAAGTTCGCCAGCATGACCTTACACCTCACGAAACCACAGAGCAAAAAGAAAGCATGCAAAGTATCAATGATCTGATTGCCACCTTGCCAGAGAAGCAACGGCAAATCATACACCTTCGGGATATTGAAGGTTACAGTTATACGGAGATCTGTGAAATTCTGGAACTGGATATGAACCAGGTAAAAGTGAATCTGTTCAGAGCGAGAACAGCCGTGCGCGAGAAATTAATAAAGATAAATGCCTATGGACTCTAAGAAAATAGAAGAATTGCTGGAAAAGTACTGGAATTGTGAGACCTCGCTCGAGGAGGAGAAACAGCTTCGTGATTACTTTCAGGCCCGGGATGTTCCGCAGCATTTGAAAGAACCTGCGGCATTATTCCGTTATTTCGAGTCACAAAAAAACAGATCGCTGCAAGACCGTGCATTTGACAGTGAGGTTACCAGGAATATTACCACTGGCAAAACAAGAAGATTACTTTACAACACGATGCGCATCGCTGCGGGCGTAGCCGTATTGATCATCGCCGGTTGGTTTGTTCGAAAAGAGATTCACAAAACGGATACCACTATGGTAGCAGTGGATACCTATGATGATCCGAAGCAAGCCTTTGAAGAGACCAAAAAGGCATTGTTAATGATCTCCAGTAGTTTTGGAAAAGCGGAAGAACAGGCAAAGAAAATAAATCTCTTTAACGAAGCACAGCAAGAAATAAAACCCAAAACTCAAAAAGTTGAGGGTGTGTAAAAAAATTTGGAACCGAAAAAATTCAGAAACATGAAAAAGATAGTAATAACAGCAATACTTATGATGACGCTACTAGGCGCTAAGGCGCAGGATGCCATCTCAAAATTTTATTCCAAGTATCAGAACGATGAGTCGTTCACGCAGGTAACGATCTCCAGCAAAATGTTCAGCTTGTTCACCAACATGGATGCTGACACAAAAGAGGATAAAGAAGTTCTGGAGGCCATTAGCAAGTTAAAGGGCTTGCGTATACTGGCGAAAGAGGATGCACGCAACGCAAGAGACCTTTACAAAGAAGCCTTTACAATCATACCGGTGAAGGATTACGAAGAACTGATGACCGTTCGCGATAAGGACAAAGACATGAAGTTCCTGATCAAAGAGAATGGAGGCAAGATCTCCGAATTGTTGATGATCATGGGTGGTACAAAACAGTTTATGATCCTGAGCTTGTACGGAGAGATCGATTTGAAACAGGTTTCACACCTGGGAAAGAAGATGAACGTAAGCGGTCTCGAGAATCTTCATAACCTGAATAAGGATGACGACAAGTCAGACAGCAAAGACAAAAAACCTGAATTTACCAAGTAGTCAATTATCACAGGATATCAGTAAAAGCTGCAGCTTTACAAGTTCTTGCAGCTTTCTGATATCTTATGAATAAAAAAAATATCATGAAGTCTCTCCCTATAGTTTTAATGCTGTTGCTGCCTGTCATCGCTTTGCCCGCGCAAAGTAAAACCACGGAATCGCTTAACCAGAAGTATTCGGATTCCAAAGTCTTTTTCTTTTACAATAATACGCTCCGGATGCTCAACCAAAGCGATGATAAAGATTTTGACGCCTTGATAAAGGATATCGAAAAGATGAAGTTTCTTTGGATCAATAAGCCGAACACTTTTGGCAACGCTGACTATAAAAAAATAACATCCGATTATAAAAAAGAATCATTTGAAGAGATCATGACAAGTCGCCATCAGGGAAAGAACTTCGATATCTTCATGAAAGAGAAGGATGGAAAAACGAAGGGCATGCTGGTACTGGTAAATGACTCGACCAACCTGTATGTATTGGATATTGTCGGAAGTATTGCGCTGGATAAAGTGACGAAGCTTTACAGCATGCTTGATGAGAGTTCCGATATCCGAAAAAAAA
>JGI24890J29729_1001373_pt1 | contig 11142 bp, 6 predicted proteins | sample FreactcultureFD7_FD_29729 | JGI IMG/M metagenome (IMG submission 29729)
TCTTTCAGTCCGGAATTTTGCAGTTGATCGATGCCTAATGATTTCTTTTTCATGTATTGAATCGAAAATCTTTCGGCTTCCATAACATGTGAAAGTATCTGATTGATTGACCATTTCCCGGGTTTGATGCTGCAGTTCAACTTCTCTTCCGATAATTCAGAAACTCGTTTTAAGAGGTTTTCTTTCTCGATTTCCAGTGTGTCGAAGACTTTCCGAAGAGCTCTGTTCAAGGGAGTTCGATTTTATTAAAGTAACACATTTTGCGTGAGACAACCCGACTTATTCTTTTTTGGAATTCAGGATTAAGCACTATACTTGCTGACATTGTTTATCATTTCATGTCCGAATTTCGACTTTATTTTGACCTGGGAAAAGAGCATATTTTAGATTATGTGCATGGGTATGATCACATTTTATTTGTCGTGGCCCTTAGCGCTTTATATTTAATGCGCGACTGGAGGCAGGTTCTGATTTTGGTAACGGCCTTTACAATCGGTCATTCCATTACACTGGCCTTATCAACGTTAAATATCATTTCCGTTAAGGCCGATCTTATTGAATTCCTTATTCCGCTTACAATTTTTATCACCGCGGTTTCCAATCTTTTCAGGGACGAAGAAAATCTGGGTGACCGGGCAATTCAGGTGAATTATTTCTACGCCTTGTTTTTCGGCCTTATTCATGGCCTGGGATTTTCCAATTACTTACGTAGCATTCTGGGTAAAAATCACGGTATCATAACCCAGTTATTCGCCTTTAATGTAGGCCTTGAGTTTGGTCAAATAATAATTGTTGTGATCTTCCTTGCGGCAAGTTTTATTTTAGTTGATATTTTTACATTGAATCGCAGGGATTGGAAAATGGTCATTTCATCAGCTGTTGCCGGTATGGCATTGCTCCTGATGAAGGATAAGATTTTTTGGTAAGACTTTATTAACCTATAAATACATATGAGAAGTGTTTTTTTTGCAGCAGCCTGCCTGCTAGCGTGTGTCGTTGCCATTGCGCAGGATGCTCCAAAGTGGCAAGGAAAATTCGAACAGCTGGGTCAGCAATTACCCACGCCAAATGAGTATCGTACTGGCTCTGGTTCGCCCGGACCGAAGTATTGGCAACAGCGGGCAGATTACGTTATCAGCGCTGAATTGAATGATGACAACCAAAGTATCACCGCGTCCGAAACAATAAACTATCATAATAATTCACCCGATAACCTGAAATATCTCTGGCTTCAGGTGGATCAAAACGTCTTTGAAAAAGGGAGCAACACGCCGAAGACCGCTACCAACGCGGTAAAAGATTCTGTCTCGGCAAAAGCGGCAGCAGCAACCTACAACCTGTACGATTTTGACGGCGGATTTAAAATCAAATCCGTGAAGGATGCTTCTGGAAAAGATCTTCCATACTCGATCGTTAAGACCATGATGCGGATCGATCTACCGTCTCCACTGAAGTCTGGCGAGAAGATAAACTTTTCTATTGAATGGTCTTTTAACATTACCAACCGCAGCACGGTAGGTGGCAGAAGCGGCTTCGAATATTTTCCGGAAGATGAAAATTACGTTTATACCATTGCACAATGGTTTCCACGCATGTGTGTATACGATGATTATCAAGGCTGGCAAAATAAACAGTTCCTGGGAGCGGGAGAATTTGCATTGGCCTTTGGCGATTATAAAGTTCGCCTTACCGTTCCCGCTGATAATATTATTGCCGCTACCGGAATGTTAAAAAATCCACAGGAGGTTTTAACAAAGACTGAACAGGAACGATTTGAAAAGGCCAAAACGGCCTTCGATAAACCTGTTATAATCGTTACGCAAGCGGAGGCGATGCAAAAAGAAAAAACAAAATCGAAAGAAAAGAAGACATGGGAATTTCACGCTGAAAATGTGCGCGATTTTGCCTTTGCTTCCTCGCGGAAATTTATCTGGGATGCACAGGCTGTAAAAATTGGCAACAAGGTTCCGCTGGCCATGTCTTTTTATCCGAAGGAAGGCAACCCGCTTTGGGAACGTGAATCGACTAACGCAGTAAAAAATACCTTGGTAACGTACTCAAAGTATACGATCGATTATCCTTATCCTGTTGCCATTTCTGTTCACACTGCAGACATTGGAATGGAGTATCCGATGATCTGTTTTAACTGGGGCCGGCCAAACAAAGACGGGTCGTATGATGATCGTATTAAAAACAGAATGCTCGGTGTGGTGATCCATGAAGTCGGTCATAATTTTTTCCCCATGATTATAAACTCCGATGAACGTCAGTGGACCTGGCAGGACGAGGGCATTAATACATTTATCCAGTACAGAACGGAAACCGAATGCTATCCGGGGTATCCATCAAGACGCGGTCCGGCCGATAAAATCATTCCGTATATGAAAGGGGATAAAGGCATTCAGCGTCCGTTAATGACCAACTCTGAACAAATTGTTCAATTCGGGGCGGAGCAGTATAGCAAGTGCGCTACCGCGTTGAATATTTTACGCGAGACCGTTATGGGCCCTGAACTTTTTGATAAGGCCTTTAAGGAATATGCTACACGCTGGGCTTTCAAACATCCGAAACCGGCAGACTTTTTTCGCACCATGGAAGATGCCTCTGCAATAGATCTTGATTGGTTTTGGAAAGGATGGTTTTATACAACCGATCACTGTGATCAATCGATTGAACAGGTGAAATGGTTCCGGTTGCGAAATGATCAGGCAAGCATAGAGAACAATGACGTAAAATCTAAAAAAGGCGATCTGTCAGAACCTCAAAAAAAATATGAGAATTTCAACAATGGCCCGGAACCTTTAACATTGATCGATACCGATCCTCGCTTTTATGGTGAATTTGTAAGTCGCATCAACGACAAAGCTATTATGCAAAAACTTGATGGTAAAAATGTTTACGAGGTTACGTTGGCTAATAAAGGAGGTCTTGTTATGCCGGTGATCCTTCAGTGGATTTATAAGGACGGTACACGGGAGACTGAAAAAATTCCGGCAGAAGTATGGCGCCTCAATGAAAGTAAGTTTAGCAAGGTGTTTGTCAAAAGCAAGGAAGTTGTAAGCGTTATTCTTGATCCAAATCTGGAAACAAGTGATGTTAATGCAGAAGACAATATTTTTCCGCGAATACAGCAACCTTCTAAATTCGACGATTTCAAAAAAAAGGGTAATTAGTTACGTAACCCTCGTATAAATTATTATAAAAGTGCCGGGTTTTTCCAGGCACTTTTGCTATCATTAAGGCTGATTTTATTAACCTGAAAATGAAAACCATTCTACTATTGATGGCCACCGTAGCCATGTCTGCTGCTGTAGCCCAAACAACTCCGAACTGGAAAGGGAAATTTGAACAGTTGGGTCAGGAGTTACCGACACCGAATTCATATCGTACAGGCTCAGGTGCACCCGGTCCCAATTACTGGCAACAACGTGCCGATTACGTGATCGATGTAGAAGTAAACGATGACACACAGGTGCTCACCGGAAAAGAGACCATAACGTATTATAACAACGCTCCGGAGCCGCTGGCTTTTTTATGGCTTCAGCTTGACCAAAATCTTTTTGCTGATAATAATATGACGAATAAAACGCAAACCGGTATTGTTCGCGATTCTATTCCGGCTAAATTTTTTGGCCCTTCAGCAGAAATAGTTTCGAATGACTATAAAGGAGGTTATACTATTAAATCAGTAAAAGAGGCCAGTGCGAAGCCGCTTTCTTATATCATCAATTACACCATGATGCGCATCGATCTTCCGGCACCCTTAAAGACAGGAGAAAAATTTATTTTCTCTGTTGAATGGAATTATCATGAATATGATCGCAATGAGTTTTTTACAGGTAGAGGAGGCTATGAATACTTTCCGGAAGACGGTAATTATGTTTACACGTTTGCGCAATGGTTCCCACGCATGTGTGTATTCGATGATTACGAAGGATGGCAGAATAAACAATTTCTCGGATTAGGTGAGTTTGCATTGACATTCGGAAATTATAAAGTAAGGATCACCGTTCCTTCCGATCATATCGTTGGTGCCAGTGGCTGGCTGCAGAATCCAAAGGAAGTATTGAGTAAAGAACAGCTGGATCGTTTTGAAAAGGCAAAAAAATCTTTTGACGCGCCGGTCATTATCGTTGCGCAGGAAGAGGCTACGCAAAAAGAAAAATCAAAACTAAAAGATAAAAAGACATGGGAATTTCATGCTGATAACGTACGTGATTTTGCCTTTGCATCCTCCCGGAAATTTATCTGGGATGCACAGGCCGTCAAGGTTGGCGATAAAACTCCGCTCGCGCAGTCGCTCTATCCAAAAGAAGGGAACCCTTTGTGGGGCAAAGAATCCACCAAGGCAGTTAAAAACGCATTGGAAGTCTATTCTGCACGTACAATCGAGTATCCATATCCCACCGCCTATTCAGTTCATACCGCCAATCAAGGCATGGAATATCCAATGATCTGTTTTAACGGTGGCCGCCCGAATAAAGATGGGACCTATTCTCAACAGACATTAACCAGCATGGTGCATGTGGTCATTCACGAAGTTGGACACAACTTTTTTCCCATGATCGTAAATTCCGATGAGCGCCAATGGTCCTGGATGGATGAAGGCCTGAATTCTTTTCTGGACAAGGAAACTTTACAGGAGCGCTATCCTGAATTAAATTACAATCGTGGCATACCAAAAACAATTGTCCCTTTTATGAAAGGAGAAAAAAGTCAGATGCGCCCGATCATGTCAATGTCGGATAACATACGTCAGAGCGAGTTTGGTCCGAACGCCTATACCAAACCTTCTGCTGCATTAACGCTGTTACGCGAAACGGTAATGGGCAAAGAATTATTTGATAAGGCCTTCAAGGAGTATGCACAGCGGTGGGCTTTTAAGCATCCCAAGCCGGCAGACTTTTTTCGCACACTGGAGGACGCCTCGGCGGTAGACCTGGACTGGTTCTGGAAAGGTTGGTTTTACGGAACGGATAATGTAGATGTTGAATTGGCGGATGTAAAATGGTTCAAGCTAAAAAATGAAAAGATAGATCCCGAACATAAAGAAGTGAAGGCGAAAGGCGGTGACCTGAATGCTTCGCCGAAAGACAATAATCCAACGGATTTTAGTAAAGGTCCGCAGGAATTTACCGTTTTAAATACTCCTGATCAGTTTTACGGAGAATTTAAAAGCCGTATAGATGACAATGCACTGCGGCAGAAACTTGAGAATAAAAACATTTACCAATTAAAGTTCAAAAATATTGGTGGCCTCGTTACGCCACTGGTTATTGAATGGACCTACAAAGACGGTTCGAAGGAAATTGAGCGGATTCCTGCGGAAATATGGAGGCTTAATGAAAATGAGATATCGAAAGTGTTTGTAAAAGAAAAGGAAGTTGTCAATATCGTTGTCGACCCTAATGCAGAACTTGCCGATGTTGACGTAGCAAATAATACATTTCCTAAAAAGACTGTAGAGTCAAAGTTTGATCAATTCAAAAAGAATAATTAAATAGCGGCCCATTAGTTTACAGGAGATAAAGAAGGTCAGGTATTTTTACCTGGCCTTTTTTAATTTTTATTATTTTTAGAATCCAAATGCAGTTTATGCATAAACCGGTGCACGACGGGTGACAAGAAAACCGCAACTGTGCTTAGAAAGGCGACTCCGCTAAAAATGGAGTAGATGGATGCAAACCATTTAGCGCCGTCATTTTTCATGGGATCGACGGGCCCCATGCCGGTTAATATCATGGAGGCGTTTAAAAGAGAATCGAGCCAGTTTAAATCATTGGTGTAGTGATATCCGATCACACCGATCCCTAAAGAAAAGCTTATCAGCAGAAAACTAAAACCCGCATAACGCAGAACACGCACGATGAATTTTCTGCGTGGCAGCAGGGGCTTTGATTTATGCTCAAAGGAGGAAGGCATCATGAGGATCATAGTGAGAATAGTTTACTGATTTTATCAAGATCGACATTTCCTCCGGAAAGAATAATCCCAACTTTTTTATTTTTGAATTTATCTTTGTTTTTCATAACAGCGGCGAATGGCACGGCTGAAGAAGGTTCAATAATAATTTTCATCCGCTCCCACAGCAAGCGCATGGATGCAACGATCTCCGTATCATTTACAGTAATGATTTCCTTTACCAGCTCCAGAATGATGGGTAATGTCTTATCGCCCAGCGACGTCAGGAGGCCATCGGCAATTGTATTGGCCTGAGATGGTTCAGGTTTACGGCTTTGCATCGAACGAAAAGCATCGTCCGCGCCTTCGGGTTCAGCACCGATGATAATTGTTTTGGAAGAAAAATATTTTGCAGACAGGGCGGTTCCACTTATCAAACCACCACCACCGACAGGAGTAAGAATAAAATCGAGATCATTAACCTCTTCAAATAGTTCTTTGGAGGCGGTTGCTTGCCCTGCGATCACATCATAATTATTGAATGGATGGATCTCCGTGGCGTCCGTTTTTTTGATTACTTCTTTCAGCGTGTCTTCTCTTGATTGGAGTGTTGGCTCACAATCATAAATTTCTCCCCCGTATCCGATCACACCTTTTTTCTTGATCTCAGCAGCCGTTCGCGGCATGACGATGAAAGATTTAATTCCCAAGATCTTAGCAGACCGTGCTACTGCCTGAGCATGATTGCCGGAAGAGTGCGTTGCAATACCTTTCTCACGATCTTTTTCTGACAGGGAGAGCGCTGCATTCATGGCACCCCGCGCCTTAAAAGCGCCTACTTTCTGAAAATTTTCACACTTGAAAAACAAGTGGCATCCGGCGATTACATTAATGCCATCGGATGTCATTATAGGTGTGCGATGAATGTAGGATTTGATGCGTTGATGTGCATGCTCGATATCTGATCTTGAAGGAGTCATTTTATTTTATAATTCAACCTCAAACTAATTAATGCGCTTCTAACCAATTTAGACCAACACCGATCTCAACTTCCATTGGTACCTCCAGTTGAACGGCATTTGCCATTAGTTTCACAACATTTTCCTTCACAAATTCTGTTTCTTCTTTATGTAGATCAAATACGAGTTCATCATGCACTTGCATCGTCATACGGGTTCTCAGCTTTTCTTTCAGTAGCCAATTGTGGATGTTGATCATCGCAATTTTTATGATGTCTGCCGCACTTCCTTGTATGGGTGCGTTGATAGCATTCCGCTCAGCGAATCCACGTGTCGCCATGTTGCGCGAATTGATATCACGCAGGTAACGTCTTCTGCCCATTAACGTCTCCACGTATTCTTTCTCTTTTGCCTTGCTGATGGAGTCATTCATGTACTGCTTGATCGCGGCAAATTCAGTGAAATACGATTTGATAATTTCGGCTGCCTCCGAGCGGGCAATGCCCAGATTTTGAGCAAGACCGAAAGCGGAGCTGCCGTATAATATTCCAAAGTTTACTTCCTTGGCTTTTCGACGCATATCTGCCGTTACTTCTTCGAGCGCGACTTTAAAAACTTTTGCCGCCGTGGTCGTATGGATATCACGCTTGTTGCGGAAGGCGTCGATCATGATCTCATCGTGTGCAAAGGAAGCCGCGATGCGTAATTCGATTTGCGAATAATCGGCCGACATGAACAAGTAATCCTCACCGCGAGAGATGAAAGCTTTCCGTATAAGCCTTCCTTTCACGGTTCGTATGGGAATGTTTTGAAGATTGGGGTTATTGGAACTCAATCTTCCAGTGGCGGCAACGGCTTGTCTATAGTCAGTGTGAATGCGGCCATCTACTTTGCTAATCATTTTTGGCAATGCGTCGACATACGTAGAACGTAGTTTTTCATATTCACGATAGTCGAGTATTCTTTTAGCGATTTCATGCTTTTCAGTGAGTGTTAACAACACGTCTTCTCCGGTTGCATACTGGCCTGTTTTTGTCTTTTTAGGTTTTTCGGCAAGCTTCATTTTATCGAACAGGATCTCGCCAAGCTGCTTGGGTGAACCGATGTTGAATTCCGTTTCAGCCAGGGCGTAAATTTCTTTCTGCACGATTTCACTTTCTTCACGCATGGACTCCGACATTTTCGCCAGTGCATCTACATCGACTTTAACGCCTTCATACTCCATGCTCGCCAATACACAAACGAGCGGCATTTCAATATCGCTCATGAGCCTGGCGTGCCCTCTGCTTTCAAGCTCTTGCTGAAGTTTGTCTTTTAGTTGAAGGACAAGATCGGCTCGCTCGCAAACATGGTTCTTTTGTTTTGAATGAATGTCGGCATACAAATCATATCCCAGGTATTGATTGCACAATACCGTCAGATCGTGTGATGACTCCGGTTCGATGAGATAGTGAGCCAGCATGGTGTCAAAGAAAGGGCCTTCCAGGTTGGCATTGGCTTTTTTTAATGCCAGTATTGTTGCTTTGAGATTATGACCAATTTTTAGAATATCCGGGTTATGAAATATGGGATCAAACTCTTTCACGATTTGCTTTAATTCTTCGACAGACTGTACCGGCACGAAATGAGCTTCCTTGGGTTGGCAGGAGAACGCAAATCCCTTTAAATGATAACCGAAATTTGGGACATCATCCGTGATAGACTCTATAGAGATTATTTTCTGTTGCTGTAGTACTGCAATTAATTTTTTCCGGTCTTCGGCAGAATCGTATTGATGATACGTTGCATTGCCAGGACTAAAATCCTTTTTATCACCTTCTTCCACAACGACTGCTGCCTTACTGAACATGGAGAGTTGTGGTGTTTGAGGTTTGCGTTGCTGGGTGGTTGCAGGAGTGGATTCACCGAAAGCTCTTGAAGCGATTCCTTTAAATTCCAGATCGTCAAAAATGGGTTTCAGCTTTTCGATATCAGGCCCCGTATATAACAGTTCTTCTTCGTTAAAGGCAACGGGTACGTCAAGAATGATCGTTGCCAGTTGTTTTGATAAAAGGGCCTGTTGCCCAAATTGTTCGACCAGTTCTTTTTGCTTGCCTTTTAAAGCAGCAGCATTGGCGATGATCCCTTCAATCGTACCATACTGTTTAATTAACATGGCCGCGGTTTTGGGTCCGAAGCCGGGAATGCCGGGAATGTTATCCGATGAATCGCCTTGTAATCCGAGAATATCCTTTACCTGTGAAACTTCCTGAATATCCCATTTTTCGCAAACCTCTTTTGGCCCCATCACGTCCACAATGTTACCCATGTAGGCTGGTTTGTAGAGAAAAACATTTTCCTTTACCAGTTGTCCGAAGTCTTTGTCGGGTGTCATCATATAGACCTCATAACCAATCGCAGCTGCCTGAGTAGCAATCGTGCCGATGATATCATCTGCTTCGTAACCATCCATTTCTAAAATCGGAATATTGAATCCGCGGATGATCTCTTTTACTTTGGGAATTCCATAGCGAATGTCTTCCGGAGTTTCCTGACGGGTTGCCTTATAGGCTGCAAAAATATCGTCACGAAAAGTTTTTGCTGCGGTATCAAAGGCTACGGCGATGTGGGTGGGTTTTTGTTTCTGGATCACTTCCATCAGCGTATTCGTAAAGCCAAAAGGGACCGATGTGTTGAGACCTTTTGAATTAATACGCGGGGCTTTTGTAAACGCGAAATGCGCACGATAGATCAGCGCGTAGGCATCCAGAAGAAATAGTTTTTTACTCATGTGCGAATGTAAAAAGAAGGCTAAAGATAACCTTCGAAATTGTTATGAATCGATGTAATAGACTATCTTTCTTTTTAACTATTTTTCTGATTATATCGAAACCATTACTCTAAACAGGCGCAGTATGAGTGAAAGCAATTTGATCGGGATGTTTTTAAAATGGGAGCAGGAAAAACCTGATTTGATTTTTCTAAGGCAACCTGTTAACGGTCAATGGAAAACCTGGACGTTTCAACAGGCTGGCGACGAGATCAGGAGAATCGTAACCGGGCTAAAGAAACTGGGTCTCCCGCCGGAAAGTAATATTGCGATCCTTTCAAAGAATTGCGCACATTGGATCATGGCCGATCTGGCCATTATTATAGCAGGTTATGTGTCTGTTCCCTTGTATGCCAATAGCTCGCCTGCTTCCATCGGTCAGTTGTTAGAACACAGTGGCAGCAAAGCGATCTTCATTGGAAAATTAGACGATCTTCAAAATCAGAAGAAAAATATACCAGCCTCAATTAAGAAAATTGGCATCGACTATTATGGCACAACCAGTGAGTTTAACTGGAGTAACTGGATTGTGATAAACAGCCCGGCGAAAGATATTATCATCCGGCCGGTGGATAAATTATTAACGATCATGTATACCTCCGGTACCACGGGTGTACCAAAGGGTGCTATGTTCAACCTGAAGGCATTTGATTACGTTACAAAAATTCTTCTCGACTACCTGGATAAGTATGGCAAGCTGCCGGAACACCCCCGGCTTTTTTCCTACTTGCCGTTATGTCATATCGCAGAAAAAAATCTTACGGAGATGCTGGGTGTCTATACCGGTGCTACAATTTCTTTTGTCGAATCGCTCGATACATTCGGTCGTGATGTAGCATCGGTTCAACCGGATCTATTTTTTGGTGTGCCCCGCATTTGGGCAAAGCTTCAGGAAAAGATCCTGGAAAAAATGCCACAGAAAAAACTAAATGCCCTGTTGAAAATTCCATTGATCAGTTTTTTGATAAAGAAAAAGATCAAAAAGAATCTCGGAATTTCAAAGGCAAAGCTAAACGGTACAGGAGCTGCGCCGATGCCTGCTTCTTTATTGCAGTGGTTTAGCGATCTGGGTGTAACAATAAGAGAAATTTATGGAATGACGGAGAACTGCGCCCTCTCGCACGCTAACCAGGAAAAAATACAGTTCGGAACGGTAGGCCATGCTCTCGAAGATGTAACAGTACGCTACACCGATGCCGGCGAAATTCTGGTAAAACATGATGCCTTGATGATGGGTTATTTTAAAGAACCTGCTCTCACACAAGAAGCTTTTACATCCGATGGCTTTCTGAAAACCGGAGATTTGGCTTCAGTAGATGCTGATGGTATTGTGACGATAACGGGAAGGGTGAAAGATCAATTTAAAACAGACAAAGCAAAATATATTTCGCCCGCTCCGATAGAATTAAAATTATTGAGCTGCACGGATATTGAACAGGTTTGTGTTGTTGGCTCCGGACTTCCACAGCCAAT
>JGI24890J29729_1001374_pt1 | contig 11140 bp, 6 predicted proteins | sample FreactcultureFD7_FD_29729 | JGI IMG/M metagenome (IMG submission 29729)
AACTCTCCTCGCTAAAACAACGGGAGTGCAGATGCAAGCGCGTGTACGCATGGCAGTTCTTTATGCAATGCGTCAAGGTGAGGCCCTTGGTCTGCAATGGAGGGATGTCGACTTCAATAAAAAGACTGTCTTCATCTGGCAGCAAGTTCAGAAGATTGAAGGTGTCTATGAATTTGTGAAGCTTAAGAGTGAGGATTCCAGTCGGACGCTAGAGATCGACGATGAAACCTTGGCTGCGCTTAGGGCCCATAAAGTTCAACAGAATATGGACCGTTTAGCCATGGGTGATAAATGGGAAGATCATGACTTAGTCTTCACGACTTCGACTGGGAAACCGATTGATTGTAAGACCGACTATCGTCAGTGGCATCGTGCGCTCGCAAATGCTGAACTTCCTGTAAAGCGTCTGCATGATGCGCGCCATACGGCAGCAACACTTTTGTTTGATCAAGGACTAGACATTGAAGTGATCCGTCGCTTTATGGGTCACTCATCGGTACTTCTAACATCAAAAACATACGTGCATCACTCTGCTCGACAATTGAAGGGTGCAGCAGATCTCATCAACAAAATGACAAGAGGCGCCTAACATGATCCGAAAAAAGTTTGGGAAAGACCCGCCACAACGTAATCGATGCTCAATTCAAGAAGATTACTTAGGTAATAATCCAAAAATCTGATTCATCGACTTCGAACCGAATGTCAAAAATTCCATTTTAGTTGAATCTGCAAAATCTCTATCCCACGTAACCAATGACTGCACAGGCTCACGACTAGGTTGAACGATATTGAGACTGTATTGAATGTCGTCAACCTTCTCAAACGTTATTAGAGGCGTGTTCAAGCTAAGCAATAAGCTCTTCAAATCGCTAGGTTTGAAATCGCTTTCCAAAACTGGAGGTTGTTCAAGGATCGTTGACCCAACATCTGTTATCTCTACAGGGCGAGCAGCTAGATCATCAATTTCGTGTTTCAATCTAGATATTGCTTGATCTATGGCTGCATCACGGTCCTTAGGATTTTGTAAAGAAAGCTGCTCAATAGTCTTCTCGATATCAGCTAGTACTGGTTGGGCGGCCCCAACAATATCTGTGAAATCTGTGTAATCCTTTTTAATGCCGCTATATACCCGCTCTTCAACTGTTCCCGCATAAAAATAATTAGTAACTTTTATTGTCTGATAACGAGCGCCGATACGATCACAGCGACCATTTCTTTGCTCGCTTCGAGCGAAATTCCACGGCATCTCAACTTGGAATACTCGTCCACAAGTTTGAAGGTTCAATCCTTCACTCATAGAGTCTGTACCCAACAATATATTTATTTCGCCGTTGCGGAATGCTTCTTTGATCTTGCCTTTTGCTACATGTTTCCATTCGCCAGTTGTATGATCAAAAATCTGACCACCATCACCGCTATAACAACCTATCTTTGTATACGAGCCGAGAGTGAAGCGGTCTCTTAAATAATTCATCGTGTCTGTGTATTGGGTAAAAATAACCACCGAGTCATAATCCAAGAGAGCTTTCCCAACATCTTTCATCAGTTCTTCTGCCTTGGTATCCGCTCCCGTCATTGATTCGAGATCTCTGACAAATATTTTCAGCTCATCAATTTCCTGTCTGAGCAGCTCGGTGTTTGTGTCTAAATCCTCTGGATCAAGTAAAGAATCCTCAACATCAAATTGATCATCGGAATCAAGCAGCGCCGCAAGCCTCTGTCGATTCTCTAAAGCATCAAGTCTCCTGCGCATTGATGACCTCATCGCAGCGAACGAGGATGTTAAACGGCGCCTGTAAACCGTCATGATGAAACCAAGAGCTTGCGTGGCCCCTTGATTCTTATAAGCGTCGTAATATTTTGAAATATAATTATCAATACGATCGTACAGATCTGCTTCCTCGGGACTTAAAGCAATGAATCTATCCTCGACTTCTCGTCTCGGAATAATCACATCAGCGGGTATCAAACCCATCGATTGGTAGATTCTCATCGTCTCGCGTGTGTTTCTAAAAGCACGATCCCGCATTGGCGTGTGACGCTTTAGCCAACGATCGATGGCTCCTACTTCTTGCTCCGTTAGTGAGGAGACTGTTTGTGGGGCTAAAGAATTTGCTTCCAGTTTCAGCACCTTATCCGAACCAACAAATCCAAGCTGATTTTCGATTTCAGATTCCAATTTTTCGTCTCTAACAGCTTCCTTATCACTGAAATAATCTTCTAGCATTGCAGAAAGAAAATCCCAACTTCGATCTTTGGGAGTTAATCTGAGTTGCTCGTAATATGACAAGAAATCATTTGCGCTGCGTCCCCACATTTTAGGCAAGTTAAGCAGCTCTAGGAGATCCCAAACTTCATGGGCATGCATTTGCATTGGGGTTGCGCTGGCAAGATATAAAGCTTTCCAAGACTCACTTTCTCTCATCGCATGAAGCAACTGAAGTAATGAATTTGCAGAGTCCGAAGGTTTTGAACCTTTTCTTCTTGCGTGATGTGCTTCGTCAACCACTACTACATCCCAGGGCCCCGCATCGATCAATTGTTGTCTTCGATCGCGCCTTCTGGCTAAGTGGGAAGACGCAAGCACTATAGGAAATGCACGCCAAGGATTTGTAGTCTTCGGTATTGGAACCGGGCGGTTCATTATGTCCAAAAAGACACCATCGCCAAATCTGTAAACCTCTATACCAATCTTTTCTGATAACTCCTCTTGCCACTGTTTTAGGACTGAAGCTGGCACCAATAGTAAAATTCTCTTCGCTTGACCACTTAAGTAGAGCTCGCGTAATACAAGTCCAATTTCAATTGTCTTACCCATACCTACCATGTCAGCAAATAGGTATCCGCGTGGGAAAGTGTCAACCACTCTCTTAACCATATTTGCTTGATGTGGAAGTGGAGTTGCTGGAGCTGTACCCACTCCAGTCCAAGGCTTCTCCACTGGTATTTTCTCTANGGCAGTAAGTAATTCGATTGACCGAATATCTAGTTCATCGCTTAAGTCCTGATCAACAGGAATAGGAGCTAGTTCTGGCGCAATGGAAATTAATTGTCGAATGACCGCCTCTGGCAGTGGCAACGCCCGCCATTCTGGATCGTTGGTACTTTCCCAAAGTTCTACAAATCTCTGCTTGGTCTCGATGCCATAGCGCATCCAAATTTCTTCATCCCAAGAGTAGAAAGCTTTAAAAGTTTCGTAGTTATCTTGCCAACCTGTTGTAGTGGAATTATTGGAGCCCTCAAAAGCAACTTCGTTTCCCAGCCCATCAACGAAAAGTCCATGCTTCGTGTGGAAGTATTTTCCACTTTCTTCTTGAGTTAGATATTTTCCATCCTTAAATGGCACACCAACCTTAATTTCAAGCCTATTTTCTTTAATCATCCAGGCAATTACCTTATGTGGTGCGGAAGATATTGCTTGAGCCCCAGAAAGTCCCGGATCTTCTAAAATCTTTTTTGCGATGACGGAATCAATAGTCTCCCCGTGCGTAATAGCGTCAACGTCTTTCTGACTAAGTTGTGCGCCAACTAAAAGGCGCATCTTTCCATTTCCAGCAATAAAATGTGCAAGTCCTTGGGCAGCATAAGCAATCTCAGAGGATGACCAGTAACCAACTGCTCGATCATAAGAGACAGCTCTGGTTAATAGCGGAATGTAGAAAGAACTAAGCGGATTTTTTGATGGCTCGTAATTATAGAGAAGTGGCAGTTCGCTAAAAGCAGCAATCTCATTATTCATGTAAGTTCACTCTGATATCACAATGGAATCTTCTGGTGAATCAAATAGGGTTGGAATTTCTTGTTTTGCTTGAATTTCCAAAAGGCTTGGAAGAGATATTTCAGGGAAATATGCCGTCACCAAAGTATCAAGCAATCCTGCTTCCTGTACTACCCATTCATTCTTAATTTGAGTCCGAGGTATCGCATTGACGGTCGCTTGAACGGCATCTCTAAATATGTCGTTACTAATGAGTCCAGTTTTATCCAGAAATCTTTTTGCGGCTGCCATGCCATCTTCTTGCGCAATAAATAACATCGTGTCAATAGCATCCACCATGTAATGAAACGAACTTGCCTCTATTCTGACTCCGGCGAGATCGGCATCCGAGTCACGTCTTAATCTTTCATTAGGACTAAGAAGCCGAACTTTGCCTGCGCTCTTTTCTACTATTTTCTGCCTAACTAAGAAATCTATATCTAATCCACCGACTGCCAAAGCCAATAATCGTGCAGTATCAAAAGCAAACTCCCTGGCTTTAAATGTATCCCAAGCGATCACAACAAAATCTGTGAGTGAATCAAGTTTTGCTGCATGCCCTACCAGGCGTTTTTGACGGAGAGCAACCAACTCTTCTCTTGCGATATTCAAGGCTTCTTCTGGACGTAGATATCTATCTTTACCTAACTCATCTGGCGTACTCGAATAAACTGGCCAATATTTAGAGATTACCGAGAGCGTTGGGCCGTACGTTGAAAGCAAAAGATCCACTCCTGATATTCCATCGTTTTCAAATTTTTGTACTGAATCACGGGCTGCTGAACGAACTTCATTCGCGATGTCTTCTAGGAATGTTTTAGAAGTGTTTTGCATCGCTACCTTCTTGCGACAAACAAGCATGATGGTAGAAGCGGCAGAATTCATATTTGCTTGGTGTAATGAATTCTCAGGTTCTGTATTTACCGGCCAAGATGACTCAATGGTAAAACCAGAATTCAGTAAACCGCTACCTAAAGAATCCCAAGCTTCGGCTTTTTTGTGTGTAAACATGACCGTCATTATTCCTTCGTCATTAAGCACACGTTTGCACTCTGAAAAAATCGCTGTCATCTTCGATTGATAATCTAGCTCTGCAAGCTCCATTTTACGTTTGCCTGCGCTTTCAAACCGTGACGGATTTGCGACGGCTTCATCATTCTTGTCTGAAAGATCTGCAGGGTAGAACTCGGGGTGAATTCTCCCCAGAGTTCTCTTTTCCCAGACATAAAAGAAATCAGCGAGCTCGGCATACATAACGTTGTCGAAATAAGGAGGATCCATGCACAAATGTGTAATTGATCCGGAATCAATTCCCTTCATGTTTGAAGCACTTCCTTGAAAAATTGATACATTGGGTTTGGCCAAAAGCTTGTCAGAAATTGATTCAGGACCGGCGTCACCTAACATTTTACAAATACCTTCATACGCATCAACAAGCTGACTCAAAGACCATTGATAGAGTGCACCGCTTGCATCAAACTCGCCAAAGGTCCATTTGAAAGAGAAATCATGTCTATCAAAGACACTTCGCATTCCTTGCTTATTCACATTCCAAGAACTTAAACGGGAATTCCAGTTTAGAGATTTCCCCTGAATCATCGTCAGTTCAGAGAGAATTGCATCCGCCAATTCAGGTTCCTCGTTTTTAATAACTGGAATCAGTTCATTAAATGATTTAGCAAAAGCTCCATGTGAAATTAGTTGGCGACTTGTAAACATGTCTGCCCATAAGTTCATGCCATAAACAATGGGGCGATTATCATTTCCAGTTGGAAAAGATTCCGTAGGCAGATAACCATCTCGTTCCCATTCGCTCCTTGTTTTCTTAAGGAAGTCTTCGGCATTATTCAGGGCATTGAAATCAATCTGGTTGGGTGACCGCAAAGTTCTTGTGCCATCTGGCTTCCGAATCGCGATTGCATATAGGAGCGGCTTTAGTCTTCCCTCTTTGGCTTCACTTTTTATATACTCACTGTCAATGATCAAATTGTCGAATGGGGAGATTCCATCACCCCGCTTTATCGTCCCTTTATCTGCTTCTTTTGCGATAACATCCTTACCAAACTTAAGCACGTAATCAATTTCTGGTAGATCAGCCCCACTTGAATCTTTTGTTACCAACTCAACTGCTACTTCCAGACCCTTCTCTTTTCGTAACCAGAAGTCAGGCAGTAGTGGAATAATCTTTCCGGTTCTAGGGCAAGCTACAGAATTTGCCCAGATGTACGCAATGATTTCTTCAGAATTCTGCTTCGGAAAAAACTCCCCCAAAATATTAGAGATATCTGATACAAGAATTTCACCATATTTCTTAATTGCTGGCATTATTTTGAGCCCAATATCCACTGGTGTCTTTACTCCAGAATACAGAATTGATGCGGCCACGCCATTGAGCTCATTAGCAATGGTAGTTATCCCCAGTTTTGCTGAGGAAAAAGGAATCGACCCTCCTCCAGCCGTTGGATCACACACAATGGGATGAAAACCCCAGTGGTACTCCAGAACTTCGTTCAGTAGCTTCTTGTTTTTTTCACTTACAGTATTGCGAAAAGACTGCTTGTACCCATAGCCATTGCCTACTAGTTTAACGCCAGCCAGTTTTGCAGCATCTACATTTTTCTTTCCTTGAATTGGATCTCCCCAAATTCCGATCAAATCCATAAACCACTTCTTATACGAAATTGCGTTTGAGAGCTCTGGTGTGGAAGGGAAGTGGTCTGCCAAGGAATCGCTCCATGGCGGAAGTAAGCCGGCAAGAACAACACCCGCGGAAGCTGCAAGGGGTCTACGCGCCCACCATACGTGGAGAAATGAAATCGGAGGAAGCGCTGATGCCGCTCCTCTTTCTCGTCTGGATTCGATTCCCAATTCTTGAATTGGTAGCCAGTCTTCGATCAAAACTCTTTTCATTTATTCTAGGCTTCCGAAAGCAGTGTTCGGAGAGCTTTTCTAGCTCTTGGCGCTTCGGGACCAAGGCATTTTGCATACCAGTAATAAGTTTCTTCGGTACTCATTGCATTTACCCCAGCAACCAATGAGCGAACTCTTTCGTGTTTTGACACAGGTATTGTTGTTAGTAGAACAAGAGCAAGTCGAACTCCTGATGATTCTTCTAAAGTTATAGGAGCTTTTCTATTTATAGAAATTACCGAACCTTGGTGTCCACTTTGCTTTGCTGCTGCAAGTAACGTGTCGATAATTCTTTGCGTCTGGGAAGCAGAAGCATTAGTGACCGCACTTGCAAGTGCGTGACCATCCGCAGCATAAGTTTCTTCGAGCTTTACACCAAACATGTCGGTTGTAGTGGGGATGATGGTTAAACGAAACGCTCTGGCATCTTCAAGTGTTATTTTTTTTGCACTCACTTACTAACCTCTGCTTTTATTTCCACAAATTGGAGCCCAATTTCCTTAACAATTTTTGCTAGTTGTTCATAATCTGGCGCTGATATGGAAATCGATGGAGAAAAATCAACAGTCAACGTGATTGCTCCACCAACAGCCGAAGCTTGAGAAAATAGCTTAGAAATGTTTGTCCATGACTTTTGGAAGTCTGCTCTCGCTGCAGAACCTTGAACCTTCAAGCCACCATTGATCCAATTGGGAAACTCGGCTTTAACATCGGCATTCGCGATAAGAGCAAGTGATGGGAGCATGCCTAGGCAGGCAACCAACAGATCGAGGTCTTTAGTGCCTTTGTGATCATCAGCTAATGACTTTAGTTCAATTCTCGAGACTGTTTTAATAGTGAAGTCGCTGATCTGATCAGTAATTGATTGGATTGCTTGACCACCCGCACCGCTAGCAGTGAATGTCTTACCGGTTGCAGTTCGAGTTGGAATTTCAACTCCTTGCGAATCTGCGTGCACACGCTCCATCACAAAGAGACCATCTAATCCACGCTTGGAGATCTCACTCGGAGTCAGTGCTCTAACTCCACTTTGCGGTTCAACATCGGTAACTATTAGACGTCCATATTCATAGGCTTGGACAGCTGTTGAAATTGCCTCAAGAACGTCGCCCTTTGCAGGTTCTCCACCACACTTAACTTCTAATGCACTTCTGATCTGCGCACCATTCAAGTATGGGTCAAATGTCAAAGATAATAGATCAGCTTGTGTAGGTTTACGGACAAGTAATCCTCGTTTTGTAGCCTCTGAAACAGACATTAACTCAGTATCGGTGCGGAATTCTATTTTTAGATCGTTCATCGAAGTTGCTGTCCATGCTTTGCCGACGGAAGAGTCAAAATAAACCCATCCTTCATTTCTAATACCAGATGTTATTGCTTCACGAATTGGTGGCAGAGTGACAATCATTTGGGAACCATGATCAATCCAGAACCAATCAGACAGACTTTGAGTGCTGACAGATGATTGCGCATCGGGCCAAGCTTTAGATTTTAGATAACTTGCAGAAAGCTGATCTGAACGAATCTTTCCTTCATCACTTAGCAAACGAAGGACTGCCTCAGTCCCAGTAGTCTTCACGTTTCCTTGTTGCTGTGCCGGTAAGTCTCGATGCCGTAAGTAATTGCTAGATTTTTCGCCGGAAGGATAGTAGACATGCTTGTAGCACCTTGTCACGGCTATTCGACCTTGCAATTGCGCTTCCTTCTGATACTGCTCGATCTTCTTTCTAATCTCTTCACTAAATTGAGCCATACGTGCAGAATCTGTAGCCAAAATATCAGAGGCAATTTGTGCGCGTGCTCGGTCCTTCAAAACTTCAATATTTAATTCGTCAGCCAGGACGAATACGACACTGTTTCGAAACTTCCTAGGAGCACCAGAGGATCCTGTGGAATCAAGAATTTCTACAATTCTTAAGGGCGCACTTTCAGCTTCTTTAGGATTTACAGACAGAACACTGTGGTGCATCACGACAAAACGTAACTTCGCTTCATCAGATACATCACTTGGTCCTGTGGCAAAGTGAATTACATTTGCATTTCCATCATTTGGAAAGGCGCGCTTAACCAGATCATCTACAAGCGCAGATACTTGTGTGTTGGCTATGTTTTGCTTCTCAGTTTCGATGATCGCAATGACATTTGGTTCTGGCGTAAAACGATATTTTGATCCGTCATAGACCAAGTGCCAGAAACGCTTTTCCGCTTCGTTTAACGCTTTTTCAATTAGGCTGACATCTTCTCCTGGAAGAAGTGTTCCGATGATCCAATCGTTCCTCGATGCTCCAGCATTTGCAGTGAGTTCAAGCGAATGTGCGAACACTGTCCTTCCCACACGAGTTGAATATGGTGGTCTTTCTGGAAACACCTCTGCGTCAAGAGCGACTGAGTGTGCGGTTGAGCCAGCAATATCTGCTTGTGCGACTGTAGAGAATTCTGCTCTTGAGAGACCAACAGTTAGGTGATTCAGAATAGAAGGATTCCCGTAGTCAATGTCTGCGACATTTATGATGCCAAGATCTTTCTGCTTTCCCCAAATATCTGCAACAACTTCGGCGAGAAGCTTTAGAGCACCGCGAGTTCTTTGGAACTGAGGGATTGCACCCAGACGGCGATCTAAGACACGAATCAACTCGGGATGAAAAGGATAACTTCTGGCTATTTCAAGCGCGTACGTGGCTGGTTTTTCTGGTCCTCCGGCGAGGCTTTCGTTTCGAATTAGATTTTCGTATAGAGATTGGAATTCATCCCCCGCAGCTTTAGCTGCTTTTTCATCAACATTTTCGAATAGGCGCCGTTTTAGAATTTCTCCAATTTCATTGTCATCCGCTGGATTAATCATTGCGCTAGGACGCAAGTCGCGGGACAAGACATCATGAATTTCAGATAAGCCACTCTTCGTCGCCGTATTTGATTCATCCATTAATTCGTTAATCTCATCGGTCTCGGTGCCAAATGCTGATGTACCTACCGCCAAAGTTACAATTGCAATTGCACGATTATCAGGGTCTGCAGCTACTTCAAAAAGGTTTTTTAGAAATACCACAATTGCGCCTGCCATGCGTCTGACATCTTCATTTCCCGAGGACGTTACTTGGCGTAGGTACTGAGCGATTTCATCAATAATAATTACTGTTGGCTTGCCACCAAATGCATCTCGGATTGTGTGGGTGCTTGGTGCTGAACGTTCACGATCATTTGCTTCAAGCACCTTATAAGCCTCAGGACCGATCTGGGCTGCCATCTCGCCCCATAATGTGTAAGTCTTTATTCCATTTGTTGTCACGCCAGCGACAGGATCAAGCGCATCTCCAACTAATGCTGCGACCTGTACGGGTCCTTTAGGCAGAACTGAAGAATCTACGAAGGTCTCAATATCTTTGGGGCGAGCGCCTTTTGCCAAATGGTAAATCGCAGTGAGTCCGTGGGTCTTGCCGCCACCAAAAGAAGTCGTTGGGCGAAGAACACCACTTTCTCCAGGTTCACCTTTTGTCTTTGTGATACGACCAAAAGTTTTGGTAAGTAAGGAGTAAAGCCCTTTTGTTGGGTGCGTAATTGCGAAGAATTGTTCTGGGTCTCCATAGACTGGATAATTTCCAGGATCGCGCACTATTTTGTCTAGTTGGGCGGCGAAGTGGTTATCCGTCAAGCCACCTGCCAATACGTCGGCCCTTGGCGTGCAAGTTGCAATGATTGGCTTTAACACCCGGCTTTACCCCCACATAACTTCCAGCTAGATCTGATGGGGTAAAACTACCTTGTGGGGCTGACAACTAGCGAGCCTTAACGCAGATTTAACTAAGAATTGGGAGAAATTAGGTATTTTCGTGACTAGACATTGAAAATTAGCAGATCCTTTACATTAGCCACCAAAATTTAAGATTCGCGAGGTCTTTGCATTCATTGCCCTGGCTTTTGCCTCCATTAGATCCCGTTCCTCCTGGCTTTTCGCTACAGGTAAAAACTTATAACCGCCAGATCCACCCCTGCTGCTTTGTCCAGGTACTTTTGGTTTCTTTGGCTTAACTGGGCCTTGCGTTTTCTTAGGGTTAATCTTTCCAAATTGTTGTTTGTTTAACATGAGGGCTACTGTCTTTCTTTAGAAGTTAGTTTCTACGTGCGTGACCGGGTGTACACGGCACTTTTGTTTAACTATCAGGTACTTCTGTTCATGGAAGTTCAATGGGGTTCAAGTCAGATGCCCTCTTATGCGCATAACAACGCAACTTTCCGCTTTTAGCCATTGTGCAAATATCTAATTACTATATAACTTGTCGATTACTACTTCTGGTCCGCGTTTTGTTAGGTAATCCCTTACATGGCCCGCAGTAAATCGACGATTACGACCTACCTTTACTGAACCGATTTCATGATTGCGAAGTAGGCCGTAGATAGTCCCCCGCGATACATGTAGGTAATCGGCTACCTCATTAGGGGTGTACAGAGTTGGCATGTCCATTTTTGTTCCTTTCG
>JGI24890J29729_1001375_pt1 | contig 11138 bp, 13 predicted proteins | sample FreactcultureFD7_FD_29729 | JGI IMG/M metagenome (IMG submission 29729)
CTCCCTCAACTCCTTCTGTCGCATACTCTTCAATCCCGCCGTATCGACATAACTAATCGACACTTCCTCACCCGGTTGGATAGGTCGAATCGCAATCACTTTCATCGTCTTCCGATCTGTCGAAGTAGGAAACGAAGGGAAGACTACGACTGCGTTTGGGGAGCAAGAGTGATTGATTAGTGCGGTGAGGGGAGAGAGTGTGACTCCGATGTTCGTTAGATCGGTTGGTGAGGTGAGCGAGAAAGAGTTTGACGAGAACTACTCGGAACAAGGAGTCAGCGGCTTCCGATGGATAGACGAGCAGACCCACCTACCCGTGAGAGGAGATCCAGGAGCTCAGAGGATCCGTTGCACGACTTGAGCACTGTGGGTTGACCGACATAGGCTGCGATCGCCATCGAAAGTTGGAAGAATTGCTCTTGCTCTTCTTGTGTCAAACGACTTCGATCTGTCGACATGCGTCCAAGTCAGTTTAGAAGAATGAAGACGAGCCGGACGAAAGGCTTACGAGATTCGAGAGATGCGATTTGTTTCCACTGTGGTTCAGAACAGCTCAATCAAGCCGTTGATGTTTTGCGGATTGAGTGAGATTCGAGCTCACCAGCGATTCACCTTCCACTTCACTCAACCACACTAGTCTCCCCAGAGCTCTCACAGATGTATCCGGCACGAAAGTTTCTTTCCCTTTTCCCTTTCCTTCCGCCGTCGAAGCCATCGTTCTCATGGCTTTGCACTCCATCTTGTGTAGCTTCCAATCTTGCATTTGACAGGACTGTGGCATACTTCTTTCGTCGATATTCGTGCATTGAGAGACGAGATAGACTGAGAATGAACTCACGGCTGAACAATATTGAACGATGTGACATAACGAGCATTGCTGCAATACTTTTTGACTCGCCGTATCTTCCGATTGTCGATAACAGGCGCTACATCTCACAGGTAAGTTCCGATTGTCGAGTACTGAGATCAAAGGCGCGGTCGAAAGGATTGTTGAACCTTTTCAACGACATTGATCAGCGTGAAGTCGGCTAGAAGATCCAGAGGTACGTACCAGGCGCAAAAGATTCGTTTGCTTTCAATCCTCGACCTTTTCCTGGTATCGAGTGGGCCGAAAGGGAGGGTGGAAAATCTGGATGAGAGAAATCGAGAGGTTTCGAAGAGGTAGACGCTTTCGGATCTAGCGAGTAAGGGTTCAGCTTTGATCTCAGATATACAAGAAGCTCTTGACACACCTGCTACATCCCTCGTTGGTGGTTGAGACTCGGATTCTTGATCGAGAGATGGAGCGACTGAATCCGATGAGATAGCGACGGGAGGTATTGCTGATTTCGTAGCACGCTTCTGCTTGAGTTTAGCCCAATCTGTCGTCATTCCTAGGTGGTCTAACTCTGCGTTGAGGTGATTGAGGTGTTGAATGAAGAGAACCTTTCTTCCTCCTACCTCTCACTACCACAACTCGCTACGACTCCAAAGTAGCATTCAGCCTTTCAGACACCGCTCAAAGAGCTACCACAGTTCATCATCCGCCTGGGCAAGTCTCAACGCGGCTGCACAGCTCGATCAAGGAACGACCTTTCCAGCTACTCCTCGAGTTGATCGGACCAGTTCACAAAGGCATTCGGATTGTACGTAGACTAGAAGTGAATGTTGCAGTATTCGCGACCAAGCGAGCTCACCTCTTCAATGCTGTTGCAGCTTCCCTTCCTCTCCTTCTTCGACTCCACTCGTGAGTCTGGTCAATGCATCCACTCCCCCTCCAAGCTATTTAGTCTGACTCAGCTTCATCTGCGTAGGTCGATCCTGCACCATGCCGACTCCCTTCCTTCCCCTCGAACTCGTCACCGAAATCGTTTCCCACCTTCGCGCCTCGCCTAACTTCACCTCCGAAGATCTAGTCAAAGCTGGAAAGGCTATCTCACTCGTTTGTCACTCTTGGTCTCCGGTGGGCCAAGCTCTACGGTGGAACAAGATAGCGTGCGGAACCTACCACATGTCTTCCCTCACTACTCACTTCGATCAATACCCCCATTTGGCGCGCCTCGTATTGGACATGGAGGTGCCTAGTGAAATGGACGAGATCGACAAAGCAACAATTGAGGCGCTCGTGGGAGGCCGCGATTTGCTTGCCCAACTCCTCGGCTCAACGACGAACCTTCGAACCATCGATCTCGTGGATGACAGCGGGGTGTTCAAGATAATTCTTCCAGCCACTAGTCGTCTGAGCTCCCTCAGGAGCTTCAAAGCTGTTATCAATCGTCGATGTCCCTGGACTTCCGAGATGATCTCGCTCTTCACCAACGGTTTCCCTTCCCTCCAGTCCTTTTCTCTCTCGAATCCTCTCCTCTCGCTGTCCGATTCAATTAAATCGCCCCCTACCATTCCCTCCGACGTCCAGAAGAGGAAGCTGCACGCCCTTAGTCTGGAGTGGTCCATCGTCAGAAACCAGGATACCTCCAAACTTTGCTCCTACTTCCTTTCGATGACCGACATCAATTCTCTTCGAAGCTGTACCCTCATGGGACCTCCTCTTTGCTCGAGCACTCTCGAGTGGCTCTCCAGCGCCCCAAACCTTCGATCACTCAAAGTTACGTACCTTTCCCACCGCATCGCCTCCGCCTTACCGACCTTCCTCGAATATCTGCCCAAACTCAATACCCTGGAGGTGATCACAATCTCCATCGATCCGGATCTCCGTCTATCCGGAAGAGATCTTCCCTCGATTCGTTCGCCGCTTCCATTCCAATCCCTACTCTCCGCTCTTCCGCCAAACTTGCTCAAATGCAACGTCAGGCAGCTCCACTTCGACGACTTCATCGACTTGCGAGCGAGGCGACCACTTCCAGCTGAGGGTCATGAGTCATACTGTGTTGTTGAGCTGCAGAAGAATGCATCGTGGGGTCCATCACCGGTATTGGTCTGGCAGGGAAAGGGCGAGTTAAAATGTCCTTGGCGGTGGTGCGCGATACGTGCGAGCTCGTGGAAAGATTATGACAAGAATGGTCAAGTGAGACAGCCTCTTCCCTCATCTCCACTGTCGTGCAGGAGTAACATTTCGTTCTTTCTCCAGGAGGCAAAGCAATTCGGTCGTTGATACTCCTTCGTTCCCGTTGATCCCGTTCACCTCCTCAGCTCACTCGCGTCAGTAAACCTTCCCACCCCCGCTTCATCCCCTCGAACCACTCTCTCCCTCTCTCTGGGCATTTCTGCGACAGATTCCTTAGTTCTCCCCCTATCCCGTCAGCATCCATTCGCATTCAGCTCTTTTCCCTTCATCCTCGCCTATCACTCTATTCTTCTGATACCTGTGCAATTGTGAGCTTTCTAGAGAGACTTGACCAGAACGAACTCGCCGGGATTATAGAATCTTTCGCAACGCAACGAAGTTCACTTTTCGACTAGAGAATCGCTCGAGCGCTTTACTACCCTTTTCTCCTTCCTATTGTTATCGAGATCTCCTTGCGCTCGTTTACTTTCCTCAAATCGACGTATTCCCCCTCTCGAAATATTCACTTCTTTCGCTTTCGCTTTCTTCCCTTTTAGTTTCCACTCCTCATTTCACTCTCCTGCCTCTCGTCCGCTCGAAAACAATGGAGCAAGTATCAGAGAACAAATCTTTCAACGGTGTGATCCGCAAGTACAAAGTTCAATCCCGGAAACTCGGAGGATTGGAAACCAACTTCAACGTCTTCTTACCGAGACAAGCGATCGAAGGGAACAAGGTACCGTGAGTACTCAAGCTCTTGACATTGCCTTGGTAGATGGGGGAGGGTAGGAGAGTGGGAACGGGGAGGAGGGGAAGATGACGTTTTGAAGTTGAGGAAGAGTGAGGAGAGGGTGTGATAGCACGGCCAGCGGTAGAGGATGAATAAGGTAAGCTTCTGCGCTCATCCATGTGAGCGACGCTCCCCCGACTTGTTTTTCTGCTAGAATTTCGCTAACCTCCACTCGTTTCGTCTTTCTAGGCTTCTCTCGCTCTGCAACTCACGCTGGTTTCTTCGAATCGAGCTGATCTGTCCTCAACGTGATCCGCAGTGTCCTCTATTACTTGGCCGGATTAACGTGTAACGAAGACACTGGTGCTCAAAAAGGTGGATTCTTACGAGATGCTGCTTCAGAAGGTACGGTCTCTCGATCCTTCAGCTGTGATTTAACATAGGCTTGAGCATCTTCAAGGTTGTACAGGTATCGCGCTCGTATTCCCGGATACATCGCCTCGCGGAGCAGGCATTGAAGGAGAAGAGAAAGATTGGGATTTCGGTACTGGAGCTGGGTTCTACCTGAACGCTACGAGTGAGAGGTACTCGAAACACTATAATATGTACGTCTAGTCCCTTCACCTATCACTTCGCCATCGAGCTGATAGAGGGCTATACTCGAACGTAGGTATGATTTCATTGTTGAAGAATTACCCTCCCACCTCTCTTCACTCCCTCTCGACCTCTCCCGTTCTTCGATCATGGGTCACTCAATGGGAGGTCATGGAGCATTAACATTATATCTCAAGAACCTCTCTTCAAAGAAATACGCATCAGCATCTGCCTTTGCCCCGATCGCGAACCCGACGAAAGCTCCTTGGGGAGAGAAAGCTTTCGGAGGATATCTCAAGGGTGGAGTGGAAGAAGGGAAGGAGTATGATGCGACTGAATTATTGAAGGGATTGGGAGAGGAGAAGAAGGAAGTCCAGATTTTGATTGATGTTGGAACGGGTGATAACTTTTACAATCAGAAACAATGTGAGTCGATCAAAGTTCCCTCGATCCGACGTTTTTGTATTGATTGAGGATGGTCGTGTCGTCTCACAGTGCTCCCTGAGAACTTTATCGAAGCGAGAGATGCCGTCGGATTATCGGAGGAACAAGTTCAAGTCAACCTTCACGACGATTACGATCACTCGTATTGGTTCATCTCGACTTTCGGTCCCAGTACGTTCCTAACTTCCCTCGTCGTCATCTCCACACTCTCGCTAACCTGCGTTGATTGTTGTTTCCTCGCAGATCATGTCAAGTTCCATGCCAATCACCTCAATTCTCTACCTAGCAAGAACTAGAGGGTCTGTAGAGCGTAGTATATAGTTGAGGAATAAGAAATACAGCAATAATCTATCACTCTTTCTGACTGTGTTGGGCGAGAAGTGAGGACAGAGAAATCAATAAACATTAGGCAAGGCAAGAAAGGACGGAAGTTATGGTTGTAAGTATAATTGGGAATCAACAGAGAAGAGAAAGAGAGTGTAAACAAGGATCGGGAGAGAAGCACAAATGGGAGAGAAAGGGAAAACGAAACTGAAAACTTGAGTTCGAAGAGTGAATGGGGATCACTTCTTGAGTCCATGCATAGCATTGCCCATCCCGCCCCTCCCCGCCAAATGCTCGTCTTTGGCATGCCTCATTTCGAACTCTTTCTCTACCCTCTCTTCCTCGATATCCAATTCTCTCTCCCTCTCTTTAGCCTTCGCGTCTTTACTGTCACTCCTCACGTTACCCATCCCTCCTCTTCCAGTTCCGATCGGTAAATCCTCCCCGTGATGCATCGCGCGGGCTCGAGAACGAGAACGAGAACGAGCTTCTGCTACAGCGATGGGCGATTCGGAAGGTTCGGATCCTTCTCTTACTCTCGAACGAGACATGTTACCGGCACCACCTAAATTACGATAGACAATCAGTATGATTCGAATGGGGGAGAAAGGAGAAAGAGGTAATGAGGAAAGGCGATAAGGAATCTTGGAGATGAACGAGGGAAGTGAAGTTTACCTCGACCAGTAGTCATCAAGTTCCTACCACGAGATTCAGACCTTCCATCATACTCTGGGTTCAAAGGGGAGCGTCCACGATCGCCTGTGAAAGGAGGGTATGGGTGAGTGCTCTTGGAGATGAAGGGCTGGTTTCAGAGGAAGGAGAGCGTACTGTCTGCTTCAGAGTGTGAACTACCACCACCAGAAACCATTCCTTTGAGTTTGTTAATCACTGCTGCCATTGTTGTTTCGTGAGGTAGGTGAAAAGATTGAAGTGAGAGGAGTTTCTTATCGCCTCTCGATGTGAATCATTGCAAATTTGTCCAAGGTTTTCGCACACAAGGGGATCGCTGTGAAAATTCTTTCTCTCTCTCTCTCTGTCGGTTTCTCATTCCCACGCCGAGAGTCTCAGACAGAAGTGCGTTTTTTTTATACAAGTAGTAAAGACACAAAAAGGATGAACTTGAGATACAGGGAGGGTATTCTGGAGAAGAGGTCTTGTCGATTTTGTTGCCAAAGTTTAAGATTTATTGCTTCCCCAAGCGTGAAAGTTTCCAGCTCCACCTGTGAGTATCGATGTGAGTGTACGATCAAACAGCGTATACTGAAGAGAAGATAGGACTCGCCTCGTCCACTCGAAACCCATCTCTGAGGTTGAGGTTTCGCCGCTTTTTCCCTCTCTTCTTTCCTCCTGTACTCTTCCTCCCTCAACAATTCATCCTCCCTCTCAGACCTCTCTTGTTCCTCAAGTACGGTAGCTACTCTACCCATCTCCAAATCTTTCCCCCTACTCGAACTCCTAATGTTTCCTCTCCCCCCTCTCCCGCTCGTCGCGATTTCAATCCTCCCTTCTCGTTCCCTCGATTTACTCCTATCCTCTCGAATCTGTCTTATCAAATCTGGATCCTCTTCTCCACTGATCCCGTTCACTTCTTCTTCCGTTGAATACGCAACGAGGTTTCCTGCTCCTCCTCTACCCGAAGTGACAATTTTGTTCGAACCTCCTCCCAAGGAAAGGGTTCGACCTCGAGATGAAGAGCGAGTTTGAGTGGCTGAGAGTGGGTATTGGGAGGTAGGTACACCGGATGCGATAGATTCCCTTCCTCTCGATGCAGAAGCGGTACGAGGAGGTGAAAGTGCAGAAAAAGGTGAACGTCCTCGAGATTCTTCCCTCAATCCGGCTGTACATCCGGATCCGTCGTTTAGCACACACATAAATATGAGAGTTAAAGCGAAAGAGCGTTGGACGTACGACTTTCAGGACCATTCCTTGCCCTTCCCCTCTCACCTTCTTGAGAACCGACTGAACTTTCCCTCGCCTGACTCACTGCCCTCTTGATCCGATCCCCAATCTTGCTCAAACTCCTCCTAGTACCATTTGGACTCCTCGATTGTTCTCCCGTACTATCTTGCCTTTGAACAGAGAGAGGGGGTCGACCTCGAGGTTGTTCGGGAAATGGAGCAGGGACATTGCCGGAAGGTGCGTAGGTGGACGAGGTGGATAATGAATCGACTGCTGTGTGGGTAGAGGTACTGTCCCTCGTGCGTTCGAGTGTAGCCATGGTTTCGGGTTTTAGAGTGCTCTTGGAAGAGTCTTGGGCGAGAAGAAGAGGGAGAGAAAGTCAAAGGGGAGAGTCGTTATTGGCGTGGACTCGGCCTTGTGGTGAGCTGGAGTATGGTAGCTGATCAAAGGTCGCAAGGAGAGTTGAGAATGACGAAATCTGGGGAAGAGGGACGAAGAGAAAAAGGGGAGAAGAAGAAAAACTTGTTGCTCTTCCTTTCTATTCACTCGAAATGCTCGAATCTCGCTCTGTCAACATAGAGAAGTAACTGCTTCAATCAGCGGAGAAGGCGGACTTGATTTAGATCCGCGTAACTCCGACTAACCTTCGTCCCCACTTCAAGTCAGTTAGACGCTATCAACCGCCTCTCCTTTTCCTTCTCTCCTTTCTCTGTTCTGCTTCTGCTCTTCATTCCTCTGCCTTCACAACATGCCCGCATATCACCCTCATGACCCGCTCACCGCCTCGGAGATTCAACAAGCTTCGGCTCTCTTTCGTTCAGAACTCCTTCAGAAGGGTTTAAACTCTGTCAAATCCTGTTGTGTAGCTCTCATAGAACGTGAGCACCCTCACTCATTCCTACACCAAGAAAGATTCTGAACTGACACTGTTGCTTTCGACTCGATAAGCTCCCAAGGATCAAGTACTCGCTTATCTTGGAATTCCCCTCTCTCCTTCCGATCTTACACCTCATCAGACTTCGACTAGACCCGAACGTCGTGCAGAGGGACACTTGATCGATTGTCTCACCGGAACCGCTTATGAACTTCAATGCGTTTTTCCTCCCTCCTCCGATAAACCTGTCCTCGCATCGTTCAAGCAACTCCCTGTTCAAGTCCAGCCAGCAATCACGCTCGAAGAGTTGGACGAGACGGAAGAGGTCGTATGTAATGATCCGGAAGTGATTAGGTTGTGCGAAGAAGTCGGGGTCAAGAAAGAAGAAATTAGGGCGGATTGTTGGAGTGTCGGATACGAGGAGAGGTTTGGAGAAGGAAAGAGGTTACAGCAAGCTTTTATCTATGCGAGGAAGAGAGATCATGATCATCTTTACGCTCATCCTCTTGATTTCAACGTTGTCGTCGAGTGAGTTGAGTTTTCGATTCGCTTCAATTTGCTGATCTCGAGTTCCCATCACAGTACGAACACGAAAGAGATCCTCAAGATCGGTACGTACATTCTCTGGATTCGCTTGTTTCGTTCTGAGGCATTGATTCGGCTTGTTTCGAGACAGATTTCGCTTCACACCGCATCGATCGTACCGACCCTACCAAACTCTCAGGCTCGACTGCTCCTCATTCGGTCAAGGGCGATTCGTTGACTGATGCTGGGCGTCCTCGAATTCCCCCTCCTATGCAAGAACACAACTTCTTGCCTGATCTCATCAAGGAAGAACGTCAATCTCGGTTCGTTCATTCCTCGCTCTCAGACCCGATAACCTGACAATCTTCTCACATTGCTCCTGTCATACATAGAGGGGAAGACTGGTCCGTTCGAACAGATATTAAACCTCTCGAGATCACACAACCCCAAGGTGTCAGCTTCAAATTGAACGGAAACGAAGTCGAATGGCAGAATTGGAAGTTCCACGTCGGGTTCAATCATAGAGAAGGAATCGTACTTTCGACAGTACAGTACTTTGACCGGGATGAAACGAGGTACAGACCGCTGTTTTATAGGGCTAGTTTCGCGGAGATGGTAGTGCCGTACGGAGCAGCAGAATGGCCACATCCCAGGAAGGTGAGTAATTAATCTTCGGAAACGCTTACAGGAAGATCCGAAGTTTGAACACTGACGAATCTTTGACCTTTCTCTCGATTCTTCGCTTTTCGCTTTCTCGACTCTCCTTCGCTTCATCACGTTTACAGTTTGCTTTCGACGTTGGAGAATATGGGTTGGGAATGATGGCAAATTGTAAGTTAACGATTCCGACTTCTCGCTCTGCGCTTCCCATTGTCGCCTATTCTTCAACCCTCGTCTTTCCCCTTCCGCGTCTCCATCCTCTCGTTACTCTCTCAACTTAAAGACTGATTAGTGTCATTTCATCTCGCACACAGCTCTCGAACTCGGTTGTGATTGCCTCGGATCAATTCACTACCTCGATGCCGAAATGTCGAATCATGCTGGTCAACCCGTAACCCTCAAGAACGTCGTATGCATTCACGAAGAGGATGATGGGTTACTGTGGAAGGTGAGTGTCTAGCTTTCCCCTCTGATCTCTTCTCGGAAAAGCTGACTTGCTTGAACAAAACAGCACACCGATTTCAGGAAAGGCGGACGTTCACAAGCTGTTCGCTCTCGCAAGTTGGTCGTACAGATGATCTGTACCGTCGCGAAGTAAGTCTCTATCAGTCTCACATTCTCGAGGACGAATTCATACTAATTCTCATTTTCCATTTCAGCTACGAGTACCTCTTCCGCTGGTGTTTCAAGCAAGATGCGACGATGCAACTCGAAGTGCGGCTTACGGGAATTCTGAACACGTATACTTCTGCGATTGGTGAAGAAGTCTCTGCGTTCGGAACGCTCGTCGCACCTCAAGTTCAAGCTCATCATCATCAACATCTCTTCTCTCTACGAGTCGATCCTATGATTGAGTACGTCGACTTTCGTATATTCCAGCGTATTCATCACTGACTTGACAGAATGAACGCAGTGGAGTCAAGAACAGCGTCGTCGAAAGCGAAGTTCGAGCACTCGATGCACCGACAGGATCCGACGAGAATTGGGCTGGAAACGGCTTCTACAGTACGAAGCAAGAGCTCAAGACTACTTCCGAAGGAGCTAGACAAGCCGATCCTCTCAAAGGTCGTCAATGGTCGATGATCAACCCTTCAAAGACTCACTATTCATCAGGAGCGAATGTAGGATACAAGGTACGCTCTAAACTCTCTCGCATCTCACTCCCTCGAGCTTCGTTGATTCGTGACGTTTGACAGATCATGTGCAAGGACACTCCTCCTCTTTTACCTCATCCCGATTCTCTCGTCGGGCGTAGAGCTACTTTCGCAAAGAACACGATCTGGGTTACTCCTTACGAAGACGGTCAGCTCTATCCGTAAGTCCTCGATCACTTTTCTCTTGATTTCGTCCGAGGAGCTGATCAACATCGTTTTCAACGCGCGCAGCGCTGGGAAGTACCCAACGCAAACACCTTTCGCACCTGAAGATTCGCTCGAGCATTGGATGAAAGGTGATCGATCAATCTCGAATGAAGATATCGTCGTTTGGTACACCTTTGGAGCTACTCAGTGAGTTTTCCTTACGTTCTCGAGTTCCTCTCGCTTGCCGAATCACTGGAGCTTGTTGCATCTTTGTGCTCTAGCGTGCCACGACCCGAAGATTGGCCCGTCATGCCTTACGAAGACGTTCATATCGCTTTCAAACCCGTCTCATTTTTCAAAGCGAACCCTTCGCTCGACGTTCCTGCTACGGTCGATGAGAAGTCGGTTCATGCGTTGGGCGGTGGAGGAATGCCAATGTCAGATGCAAAGGAGAATGGGAAGAGCTGCTGTAAATAGTTGCGAGGAGCTTGTTGTAGACTGATGATCTAGAGTCTAGGAAATGTACAGAGCAGTCAGAAGCGTTAAGTTCAGGGAAATCTTGAAAACAGCTCCTAGAGGTAGTTTGCTCTCGAAAGTTGCTCCGTTCAGTTCTCTTGGCGTCCGCTCGTTGTCCACGACGACTATCCTCTATTGAAGGGTCTTCTCCAACCATTCTACAAAGTCCGACATCTCTTCTCGTCCCAAGCTGTGTTCCAGCCCTCTGTAACTGTGCCATTCGACGTTATCCTTCACTCCCAACTCGTCTGCAAGGTATTTGACGGAATTCTCGGCTTTGTCGTGACT
>JGI24890J29729_1001378_pt1 | contig 11121 bp, 17 predicted proteins | sample FreactcultureFD7_FD_29729 | JGI IMG/M metagenome (IMG submission 29729)
AAAGAACAGGAAGAGATTTACAAGGACATGATTGATCGTTACAACGATTTAATTGAACGTGAAAACAGCATGGGTTCAAACAAGCTTGAAGCTAAAGCCGTTGACCTTGATGCAGAAACACTATCAGCTGAACCAATTACCCCAGATAGGGGAGATCCATCCTTATTTGCTCAACCAGCTTACATGGAAAAGGTAGATGTAAAACGCACAGTTAAACCTTATTCCCAAGCTGAAGTCGATCAAATGATTGCAGAAAATTTGGATGGCAAAACACAACGTGAATATATTGAAAAGTTAATGGAAGGTGTTAAAGAACGTGCAGCCGAGTACGCTCAGAAGCAACTTGCCAATTTAACTGAAAAAGGTGCAGACCAAGTAAAAATTGATGCTACCAAAGGACAATTTAATCTTCAGTACCAGCACGTTAAATCAGTATTGGAAAACTATAAAGTAGGTCAACCAATCTCTATTAAGAATAACCAAGGTATCTTTATTTATGGTGTTGTTACTGATTTAGAGAATAAGAAGAAAACAGCTAATCCTATTGCTGGATCTGATTGGAAGATGCATATAGCTTTGGCTAATGGTGATGCTAAAGCCATTACGATTAACTTCTCCCAAATTGGTAGTACTTATCAACTGGCTGCTGAATCTTACATTAACTGGTACAACCCAGAAACTCAAAAAGCGGAAAACATTCCATTAAAAGACTTGTTTGATAAGGGTGCTAACGTCAGGCGTGAGAAACGCTGGATGGTTACTGGCAATATTTTGGCTGGATTTGCTTCTGATGCGGTTAAGAATCAAGGTCAGATCATGTCATATACCAAGAGTGATGGCACAACTGGTCAAGGTATTCTTATGCCACGCACCTATGACTTTGAGAAAGCCCAACGTGAAGCACCTATTCGCTTGCGTTCAGCTGCTGATGCTTTGCGGTTTATGAACGAAGTCAATGGCGTAGTCACTTCTGCCGATAACATCATGCGGATTACGAAGTCTAGCTATGGCAACCAGTATCAATTTAATGTCCCAAGCTCTAAGAAAGAAGGCGGTACATACTTCTTAGACAGAGGATTGACTGATATCTTTGGTGACTTCTACAAGTCTGGCAATACGATGTATGCCAGAGCCAATGAACAGCAAGCTGCAAAAGCCATAGATTTCATCATTAATACTCGTGGTGATACTTTAATTGCTTCTAGCCCTAGGGATAAAGCTAGAGAAATGTTTGCCCCACCTAAGGCAACGGTTACTCCAAGCGTTATTCCTAAAGGAATGAAAGAGCAAATTGCCAAGATTCACAAAGAAAAAACTGAAAATCTAGCTCGTGTAAGACGTGGCATGACCAAGATTAAACGTGAAGTTATTAAAGGTGAAGCCACAATCAATACTCAGCGTGAGTTAACTTATCTTGACCAGCTTGCTAAAGAGTTAGTAGCTGACAAGAAGATGACGGCTGAGAAGAAGATTACGCCTGAAGCATTTATGGCTCGTGCTTTAAATGAATACAACAANGGCAATATTAGCAAGGATGTTCTAGACGTTATTCAATATATNTACAGACAGTCNCCAGCTATTTTGACTGGTCTACGNCTATCGGTTAAGCAATCCCCACAGAACGCAGCCTATGAAGCTGCTGGCTTGTTTAACAGCTTAGAGCGTATTGTTAGGCTATACAAAGAATCAGGAGCCGTTAATCCTGGCACTATTCGCCATGAATTAATGCACTCCCTTGAGCAGATGATGGATCCTCAGACCCAGAAAGCTATTGTTGAATCATGGAAAGCTGCTCTTGAAAAAGCTATTAAGAAAAATACTGACGAAGTATCTCAAANGTATTTAAAAGCGGTAATTGATTACGTTAATGATCCAAGCGACAAGAACTTTGAAGCTGCAATGGAATTGTTACCTTCACAGGATATGTATCAATACATTAATCCTTCAGAGTATTGGGCTGTCAATGCGGAGAAGTTGTTTGGCACTCGCATGGGAACTCCTTGGGGGCGTTACGTCAATGCTATTCGTCAAGTATTCGAGGCTGTTAAAAAACTGTTTGGTTTTAATAATACTCATGCGGTCTACAAAGCTTTTAATGAATTAATTAAAGGCGAGACACCTAGAGACCATAAAACTATGTTGGTAGATCTGATTAGTTCAGGACCATATAAAACTAAATTCCTTTACAGCGTAGAAAAAACTGATGAGTTATTAGCCAAACATAATCGTAATCCTGCTCCAATTCATGTTTCCAATGGCGTAATGGATAAGCTTTTGGGCGGTGCTCAAGAGATGAAGAACATTGGTGCGAAGATGAAAGAATCTCCACGCCTTGCCGTTAATAACATGATTGGCAGTGTAGATCGTGTTGTATTGGCTACTCGTATCAAGACTACTGACTTTACAGCTGGGCTGACAGCTGCCGATGCAGAGCGTTATGGTCGTATGTTGGAGAACAGCGAAGGTGTTGCGGTAGCTTCTGTAGCCATGAATCAAGCATTAAAGGCTACCCGTATTGGAACTCAGGTCATCATGCTAGGCAAATTGGTGTTTGATAACACTAATCAGATGTTCCATGCTGTCCAGGACAAGTTCTCATGGCTAACATTCTTACTTTAAAACACCAGTTAGAAAAGCAAATTGGTGTTCAAAGAGCTGCCGATGTTATTCAAGCTTACTTTGAAGCCAAGCGTTCACGTTCTATTGTTGAAGAATATTTAAAGCGTGAAGGTGAATTGGAAATGCTCAAGACAGAGCAAATGGATCCAAAAACATCACCAGATCGCCAATTAAACCTTTTAATTGCTATTGAAGAAGCTCAAGAAGACTTTAAAAACATTGGCATAGCCTTGCAAAAGGTCAATATGTCTGATGAAGCTATTGATGATTTCATTAAGCTAGAAAAGAAATATCCAGAACTTAAAGAAATGATGAAGAACTGGAACTCTGTCAATAAGAACATGATTGACATGATGGAAAAAGCTCGCATGATTAGTAAACAACGGGCTGATACTTTGCGTGACATTGAAGATTATGTGCCTTGGCAGCGGATTATGGATGACCAAACCGATGTCCATGCCCCAATCTATAGCTCTAAAGGTGTAAAAAACGTCTCCAGAGAACATCGTTTCAAAGAAGGTAAAGTAGATTTAGACATTGATGACATCGTGGACAATATGCTTCACAACGTCATGGTGACTACTCGTAACGCCATTAAGAACTATGCTGCCAATCGTATAGCCCAAGAGTACGGAACTCGTAATGAAAACGGCAAACTTAAAGTTTTCCCTAAAGAAGATGCTAGTCGTGGCATTGTTAAGATTCTGATTAATGGCAGAAAAGTAAACATTCAAATTGCTGATCCACTGATAGCTCAATCCGTGATTGGTATTGAGAATATCCAGATTCCAATGAATGAGATCATGGCTTTCTTCTCAAATGGTTTGCGTAGATCTATTACATTCTCTGGTGTATTCCAAGTTAAACAACTCTTTATGGATGCTCCTACGGCAGCATTGGTTACTGGTGTGAAAAACCCAGCAGCCTTGTTTGGTGGCGTATTTGCTTCATTTGCCAAAGGATTAACCCAGAAAGATGACGTAGTTGAACTACTTAAATCTTATGGTATTGGTGGATATCACTCTGGAGCGAGAACAGCGGAACATCAATATCGTCAAGAAATTGGGCTATTGAATAAGTCTGCTATTGCCAGAGTAACCAGTATTCTCGACCAGATTGCAGATGCTTCTGACTTTGCCCAGCGTAGAGCCGTTTATGTGCGTGTAATGAAAGAGACTGGCGGTTTCCCTACTGGTGGAGACCAACGTAAAGCTATCCTTGCAGCTACAAACGTCATTGACTTTGACAAACGTGGCATGGGAAGAACAGCTCAATTCTTAAATCGCACCATTGCGTTTATGAACGCTTATGCCCAGCAGATTGATGTATTAACGCAAGCCTTGGCAGAGCCTATCGCTGGTGGCGTAGAAGCCCTTACTGGAGCAAAGATTACCAGTGTTAGTGGTGGTTTAAGAGGATTGGAACGTCAACAAGCAATTACCCGTCTTGTCTTTGCTAGTGGCTTATTGGCTTCTACTTGCCTACTGTATGCTTTTGCTATCGGTGACGATGACGAATACAACAAGATGGATGACCAAACAAAGATGCGTAACTTTGTGATTCCACGTTCTATGATGAAAATGATTGGCTATGACCATACATTGTTAATCCCAATGCATACATCTGCCAGCTATTTCTTTAAATCAATTCCTGAATTACTCTATAACAAGATTACCAAGGAGGGAACTAAAGATGCCATCGACAACGCTAGGCTCCGTAAAGCTCTTAAAGAAGGTGCAATTGATGCATTACTTGGACCATTGGGTTCTGGTCCAATTCCTACAGCTATCAAGCCATTTGCTGAAATAGGGCTAAACCACAACTTTTACACTGGCGGTAATGTTACTCCACAGTCCATGAAAGACTTGGCTGCTTTCCGTCAATACAACGGCAGCACCTCTGAACTAGGCAAATGGATGAGTTATGCCAGCGGATTGGGTTCACAAGAACATCGTTTATTAAGCCCAATTCAAGCTGACCATGTAATGCGTGGACTGGGTGGCTCTGTGGCTTCTATTGCTATGTGGGGATCTAATCTGTTCTCTGGTCATAAAGCAAGCTCAGAAGAACGCAATAATCCTCTCTATGGCTCGTTTATTGCTCCTGAAGTACCACGAGGTAGGGAAGATCTGTTCTACGACCTGAAGACCCGTTCTGACACTGCTATGGGAACATTTAAAGATTTGATTAAAAAAGGTCATAAAGTAGAAGCTGACCAATGGTTTAAAGACCATCAAGGTGAAATCAAGGCTTCTGGATTTACAGCTGGGGCTGGTAAAGCTCTAATTGATATCAATGCTGAAATTCGTAGGCTTGAAGATTTGCCAGATACTAGAATGTCTCCAGACGAAAAACGTCAACAAATTAACTTTTACAAAAAGAAAAAAGAAGACATTTTAGATCAGACCATTAAATTCAGGCTGTCAGCTGGACTTTAACCATTCCTTTTACTTCCTCTGAAAAGGTAAACGTAGGTAGAAACTGCCTATCGTTTATCTTGAGGGCATCAGCTACCCCATCTAAACCAGCTTTAATGCTGGCAACCATGTTATCTGCATCCCGATGGCGTTTATCTGGTGGGTAAAACGTCACTGTGATAGGGACTTTCCCTGATGGATCAGCAGTTAGCTTGGCTTCTAAGGTCAAAGCCCAACACGCATGGCGGTAAGACTTCTTAAATTTAGCCTTTTTAGCCCAATGTAAGGTGGCATTAGGGCTTAATTCTTTTGGAGGCCAGGGCAAAATAACTGTTTTCATAGTAGATGTATTTAAATGGGTACGACCTATTGACATGGTTAATTATATCAGGCAAACTTGAGTCTGATTAACTGCTAGGACAATCAAATGAACGTACCACTTACCACTAAAACTGGTATCAAAATGGGTTCTCGTTATCACGAAAATGGTAACACGATGCCCATTGAAGATCCAGATATGTTGTTTCTTCAAGAAGCACTTTTATCCACTCCGCAATACAGAAAAGCTAAACGCATTGAACGTCTAACTATCAAAGTTAGCATTTGTGTTTTGGTATTTGTTTGTTTTTTTCAATTTATTTTTAAATAGGGCAATCATGGAAGATAAAGTATTTACACCCATGCAAAACGAGATTCTTAGGGCGGTCTTTCGCTCTATGGATAAAGAGTTAGGCATTAAACCTTTGACTGAAGAACAGATCAAAGCTTTCAACATTAGACTTGATGAGGTGGCAGATGAAGCTGACAAACAAGTTTAATATCCCTCAGACATTTGTTAATGTCTTGGAACGACCAACTTACTCCAAAGGTAAGGCTAATCTGTCCGTAACCCAGTTAATCAATAGCCCTAAGATTGTGGCTTTGACTAAAAAGTTTGACGAAGAGATTGAGCAAGATGTGGCTGATATGGTTTGGTCATTGTTTGGTTCTGCCGTTCATAACATTTTGGAGCATGGCAAAGATGAGAACCATGTCGTAGAACAGCGTATCCATGCTGAACTAGATGGTTGGAACATCAGCGGTGCTGTGGATCTTCAGTTACTTCAAAAGGCTGGGATTGCCATTAAAGACTACAAAACCACCAGTGTTTGGGCAGTAATGAATGAAAAGATTGAATGGGAATACCAACTCAATATTTATGCTTGGCTTGTCGAACACGTTAAAAAGATTCCTGTTACAGACTTAGGCATCGTAGCTATTTTGCGTGACTGGAAAGCTAGGGAAGTAGAGACTAAAGAGGGCTACCCAGAAGCTCCTATTAAAGAAGTACCTATTACCCTGTGGACTATGGCAGAGCGTGAAGCTTTCATAAAAGCCCGTATCTCAGCCCATTCAGCGTGTGAGTTCGCCTTAGAAACCGATGGAGACTTACCTGATTGTACCCCCGAAGAAATGTGGGAAAAGCCAGCAGTTTGGGCGGTAATGAAGATTGGTGGTAAACGTGCTCATTCCCTGTATGAGACTGCGGAACAGGCTATTGCAGCCTATACAGAACTGGGAGACAAGTACGAAGTCATAGAGCGTAAAGGTGAAAGAACTCGCTGTGCAAACTATTGCCCAGTGTCTACTTGGTGTAATCAATATCAAACTTATTTAAAGGAGCAAGCATGAAATACTTAATAGCCATTTGGCTTATCTCTGCATCGGCATTTACTTATGCAGCCTGTACTACTAATACCGTTATGTATGGCAACAAAATGGTCATTTGCACCACTTGTTGCGATAACTACGGCAATTGCAACACTACTTGTTTTTAAGGAACTAACATGAGCGTTTACAAAAAACTACAAGAAGCAAGAGCATTGCTTCACAAAACTCCTCTCAATAAATCAGGGAAAAATAAGTTTGCAGGGTTTAATTACTTTGAACTGGGTGACTTTATTCCTCAAGTAACTGAGATCTTTAATAGGATTGGTTTGTGCGGTGTGGTGTCATTTACAGTTGATACTGCCTACCTTACTGTTCACGAGACTGAAGGGGATGGATTGATTACATTTACCTCGCCATTAATCTATGCCGAGAACGCTAAAGGTCAGGCTATCCAGTCACTGGGTTCAACACATACTTATTTTCGGAGATATTTATGGCTACTTTGCATGGATGTTTTGGAGAATGACAACATTGATGCACAAGAGCCTAAAGAACCACCAAAGAAGATTGAATCTAAACCTTTAACAGTTGATCTGCCACCAAACAATTCTAAAGTGACACTTACTAAAGCACCTGTGCCATCAAAGATTGAAGGACAAAAGGGTGAATTTCAGATTGTTATTAACGCTAAACCTGACTGCTCCCAAGAAGAATGGCTTGCAATGGTTAGAGATTCCGCCCATATGTTGTTAGACCTATGTTCTGACGATGCCGATGTTATGACAATATTTAAAAAGAACAAAGTTCTATTTGATACTGTCAAAGCAAAAGACCCTGAGTTTTTTAAAGAGATGATGGGCAAATTCACTGAAACTAAAAACAAATTTGCGAAGGAGTAACACATGGCTTTTGAACCAAAACCAAATACAGGCAGTCTATTTAAAAACACTTTTAAAAAAGAAGGTGATAAACAACCTACCCTACGGGGCGATATTTTTCTTGATAAGACATTCCTTATCAACATGATGGACATTGCCAAAGGACCATTGGTCAAGCTACAGATTAGTGCTTGGTCAGGTGAATCTGACAAAGTAGGTAAGTATTTAACTCTCAACATTTCTGAGCCATACGTCAAGGCTGAAGAAGATCTCCCATACTAAGGAAAATAATGAAAAAATCAGATAAATTTGAAATTACTGCTATGTTAAAACCAAAAAAACGTGGCAGACCTCGCAAGATTGCAACAGCAGCCAATCAAATTGACAATGCAATTGCCATGTTAAAACGTGCTGAAACACCAGTGCCAGTGGAAACATTCAATCAAGCTTTAGATCGCCTTGATGAAGAAGCTGCTCGTCAAGCCCATGAAGCCAACATTCAACGCTTAATCAATGAACGTGCTCCAGTCCAGTGGGAAGAAATTGCCCAACGTCAAGAAATGGAACTTAACGTGCTCCGTCAAGAGAATGAAGAGTTAGCCCGTATCTGCGTATTACGTCACGAAGCTATTGAAGACTGGAAAAAGATTGTCAAATACTTGGAGGAAAGAGTTGAAGACCTTACAGTTCGAAGCCGTTAAGGTTGCTCTCAAGCAAGACAAGACTGGCTACGTTCTCACGTTGTCTATGCACCCAGATGAAATTCCTGAAGAGTTACTCAGGGATTTTGTCGGTGCTAGGTATCAATGTGTTTTAGTCAGACTGAATGGCGATGAGCAGCCAATGGACAAAGCACAAGAGTTTGCTGGCGATAGGGCAATACGCATCGCTGGGCTTATGTGCCGAGATCCTAAATTTTGGAAGTATTTGTATGCTGAAGAGCAAATTTTTGATGAAGACTTAGAGGAAGCTACTGAATGGGTTCGTAACTATCTCAATATCCCCTCCAGGGCAGACCTTAAAACGAATCGGTCAGCACAAATACTATTAGACAAACTACATAGAGAGTATACGGAATGGACACAAAAAAACTAATACCCTACTCGGTATACCTACCTTTGGAGTATCACGCTAAGTTAAAAGAATTGGCAAAAGAACGTAAAGCTTCTATTCTGATTCGTAATGCCATTGGTATGTTAGTTGATGGAACTGATGCCTTTACTACTGGATACAACGTAGGAATCGTAGATGCAGCCAAAGTAATTTATGACTGTGAAGAAGCCCAAATGATTGCCATTAAAGGCAAAGACTTGGGAGTGGTTTTATCGGAACGTATACAGGAGTTAAAAAAATGAGTGATTTATTACATAACACGATGTTAGATGAAAAGATGAAATCTGATCCATCTCGTGAAATAGCATTAGAAATATTCCATCTACTGGCTCCCAAAGCAGAGGTTGAAGCTACTGTCATCATGGCAGCAGTGTCTATGGTGCTATCTACCATAGCTGTTGAAATGGGCATGGAAGAAGAAAAAGCTGTATATGCCTTTACTCGCTCCTTTAGGAACGCTAAAAGCCGATTGAAAAAATTAGTCAAACAGGTGCATTAATGGATATTAGAGACGTTATTGCCATAGAAGTAATGAAAAAATTTATGGATATGCCATTGCCAGATGGTCATTTTTGGAACAAAGACAACATTGCCAAGGATGCTTATGCCTTTGCAGATGCCATGATTAAAGCGAGAAACCCTAATGAATGAACAAGATAAAGAACACGCCAGGCTATTGGCTTCACTGTTTGCTATGAATGGATTATTGGCACATGGCGGTGTTAAATTGGCTACACCAGAGACGATTGCCGATGCTTCTGTTGAATATGGTGATGCAGTATTAGAAGCTTTAGAGCCAAAAGAAACAGTTGGGTTGCCACCCATTAAACGGAGAACTAAGAAAAGTGATTAAAGCAACGCTTGCATATATTTTGGCAGCCGTAGTCATTATTGGTGCAATGCTGTATGTTGCAGTGTGGACTAGCCAACATAGATCTGTAGTCTACGATTGCCGACTGGCTAGTTATCCACAGGCAATAGATGTCCCACAAGAGGTAATCAAAAAATGTAGGGAGCAAAAATGAATGTAAATGATTTGGCAGACAGACTAGAACAGTTTTATTCAGGAACCCATATTGATAAAGCCGTTGAAATGCTCCGTCAGCAACAGGCTGAAATAGAAGGCCTTAAAAATCCTATTTTGAAGGCTATATCTATGGCATTTAATCCTTTAACTGATGAGGAAATAAGGAAGGTAGCAGATGAAGTGTTTAAAGACTACAAGAATTGGCATTACTACCAAATTGATTTTGCAAGAGCAATACTAAGAAAGGCACAAGAGAAATGAATAATTTATTATGGCGGTATCGCAAAGAAGGTGAATTTGACCAGTTTTCTTATGTCGAATGGAATGATGAAGATTCCGAAGGATACGATGTAACTATGTTTGTTCAAAAAATCACAAAAGAATGTGGTAGTTCATACGACACAGTTTGTCCGCCAAGTATTTGTGATTGCAGAGGAAAGGCACAAGAGAAATGAGCAATTTAATAATCAACTGGCGATTTGGAACATACCATTTACAAATTGGATTACATAAACCTTTTATTAGCTTTTCTCAAAATGAAGCACACATAGAAAATCCGCCAACAAAATGGTTTGAGCAATACTAAGAAAGGCACAAGAGAAATGAACGCAAATGAAATTGCATTAGAGTTTGAAGAATACCTAAAAGAAATTGAAGAACTACCTTGGGGAAACCATCAAATTTTATGTGACCAAGCTGCCACAATGCTACGCCAGCAACAAGCAGAGATTGATCTATTACGTACGACCCAACCAAATATTGATTACAACAAGGAGTTACTTAAACCTACATTTGTTGGTCGTGAACTAACAGATGAGGAAATAGCAAAAGTTATTGAAAAAATTGCAAATAGCAATGAGTATGTTTATTCATTGTATGAAGATTTTGAAGGAATCGAATTTAGTAGGGTTGGTATATTTGAATTTGCTAGAGCAATACTAAGAAAGGCACAAGAGAATGGCTGATATAACCATGTGCAGGGATGCGACCTGTAAGAAGCGTGAGAGGTGTTATCGCTTTACTGCAAGGGCAACACCAGAGTATCAGTCTTACTTTGTAGACAGCCCAAGGGAAGGCAAGGAATGTAAGTACTTTAGCGACAACGAAGATAAAACTAAACGATTGAGGAAGAACTGCGAATGAACGCACTTGAATTAGCTGATTTGATGGAAAAATATAGCGTAGCTGGGTTTATGAATCCATTGGCTGATGAATTTAAACAAGCCGCCAATATGCTACGACAGCAACAGGCTGAAATGGAAGAGTTGGAGAAAGAGAATANCGANTTGCGATATTTNATAGCAACCAAGCTAGANCAACAAGATGGAATATCTTTAAACTCAATGGCACACCCTATTACCAACACCCCTGAACCAAGTTATGAAATAGACCCAGATAAGTTAGAAACTATTGAGAT
>JGI24890J29729_1001379_pt1 | contig 11113 bp, 11 predicted proteins | sample FreactcultureFD7_FD_29729 | JGI IMG/M metagenome (IMG submission 29729)
GCCGGTAGCCAGTACCAATCAATGATTGCTAATTCAGCGGGAGCACCTACTTTCCAGGCCTTGGCTCTTAACCAGAGTGCTGCTGTGAGTGGTACTCTAGCTGTTGCTAATGGTGGAACAGGAGTTACAACTAGTACTGGTACTGGGTCTAATGTCTTGAGTGCATCACCAACACTTACAGGTACAGTTACTGTCACAGGTGGTGCTAGTACAGCATTATCAATTACAAGCACAAACTCAAATGATCCTGTGAGTATAACAAATACAAACAGTGCCGGTCCCGCCTCCATATCATTCACAAATGATACAGGCAGGACATTCGATATAGGTCTTTATGGATCAACAATGACTAATGGTGGTCAACCATTTATAAATCTTGTAAACCCTCTTCATATCTACAATTTCACAGCCAACAATGTCATGTTTGTGCAAAATACAGGTACAGTATCGGCGGCTGCTGGAGCGTGTGTATACCAGAACAATTCTACACAGACCCTAACTATTGGGGTTGGTTCTACCGGCCACTCAACATTCCCTAGTCAAGCGTTTATAACTACTAGTACTGGATCCGTTCAGATGCCAATAACCATCAATGCTACAGCTTTGGCTCTAACAACAGCCTTACCGGTAACAAGTGGTGGAACTGGCTTGGTATCTACATCGCAGAGTTTTGCTTTTATTGGACCAACTAGTGGTGCTGGTGCACCAACCTGGAGACTGCTGGTTGCTGGCGATCTACCAACTATAAGTTTAACTAGTGGTGTTAGTGGTACACTACCCGTTGCTAATGGTGGTACTGGAACTACAACTAGTACAGGAACTGGATCTAATGTATTGAGTGCATCTCCCACATTTACTGGGACTATTGCAGCTGCAGCAATGACTCTAACTACACCACTGGCAATTAGTAGTGGTGGTACAGGACTAACCACAACTTCTCAAAGCTTTGTTCTTGCTGGACCCGCAGCAACTAGTGGAGCACCGATATGGAGACAATTGACTTATGCTGATATTGCTGGTGGATCTTCACCAGGATTCTCAGGCCTGACTGCTAATGGTGTTATTTATGCAGTCAACTCTACAAGCGTGGCATCCACAACAGCCGGTAGCCAGTACCAATCAATGATTGCTAATTCAGCGGGAGCACCTACTTTCCAGGCCTTGGCTCTTAACCAGAGTGCTGCTGTGAGTGGTACTCTAGCTGTTGCTAATGGTGGAACAGGAGTTACAACTAGTACTGGTACTGGGTCTGTAGTACTAAGTGCATCTCCAACTCTGACGGGCAATCTAACGGTTTCTGGTGGTGCTGGTAGAGCTTTAACTCTGACAAATTCATCTGGATATACAGCTTCTCTGACATCATCATCAACCAGCTCTGATGTTCAATATATTACAAACTCTGCCACTACCGGTATATCAACAACCAGGTATATAAACAATGGTGGTACTAATGGTCTGGTTGTTGGTGTTGGTGGAGCTACCAATGCTACATACCCAAACCAAGCATACCTGGAACCACAAGGTACAAATGGTTTGGTTATAAAATCTTATCTTTCACTCGGAAACTCTCCTACAAATAATCCTGGAAACTGTCTAACCATAAACAACACTAGTGGCAACAATGCTATAAGTGTTACTTGCAATAACACCAACACATATAACAGTATAAAGCTTTTCAATGACACAAGCGCTGTTGCCGAGTTTGGTATTGGTGGATCTACAGTGGCAGCAGTACAAGACAGAAACAACGCCTTTATATCAGCAACTGCCCTTGCTGTAAATTGTGGTGCAACATTTACAGGTGCAGTCTCTGTAACTTCACTAACAAGTACAGCAGCAATACCTGTTACAAGTGGAGGAACAGGAGTTACAACTAGTACCGGAACTGGATCTGTAGTACTAAGTGCTTCACCAACATTTACAGGCACTATTTCAGCTGCTGCAATGACTCTAAGCACACCACTGGCTGTAACAAGTGGAGGAACAGGAGTTACAACTAGCACAGGAACAGGGTCTAATGTGTTGAGTGCCTCTCCTACATTTACAGGAACTATTGCAGCTGCAGCTTTGACTCTAACTACACCGCTAGCTGTAACTAGTGGGGGTACAGGAGTAACCACTAGTACTGGTACCGGATCTGTAGTACTAAGTGCATCACCAACTTTGACTGGTACAGAAACAATCACTACTACTACCAATGTTGCATCATTATCAATAAGTAGTAATGCTACTGTCGATACTATACAAGTATCAAGTTCAAATACAGCATCACAAGCATCGCTAAAGCTTACAAATAATTTAGGAAACTCGTCATACTTTATACAGGGTGGATCTACTAATGTAGCACCATATACAGATCAGACAGTGATAGTTCCTTCTGCAAAAGGTCTAGTTATAAAATCACATGTGTCACTTGGTGACTCACCATCAGGTAACCCTACCAACTGTTTATCTATAAACAATACAGGAACTAGCAACTCCATAAATGTTACCTGCAACAACGCAAACACATACAATAGTATACAGTTTTATAATGATACATCAAGTCTAGCAGAGTTTGGTGTTGGTGGATCTACTGTAGGTACAACCCAAGACAGAAACAGGGCCTTTATATCAGCCAGTTCACTAGTCGTAAATTGTCAGCTTATACAACCGGTTGGTGTGTTTACAACCGTGTACGGGTGGCAATCCGGTGGTTATGCTTATCAGGCATCATCCGGTAATTATGTATCATACCCACTTGGTGCTGTAGGCTACTACTATTTTGGCCCGTCGGGTACACAGACTGATAGCTTGACGGCTATTACATGGAACGCCGGTGGTGCTGGAACTGTACCATATGTCAAGTTTCCGTATAACGGTATATACAGTGTACAGTGGGTGACAACCACATCACCATTTTTCTCGCCCTGCTTTATATCTAAAAATGGTGGTGGTTCAAACGAGGTTATAAGTGGTGGGCCAAACTGGAGCAATGGTGTGGTCGCATTCCAAGATGGTTGGGGTTACGGTAGTTCTCCGGGTAATACTCCTGGAAGCACTTTGAATGCTACTGTAAAAATGAGTACCACAGATAAACTATACTTTGGTTTGTACGAGTCCAACGCATTTCAGAATACAGCACAACCAAATACCCTACCAAACTACTGGATGCTCACATTCACACTGCTGCAGTCATTATCTTAATATTGTGTGTTTCTTAAATAAAGATGGTTGCAAGACTCTATACTGCTGATTTACTAAGTGAAGGAAAACCTGTTGAAAAAAGTGTGCAAAAGCCTAAACGCACCAAGAAGACCAAAGAAGTTGAAGAAGAAATAAAGACTGTTGAAGAACCTACGCCAGTTGAACAAGTCCAAGATACACCAGCAGAAATAGCAGCCGTTCCAGTAAAAGAAAAGAAACCGCGGACTGAGAAACAGATTGCAGCTCTTGAGCGTGCCAAAGAGGCCCGAAGACTCAAGAAGGAGCAGAAAGATGCCGAGATGGCTGAGCTCAAGTCAAAGGCTGAAGAAGTCGACCGTATCAAGCAGGAAAAGGAAGAGGCTAAAAGAGCTAAACGCGAAGCCGCCAAGGAAAAGAGAAAGCTGGCTAAACTCGAATCTGGATCTGTGGATATGGAGAGACAGGATAAACCAAAGCGCCAAAAAGCACCAAAGGATGAAAACGCTCCACCAGCCTGGTTCAAGTCGGCTATATCTGAACTCAAGAACGAGGTTGCTGGAGACAGGACAAAGAAACAGCTGCGAGAAGAGATCAAGGAGGAAGTTGCCAAGAAATGGAAAGATCCACTTGTTAGAGGTAGACTCACAGATATACAAAACTCTACGGCCCACAAGATGTATAGTGCAATCTTCCCAGGCAGGAGGTTGGGATAATAAAGTATGATGATCATGATATGGAGCGTTTAGGTTCAGGTCAGAGGTTTAGCAGACTAGTAAAGCAGCTCACCAATAAACACGCCAGTAATCCCGAGGCACTAGCTGCATGGATAGGACGCAAAAAGTATGGACGATCCAAATTCTCTAAATTGGGCAAAACAGGTAGATCACGAAAGATGCGCAAATACTAGATATATTTCAATAAATCATCATAGATCTCTGCAACTGCAACCATACACACATCTTCCTCTACAAAGTCACACTCTGAGCAGTTGTCATGTTCAAATGGATGGCCATTATCAGATCTATAGTGTGCATTGTCCATAAGTACAAGTAGTGTTCGTGCCCATTGACGAGCCACTTTGAGCGGGATTGATACAGTTGGTGGTAGGAGCTGATGGATCGGTTTAGGCATGTGAGGGAAAGAATTCATATTGTATGTCGCGTCTAATATGAAAAAAGAAAAGAGGCTTGTAGTAAAAGCAGTACCCGTGCCATTGGCAAACAAGCACGAGCCTGTGCCTCATAATCTACTTCCAGAACATGAAGCCACATTTGGAATCATAGCGCCCAAAGGCTCAGGCAAGACCACCCTACTCTGCAACCTGCTCCAGTTTTACAAGGGGTACTTTCACATGATCCTCATCTTTTCACCAACAGTCAAGAATGATGATAAATGGGACTGGGTAAAGGAGCAGCCACTACTAGCTGAAAATACTAGACTTGACAAGGCCTTGGCTGCTATAAAGAAGAAAAAGGACAAGAACCAACAAGACAATCCAGTAGTGGGTAAAGCCCCCAAACAGTTTGACGAGATGGTGGACCACAGTATTAGTGAACGAGCACCTAGAAAGTTTGACCCAAAGATCCCAGAGCACTGCTTTATGCACGAGTACAATGAAGATGATTTACGGGAGATAGTGGATGAGCAGAACAAGACCATTTCGTTTCTCAAGGAGTATGGATACAGCAAGCATGTCGCCCACAGACTGCTCATTATCTTTGACGATCTTGTTGGATCCAGTCTATTCAGCAATGCACGCCAGAGTCCATTCAAGATGCTCAATACTAACCATAGACATCTCAGTGCCAGCTTGTGGATGATCAGTCAGGCCTTTACCGAGATACCAAAGACAGTAAACTGTACTAACATGCTAGGTCCGTACAAATTTCACAGTCATGATCCTATTCGAGATATTCAGTGATGGTGAGATCAAGACTATCATGGAAGAGTATCCTATGGGTATGAAAAAGGACCAGTGGCTGCAAGCCTACCAGTTTTGTACCAAGGACGACCATGCTTTTCTAAACTATGATATCAAGCGCCCCAAAGCTCTGAGGGTCATGAAGAACTTTGACCAGGTTGTATACTTTAAAGAGGACTCTGACAATGGTGATTCAGAGAGTGATACAGAGCCGCCCCGTAAATCACGTAAACGGAAATAAATTTCTTTATGCAGCATCTACCAACGGAACTGATCTATTATATCCTTGACTGGCGCAGCAGGCTCATGGCTGTTGATAGACGAGAACATGCTGAATCTGTAATTGACTACCACTTGTTCAAGAAGCAAAACTTTCTCTTTGTGATTGAAGCCTATGCCCTCATGAACTGTGGATACAAGGAGCCGATAGAAAACTATATAGTGGACTATGAGAGTGCCAACTACTACATGAACAATATCAGAGAGTTTATGCCTGTACATTATGACGAGTTTGAACACCCATACTGTGTGGTACTACATGTCAAGTATTTTGATCTGTGCTGCGGATTGACCTGTGAATAGTAATAAATTTCTTTACATGTCTACACTAAACACTGATCAGGTTAAAGCTAAAATCTCAGACCATCTAGCTAGAAGGCAAAACTCTACATTTGTGGTTCAAGCTTATGCTGTAGTGCATGGTGGGTTCAAAGACCGACTTGACACCCGGTACATGCACTATCAAAATGCAAACATTTACTTTAACAATCTAATGGATTTTCAATCTGTAAACTACTTTAAAATGTCTAAACATAGCCCTGTTGTTTTCCACATCAAGTACTTGAAGGTCGTATAGTAATAAATTTTCTTTCATGTCTATTCTACCACCTGAACTTGTAAGCTATATTCTAGACCTGCGAGGTGGAGAATACAAAAAGTGTAGGAAGCTCGAATTGTGCAGAACTAGGTTTATACTAGCAGCCCACCTTCACCACTTGCAGCAGCTAGCGTGCATTTACTATACTATCGACTTTGAAGGTCCTGCATACTTGACTGGAGTTGGAGGCTACCAGTCACTCAATATGATGCTCAACAACATTAAAGTGTTAGAAGAAGCATTTGGTTCAAGAGTAATAAATGTATATTTTGATCTCTACATAAAGCTTGCGGGTGTATAAGTGAGATTCAGACTCAGGTTCTTTTTACAGTTGGGGCACGATACTAGGCTGGAAGTAGTCACAGCTGTAACTGGTGCCGGGATAGCTATGACTGGAGCCACAGACACATTCATATCTAGAATATCTTTTATACTGGGTGTACCATTCGGAGCTTTCTGATACGACCAGATAAATATATGGTTGTTGGATGTCTCGATAGCTAGCTGTACATCCATATCGGTTATCAGGTATCCACCCCAAGCCTGGGTACCAATCTCTACTCCCAGATAGATGGGTCCATCAAATATATCAGAGTATGCCACATAGGCTGCTACTGCACTATACGCCTGCGGTGGCCCAGCATCGTAGCTCATGATATTGATCCAGCTCAGCTTATCTCCTTGTTCTTTAAGTCCCTGGATATTCATACCCTGGTAAACTGAAACACTTGTTACCGGGAAAGCCCCCGTTGACCAGCAAGCTGCACTCAGCTCTAGTCCTGCAGGTTTAGCCGAATCATAAATGCTAATGATCTGTGAAAATATTGACGAGTCTTTTGAACCGTTAGCAGGCTCCCAGTCTATATCGATACCACTAGCACCTAGATCTTTAACCAAAGCCCAAAGTGATTCTGCTTCTAGAGCTGTGAATGTGTTTGGATAAGGATACGATGCACCACCAACACTGATCATGACTGTGACTTTTCTGTCTATCAAGATCTTTATAGCTCCAGCCACTACCGTGAAATCCATGCTAAACTGTAGCCCTGTACCGGCCCATGTCTTTTGACCCGCCTTGTATGTGCATCCAGCTTGGGCAAACGATATGTAAACCATGGTTATCTTTGACTCCATTTTTGCAAGAGTTAGATTTGCTGGATTGCTGGACCATGGTTCAGACCATGACTGGTAGTAGACGCCAACAGGCATTTAAATATACAACATACTTTTTTATAGGTTTATTGTCTACCGGTTCTCTTTGTTTGGGTACTCTTGTCAGCCTTCTTCTTTGGCTCTTCAACTGGCTTGAGCGATTTGAGAGTATAGTAGACTCCACAAGTCAACGATTCCTTCTTCTTATCCTTGCTAAAGTAGAATCCCGGCGCAATTTCGATACACACTTGGCGACCACGAGTAAGCTCAGACTCTGCTGAATCAAGAGTAAAAGGACCACTAAAAACAAACTTGTCATTCTTGGATTTGAGTTTGAGGTTAAGTTGGTAGTCCTTGTTCAAGGTGGGCTTGAATTCATAGTCATCTGGAAATACAGTTTCATTTGCAAGACGATCTTCAATCTTGAGCAGGTTCTCCAGTTCATCATCGTTGGGTTTGAAGAATACAGAGTCTCCATAGTGTCCACATAGAACATTCGATCCGAGTGTACCATAGACTCTTAGGAGCAGAGATCTACCATTCTTGTTTAGGTTGATGAAATGGATAGCGGCACTTTCATCATCAAAGTCTGGTGTTGGATCAGTAGTCTGCAGTTCTTCAATTTTAAAGAGCGTGTTTAGAGTTGCCATGTTTAGAGTAAAGAAGTTTATTAGGCTATTTATAGTTTTACAAAGTGGCTTGGTCAGGGTCTACTGTGGTCACGGGGGGTTCACTTGCGGGTTGTGCTGCACTTTTCATGGCACCCAACCAAACTAGGCTTTGTGTTACTACACCTTTTTCTGCTTTCGGCACAATTGGCATAAACTCGTTCAACACTGTTATTATAAAACTAAGGGTAGCAATCACGATCGATATGATGGTGGCGTTTGTGTTTGGTACAAGAGGTGCAGAAGGGTCCATTTGCATAAACAGTAGACAATTTTGAAATTGTGTGATATGTATACTAAATGAATCATCCAAACTTTATCTGTTACATGACTCGCATTGCAGGGAATCCTAATGCCAAGATGCCCAAGTGTGGACTACCAGATGAAGTAGAATTGCTGAAAGCACTTCGTGATCTCAAGTTTGAGCCGTCAGTAAACTCTGATAGAAAACCAACACAACAAGAAGTCCTTGCAATGAAGAATGCTATTGCATATGTCTGGATGGGTTCAAGAAACGGTGAACCAGTAGCAGAAGGAGATGTACCACCCATGAAACGAAAGAGAGGTTTACAGCTGTTTGCATTTCCAGCACACAGGTTTGAAAAAGAGTTTGATCTTGCAATGATCCAGTACTACAACTACCCACTTGAAAACTCTGATATAATGCGTGTTGGAAATAGATTTGTAGAGATGCTGAATGGTGAACCAACTAGTGAAAACATTACGCCCAAGATGCAAAAGTTTATTGAGGATGGTATGTTTGAGCCTGCACCAGTATTGACCTGCTCAACATCCCACTACCAGAAACACATCACCATCAGACCAGATACTAAACCTGATCCTACCAAGTATACTATAGTAGATGGTCAAGTTGTCGAAAAGCCTTTAGTGAAAAAGACAATCAAGGAACTAGAAGCAAGTATACTTGAGGGAATAAACTAGGTTTTATTATATCCAAACGGGTACAGGATGCCAGTCTCTTTATCCAGATCACCCTTGAGATTGTATGGTGAGAATGTGAGTCTCTTTAGATACTCTTGAGTCTCCATCTCTGATGTCTGGCTCCACATGAACCGCATCTGTGGTACTTGCAGTGGAACAACCGTATCGCCATTCAGGTAGTCCAGTACCAGTTTCCTTACAGTATAAAAGTTTACAAGTGAACTATGTGCATGTTTGATGCTGACCCCCTTGTTCTTTATCAGAGTCTTGTCGTTCATTGTCCTGAGAGCATAAGACTTTGGACCCAGTCCTACAAACTCCTTGATCCCACCATTATCTTTATCAAAATCTTCACGCTCCCATTCACCCAGCATTGTGCTTTCTGGAGTATTGTACATTTTGGGATCGTATACATAGATGATTGAATCTGTATCGTGCATCAAGACTCTATCGCCCAGCTTCCTCAGTTCACTCATGAGCTTTAGCCTTCCATAGGCTGGTACGAATATAGCTGCTGGAAGATACGAGCCATGCAAATCTATTCTACCCGTAGTTCCATTATGTTCAAATACAGTTCTGGTGCTACCGCCGAGGTAGTCCCAGGCTAGCATGTTATATGTACCCTCTGAGAAATTCTTGTCTAGTTTCATTAGTGACTCGAGATCGTCAGATGCAGTGTATGCTACCTCAGGCATATTGGGTCTCTGGCAATGCTTGCCCCAACCACTATTAATACAGATCTTTGCAGTCTGTTTCTTGGCTGGATTCTTGCCCCATCCTTTTTCCAGTGATGCTCTGAGCATATCGCCCATCTTGAACTTTGTCTCGTACTCTTCAATTAGATCATCCCAATCTTCTCTAGGTGGTGTAGATCCAGCATTAGCCATCTTGTCTATATAGAGCTGTTTGATGAAATCGTTCCATAGTCCTGGTTTGCGTTTATACTTGTCGTACCTATGGATCTTGTCGAGCTTGTATCCATCCTTTAGTGCCTCTACCAACTCTACAGATGTAAAGACCCCCTTGTCTATCTTTTCCAGTGAAGCCACCGATTTGTTGAGCCTTTCATCATACTGAACCAGGGTAGGATGGAAATTGGTTCTAGGTGGTGTAAGGCTCACACAGACTACACCAAAGAATTCTGGATCATTCAGAATATCCTGAGCTGTGCGCTGATAGTAGCTTTCCACAACGTGTATCCTCTCGTCCTGGTACTGTTTCCTGGATTCAATATCACACTGGCAGCTATGTCTCCATACATTACCACCTGCTGGAGCTCTATGCGTGTAGCATGGGTAAAAGTCTCTATCGTGCACATAAATTGTGGGTGTACCTACCGGGTAATCATTCAAGAGCTGTTCACCTGGATACAGACTGACTACATCAATATAAACAATCAGTTTGCCATCTGCAATATCCTGCTCGCTCAGTTGATGGTAAACTTTTCTGACTTCAGTACGTCCACCACGAAGTGCCAGTCGGGCAAACCAGTATTCATTATCCACAAGCACAGTCCATGTTTCATTCTTGGTTAGATTGGCTACATGTTCCCGGTACTCTTGAGAGTTTGTATTGGTGAATGACTCTAGCTCCAGAGTTGGATATATGGTGCTCATAATAGTCTTGTGTACCCAGGATGGTGCTGTAACCCGCATCCATGGCGAGGCTATAGCTGTTCCTTGCGGAGCCTTCTCCATACATATATTGTGGAACTCTAGCATCAGATCATTGCCCATATTGACATCATTCTCGCAGTACGATTCCAGCTCTTTCTCAAAGTTCCAGCATCCTTTTTTAGCTATAGATTCCTGGGTATGCCAAGCAACAAATGCTTCATGCTCTTTCTGGCTCTTGGAACTCCACTGTTTACCATAAGCTTCAATAGGTGGTACATCGCCCACGTATCCATAGTTTTCAGGTCTATTGAACTGGTGAGGAAAATCACCTTTCTTGACTTGACTGGTTGGAAAGAAACTCTTGTATAGATTTGCAAGTGAGCCAACCAGAAAACACATTGTATCTCTGAACCGACAGTTCCTCACAGCCAGCTCTAGGTACTTGTTACCTCTCTGAGTGCTGCTCACAATCCTTACATCTTCATCCTGGTAGTTTTCGTTACAAATAGTGACTATAAGTCTAGAATCGTATCCCTGGGCATTATGGGCAAAACAGTAGTTGTGTCCATCGTTATGAGTGACCATAAACTTTACAAAATCGAGCAGGGCATTCTCACCTTTCCATTTCATGATTGGTGTATCTTTAGGTTCAAATACATTTCTGGCCATGACTAGAGTAGGTCTATGTTTACTCCTGACGACTTCATCATAAATGTATTCATGCTCTTCAGTCATTTCAAATTCTCCAAGAGTATAGTTGACCTTGAATGTA
>JGI24890J29729_1001380_pt1 | contig 11109 bp, 12 predicted proteins | sample FreactcultureFD7_FD_29729 | JGI IMG/M metagenome (IMG submission 29729)
GGTGAAGAATACGAGGAGAGAAATGAAAAGGAGTGTTCTACGCCGATTGTGAGGGGAGGACTTGGAGGGGAAAGGAGAGGATAGTGAGGGAGGTGAGGGTGGTGGTGGGTAGTCTTTGTAGTCGCTCAATAGTCCAGCTGATTCCTCATCACCTTCATCAATCGATCTTCTGGGTGTTGAAGGAGCTACTGAAGGAGCTGAACGAGTTGAGGACATGCCTAGATCGCGTTGTAGGAGTGAAGGTGTACGCTAGAGGTGGTTCCGAGTGCTAGTGTCGCGCTTGATGAGGTGAGATGAAGAGGGGTGGAAAAAAGGACGTCCGCTAGTTTTTTTGCGCAGAAGAAGGATCTTTCAATTGGATAATCTCGATCACTTTTCAACGTAGATCTTCGCAACGGCTCCGAAAAGGAATACGGGCTCTATCGTACTGATATCATTTAGCAAGAGGTTGATATCGGTAATGCAAAGAAGAAGAAGTACTGTAATGTAGACATTTTCGACCGAAAACCATCGAATATACAAACCCCATTCGCGCCCTCTATGCGCCTACAACCTGTTGATGCTGTCCCTGCGACGACGACGACGACTGAGTACCGAATCTACCCATTTCCTCATCCGCGCTCTCTCCAATTCCATGACCATCCGCCCTCTTTCTCAACTCCTTGATCTCGTTACTCCACCTATCGAATTCCCAATTGCCCGGTCTCAACCCTTCCATCTCGTACAATTTAGTCAACCTATGCTTCAACACGACGATCCTAGTCAACAGAACTTGTTGTTCTTTCCTCCTAACCCCAGGTCGGACTCGTACAATATCTCGTTTCGTCAAACTTGGATCCTGAAGGCGTTTCGTTCGTTGAGAGAGGGAGTGTTGGAGTCGATGAAGTTGAGACATGGAGCGAACTACGTTCGAAGAGGCTTTGACGGAGGATAACATGAGTCGTACTTGTTGACGATGGTAAGAGATCAAGGCGAGTTCTCGTTGGAGCAAGGTGAGGGATCGAGGGGGAGCATCGGAGGGAGCGATAGAATCGTCGGTACGAGATGGTTCGAGGCGATCGAGAACTGACGCGATACGTTTCGCTTGAGATTCCATTAGTTGGAGTAATCGTTTCGTTCGAAGACGAATCCATCGGGCGGTCGCGAGATCGTGGTGGTGAAGAGAATAGTGAGCGATGTTACCGATGAGAGTGGAAGGAACGGCGTAGGGTCGAAGAGGGGAAGCGGGTGCAGTAGCGAGGTGAGCGACAGGGAGCGATGCGTTGAAGTCAACTCGGGGAGCGTCAATGAGGGATGATGTGGTAGTCTCGGGATCCTCGCTGGTGAGAGCGTCGATAACATCTGAAGCCTCGGAAGGGGGAGAAGAGGAAGAGGTCGATTGCTCGGGAAGGGACGAAGGTTCGGCAGCTGCGATCAGAATGAACACTCAGCTTTCCGTGTTCAAACTGTAGAGAAGAGTATGCTACTCACCTTCGACCGAACCGACAGCTTGTTCAATTTCGGAGATTCGGAAATTGGCATCGGTCGCCCAACGAGTGAAGAGGAGGTCGAAGTAGTGTCGAGCAATGGGACCAGCATTGAGACGAGTCGCGGTTTGGATGAGAGTAGTGAAAGCGCGAGTACCGATGGGATGAGGTTGATCAACGGCGGTCGAAGGAGGAGAGGAGGTAGAACTCGAGAAAGATTGAGTGAAGAAATCGGGCGAGGCAGGATGGGTCGAAGGTCGATCAAAGACTTCAAACATAGCGATCATTGAAGAGAGGTCGTCCAACTCTGCCAATCCTTCCAATACCCAACACACTTCGTTCTCTCCCATCACTCGAGTCTTGACCATTTGCGCCGGTTTAAGGTCGACGACAGCTCCCGGTAGCTTGATATCGAAAGCGTAGATCTGTTTGACGACTGTCGAGAGTACTTTGCGATCCTTGGCCTTGGTAACGATCGTAAAGAAGTGTTCGAGGACTGCATCCATTCGTTTCTCATCTCCTCCGATATCTTCCAACATATTGACCGCCTTCTTCAATAAAGGTTGTGCCGCCGCACCTTCAACTGCTTTCCCAGATGCTCGGCCATGCATTTCAATCCATCCCACCATAGTTTCGAAAACCCTCGTACACATTACGGGTGAAGGTAAATGTCCAGCTTCCATCATTTCATCCCACACCTTTGTCACTCCCGGAGCGAACCTCAATGCGTGATACTGCCACAACAAGGCGTTCCAATCTCCAGGTCCAGTTTTCGCTCCAGCTTGTCTCAACCTCAACCTGATTAAATCCACTTTGACCGCATAGGCTCTCGCGAGGTTTGTCGATGCTTGAATCGTGAGAGGTCGACTCGACGATTTTCGAGCGGAAGAATTGGGTTTGAGGTGAATGGCCGGGAGGAGAGAGTGAAGGGAGAGGAGAGGAAGAGTGTGGGTTAAACCTTGAAGATCCACCTGAGAGAACAAGTTCCATACTCTATTCGGATCTGGATTCTTCGCTTTGAGCTCCTCGACGAGTTCGGCAGCTGCACCGGAGAGTTGTACTGAGGAAGGAGGAGAGGAGGAATTTGTCGACTGAACGGTTGGAGCGAATAGAGCCTGAGAAGCCCTCGAGAGAGCTGCCCAGCTACTACTAGCTTGTTTTGAGTGGCCGTGAGAGTCTTCGGAGTGCTGTGTGCGTGCGGTGTGATGGAGAGGAAGAGCGGAAGAAGTCGAATGTCGACATTTTGAGCAACCGGAAGGAGTGGAGCGAGCCGTCGAAGTCGAGGCGATTGGTGGTGCTTCAGACCATAATAAGCCTTGCCTCGCCAGCCGTCGGACAGCCATAGCGGTGAAAGTTGGGGGAAGTCAACGAAAAAAAGGTGTAANCCTCTCTCTCTTCCTTGCTCCAACCTTTGCTTTTTCAATTCTCACTCTTACTGCTTCCCCGATGTACTCTTGCTCTGGTGGGTACCCGAGATGGCTGGCTCGAAACTGAAACTCTGAATGATCCCTTTTTCTTCGCTTAGAAACGCTTTGTACTGCTCCTGTCTTGTCGTGCGGCCTACCTTGCCCTTACATAACCTTGGGATCAGCGGCGCTCCGACCCGAATCGAAGACTCCCGTTCAAACCGCTTAGTTCGCTTCGTATTCCTCTCTTTCCGCTTCTCTCTCGCCTCAGTACTGACGAACACGCTTGTAGACCTGGTGGGATGGCTCTGTAGGATATAGGGAGTACGATGCAGCTGGATCTAACTCAATCGGAGCGGTAATGCACGTGCACACCGACGAATCGCTCGCGATTCCGGACAAATCTGCCTCTTCGACAGCTACTAGACAATTTGCTGACCGGTACCGCTGTATCATCGCTTCCGAGAGGAGCTTTATCCCCTACCGATAGTACAAGTCGACAGGGGATGTTGAAAGCGACACCCAAGCGACACCCGACAGTGATTTCGCACAATTTTCAAAGTTTGCGACGAGATATCGATCTGCGGGATCCCTTTCGCGATGAACGCGCTTCCGTCTTCTTTGACGGTACCACACGATGAAGCGCAAGGTCTCGATAACAATGATTTTTGCGAAGAATTTGCAGCCGATAAAATTCGTCACCGTGAACTTTTTGACTTTAACGCTCTCACTTTTCAAGATCGACTTCACTTCGAATGCTTCCTCGCGCCTTCAGAGGCTTCTCTGAACCTCTCTTACGGCCACAATGCTTCCCTAAAGCTCCGTCAGCAATCCCTCGTTCATTCCATCAACAATCTCCGATGCAACTTCGACTCGCGAGTGGGACTGCTAGACCGGCTCAAAAGAAGGGAGGAAGGAGATGGAAAGGTTTAGCTATTGCTGGAGCTATAGGATCTGGAGTATTCCTCTACGATCGATATGAAGGAGAGGAAGCCTTGAGGCGATCATTTCGTACCGTGAGTTTGACTGTCTTTCTATTCGTTGCTGACAAGTGCTGACAAGGTAGTTACATCGATTCACAGCTCGTATTCGGTTTGACATTGGCGATCGACTTTAAAATGAACTTCTCTCCGGATAATCCAGAAGGAATCGATGCGTTACATGAGCGAACGGCGAAGCGTCTGCACAATCTCTGTGTCACAAATAACGGAATGTATATCAAGCTAGCTCAATCGGTACGTTCTCGATCAGAAATCAGCTAAAGATGTCAAAACGAAAACTGATTCGATCTTCGATCCGCACAGCTGGCGATTCAAGCTGCTATCCTACCGAAACCTTATCGCGAGGCTTTCGCGAACGTCTTCGATGCAGCACCTGCAGTCGATTGGGATCAAGTCGTCAAAGTGTTCGAAGCAGAATTTGGATGTCATCCCGATGCAGCTTTCGACTCTTTCCAACGAACCCCTGTCGCTTCCGCTTCGATCGCTCAAGTGCACAAGGCGCGGCTGAAGGTCGTCAATGGGAAAGCATGGAAGGATGATGAGGGATGGGTCGCTGTCAAAGTGCGGAAACCAGCAGTTGCGAAACAGATGGAATGGTGAGCACCTCTCTCAAGCTCATGATCCGTTTTCCGATTCAGTGCTGACATTGTACTGCGTGTACAGGGATCTATTCTGTTATCGAGCGTTACTTTGGAGTTACGAGAAGATTTTCGACTTACCCGTCGCGTTCATATCGCAATACGTCACTCAACAGATGAGGAAAGAAGCGAACCTCGTCACGGAAGCTCACAACGCTGAACGTACTGCCGACTATCTCAAGAAGGAGCCAACACTGAGAAAGAGAGCGATGGTACCGACTGTTCATTGGGATTGGACGGGAACTTCAGTCATGACCGCCGAGTGAGCTGTCCTCTCCTTTCTCTCTCAGCTTAACAGTCCTTAGCTGACTCGATGTGAGCTCCAGCTTCATGACGGCCTGTCGATTGACAGACAAAGAGCGATTAGCTGAGTACGGGTTATCAATCAAAGAAACGATGGATGCAGTGACGGAGCTTTACTCAGCGATGGTGTTCAAATGGGGTTGGGTTCAAGCGGATCCTCATCCCGGAAACATCCTCGTTCGACCTCACGCCGACAAACCTGGACACCCCGAGATCGTCTTGATCGACCACGGTTTATACGTCGATATGCCAGTCGATTTCCGCTATCAATACTGCAAACTCTGGAGATCCCTCTTTGTTGGAGACGTTAAAGCGATCGAAGATATCGCTGTCGCATGGGGAATCAAGAGGGAGAATTCAGATATCTTCGCTTCTTTGACCTTACTTCGACCGCACAAGTTGAAGAAACAGAAGGAGCCTGAACATCAAACTGAAGAGGAGAAGAAGTTTGGACAACAGACGAGATATGAGCAACAAGTTGGATTGAAAGAGAGGATCAAGACGATGTTGGAGAGTGAAGAATTGATTCCGAGAGTGAGCCCATACTTCTCCTATACAAGGTTCATTACCTCGCTGACCACTTTTCACTCCCTGTAGGAACTCATCTTTGTCACTCGAGGACTTCGAATGTTACAAGCGAACAATCAAGCTATGGGATCACCCTCGAATCGAATCAATATTCACGCTCACTACGCCGCCGACGGTCTCGCTTCCTTTACTCCTCGAGCATCTCGTTCCCTCTCCCAGATCGGACTCAAGACGTATGCCATCGAGAAATTCCGACTCGTCATTTTCAGAGTCGTCTTGTTCGCGGTCGACCTCGGATTCCAGTTTACAAGGATCAGGAGTTGGATTACTGAAAAGATGGGTGGTAAAGGTGAAGGATTGGAGGACCTCTTACAACGACAAGTATCTGTACGTTGTTCTCGACTGTTCTCAGTTTTTCGAAAAATCGACGCTGACTTTTTTTACTTTCCTCAGGACATGGCTCGCAACGAATTCGGTGTCGAGTAAGTTTGCCATTCTCTATTCGTATCTCGCGCTGTCCACTGACTCCAAGGTTGACTCTCTCCCGAACAGACTCGACGATGCCGCTTTCTCTGGTTAAAAAAACGTTTCTCGTCTCGCAATCATTCTCCATTAGACCTCTGTATCGATATTATACCTTGTTGTCTCTTCCCTCTCCCTCTTTGCAATCATCGCAATCATTCTTCCCATCCGTCGTAATCATCGAGATTCGAGAGTCGATCGTATCATGCGGTGCAGTCCTAGTTAGTCCAAACTCAGCGTCATAACCGGTTTAATTCAAACTCTTACGAATCGATTACGCTTTTTTTCATTACCCTTTTGTCATTACTAGTGCATTTAGCTTGCTTGTGCTGCGGTCATCACCCCTTCCCCCATCGGATCGAACGAACGAGAGTTATAGTGCGAAGTGGGGGGAACTTCTCTTGATCTCTCTCCTGTCACTCACTTTACACTACCACACTCAGCCGACACAGATCGACTCAATACCTAGCACCCTACAACAAAGAACACTCACCCTTCACTCGATCTCAGAAACTTGCTCTTTGACCCACTCGAATCGAAAACCCTTCACAACTATGTCATCCTTCACTGAAAAGCTCACTGCCATGGCCGAGTCAATCGCATACCCTAACAAGGATACTCACGCTGGTCACCTGTGAGCACTTTCATCTTTGTCGTCGAAAAAGGCCTTGAAATGCTGATTTTTCAATTGTTTCGTTTGCGTCGTCTTCTCCCTCTCCCTCTCTCGCCTTCTCCTACATGTACAGTGAGCATGACGCGGCACACGGCGCAAGCTTAGTAGAACATCAGCCAGCTACTGGTATGTGGGGTGAGTAGTTTCGTCAAAACCGTTGACTTCCGTCTGTTCTTTACTGATTGGATTTCGACTCGTTCATAGATCGCCTTCACGGTGAGAACACTATCCGACAAATTAGGAGTCAGGGAGATTGTGGCGTAGGAATGGAGGATGGTCTTCAAGGAAAAGCGATCAGACAACAAGAGGTTCGTTTCCTTCTCTCACTCAACGTTCCGTGCTGGCCACTCCCATGGTTGGATTGTCGTTCCCATACTGACGCTCTCTGTTTTCGTTTACTCCAGCAAGTAGCCGAACGATCCCGTTTAGCTCGCGAAGGTCTTTTCGAACCTCACATGTCGCACGAAGCCATGACGAACCTCACGGAAGAACACCGGGACGTAGCTTCGGGGTCCAAAGTGTTCGGAGGCCCAGACGTACAATCTCAAATCGCCGAAACTCTCAAAGATGGAGGAATCGGAAAACAGGTGCTTGAAAACCAAAAGTTGAACTAAAGATTTCTCTCTCTCCCTCGCATGTGCATAGTCTCTCTCTATCTCTCTCTCTCGTTAATAGCATCAGTATCCCCTCCGTTTTGTATGAAACAAAGTCACTAAAGTTGCAGTATCCAGATTTTCCTCTTTTCCTTTTTTTGAGACTTGTACAGCGAGATGGTTTCGAACGGACTACAATTCTTCTTCCTCTTCCTCATCGATAACGTGGATCGAGGATTGTCGACTACTCTCAGGACTAGCAGGAGCATCATGGAAACCTGCGAGAAATGGAAACCAGCAAGAAGTCAGTCTTTCGCAAAGAAAGCGAGTTCTCAGCTTGGAAAATCCTCGCCTGAATCCGACAACTCCCTCATCAACTCCTCGACAGTATGATGAGACTCTTCCAACTCTTGTTGCAATTTCGAGTTGGCTCGCTTCAAGTTTTCGAGCTCGACGAACGAAGGTCCCGTTCCAAAGTTTGGATTCAACGTCGAAAGAGGTCGAGGGTTTGAGATCGAATTCGGAGAGTTGCGATTCGTAGCTCCTCTAGTGCTTCCTGATCGAGAATCGTTACGTTCGTAATGATCGAGACGAATACGCATCTGGAAAACAGGCGAAAAGAATGAGCGAAAAAAGAAAGCAAGAAGGAAGAAAGAGAGAACTCACCTCTTTACAAGCCTCACTCGCGTTGATCTCCCTAGGTAATACTTGATCCCTCTCGACGTTCTTCTCACTCAATTTCGCCAATTTAGACCCTTGCATCTCCAACATTTCACTCCTAGAATAATTCCCTTTCCCCCCAACGAGTGAATGCTTGATGTTCTCAGGTCTCCTCGAGAGTTTCTTCGTCAATTCAATCACCTGTTTCTCCAACATGGCAACTTTCGGTTCTTGTCCCATTTTGTCGAGATTCGTAGAATCAAACGGTTTCGCCATTTCGAGTTTTCGCTCCAATTCCTTGATCTTGTCCTTGAGACCATCCCTCTCGAGTTCAACTTCTTTCGTAACCTTCCTCTCTCCCTCGAGGTCTTGAAGGAGCTCGCGTTCTTTCACTTTGAATTCTTCTTGCAAGTTTACGAGTTTGAGCTCGAGTTCCTCCTTCTCTGCTTCGAGTTCGCGGATATCTTGAATCGCTTCGGGAAGTCCAGGTGTCGAGCTGTCGATTTGCATGTTCGTAGGAGATTGAGAGATGTTTGAAGGCGAGGGAGGGAATGAACCCGATCCTACATTGAGTCCCAACGTGTTTGAGCGACCTCCTTCCTGATTGTGAGTAGCGATACAACCCTCCTCCATATCCGACCTGAAAGTGTTCCTCAACTCTGGATCTTCGAATGCCGATTCCTCATTGAGCGAACGGGCCGAAATTGATGAAACTCCTTCCCCCTCCCTTCTTGGTCCGAATTCACTCCCCGTTGATGCACGTCGAGTGAGTCCAATTGAAGAGGTGTCGAGAGGGGTAGGATCACAACTAGGACTCAAACTAGTACTCTTCTCACTTTGAGCCTTCAAACCGTCCATCGCGTTACTGAGTAACCTATTCGAGTTCAACTTGTAAGGGTTCGTAGGAGGGGTAGGTCGGAACCCTTCAGGTGCATGAATCGAATACCAAGAAGGGAGTCGACGACCAGCTAATTAGGGGGGAGTTTTCGGAGTACCGCGGTGAGAAAAGGAGGACTGAGCGCATAAAGATAGGAGAACTCACTCGATGGATCACGGTTAGAGCGTACACTAGTAGGACTAGTAGGAGATTTGGGATCACCACATAAGGCAGAGAGTAATGAAGAGTTTGAAACGGTTCGCTTGAGGTCGTGAGGAGTGATTGAAATCTTCAATTCTTGATTGTGTGAACTAGGGGGAGTCGAAGAAGAGGAAGAGCGGGGGGGAGGAGCATGAATGGATCTGTTCGATGGCTTTGAAGAGGTGGTAGGAGGAGTAGAGGTGGTAGGAGGAGTAGAGGTTATGTTGAGGGAGCGACTTGAATCGGGAGATGAAGCGGTGGTTGAACTGGTTTGAGCAGAGGGAGAGGACATGTAGCGTGAGGAACGTGATACTGTAGTACTACTACTCATTAGTCGCGTCGAGTAGTGCTGTATTTGAAGATGTGAAAGGAAGAGGAAAAGAGAGAAGAGAGAAAGCAAATGTCAAAATCAGCAGACTCGAATTGATTCAATCAAGAATGCTCACTCTCCCTCACCCCTTCTTGCATGGACGTGAGTAACAAACCATCAGTAAGAACGAAAAAAGAAATGGGATGAGTTGCGAAAAAAACGACAATTGCTATTTGACAAAGTGTGAACAAGGAATCATGAAAGAGAGAGAACGGTCTACAACTTTGCCGCCTTCTCTCTAATCCCTCTAACCTTCATGACTTCCCTCGCTACCTTGCCCGGTCTCCTCAAACTAGCACCGACTCCCAACATCAGCGTCAAAAGTACTAAACTACCCGCCTGATGAGTCGCGGCCAAATGAGTCGGTACGAGGTACAACAAGGTCGAAATGCCGAGTGCGACTTGGAGGATCGACATGTGGAGAGAAGCTTTAATGAGTCGATTCGTCAATGGTGGGAGTTGAGACTTGATCGATTGTCTTCGAGTGACCGCGAACAGTGTAACGATCGATAAGAATGTCGTATATGCCTACACACACTCGCAGTCTCTCAAATCAGTACATTCATCAACAAGGGAAGTGGGGAAAAGGAACTCACGAGCATTCGATGATCGAATTGAGCCGTCGTTGGATTCTCGAAGAAGTTTCTCCAACTATCACTCTTGTCGGATTTGCGACAATAGAAATCTTTCTTCAATTCCGACAGTCCTGGAGACAAGTTGAGGAAACTGTCTTGTCCCATGGTAGGCCATTCGTTGTAAATCAATCCAGCATCCAATCCTGCCACGAAGGCGCCTGCCAGATTCGTTGAACGAGTTCATGACGAGTTGAAGAGATTGAGGACGCGGAAAAGAAGGGAAGGTGTGAAGGGAAGGAGATTAGTTTTCGATTGTCCCCCAAGAAAAGGATGAAGAGAAACTTTACCTGAGAAAGCAGTCAAGAATACCAAACCACTCATTCCCGTCACGACGGCTCTAACCCTCCCCGCCGTCCTCCCCTCCAAAACCCTCAATGACTCTCCCACGCTTCCAATCCCACTCAACCCTTTCCCCATTTTCACAATTTGCCAATCCCTCTTGACTCCCAACCCCATTCTCAAACACAACGCAAACACACAAAACGCCATCCCCAAATGACTCGCCAACCTATACTGACTAACTCTCGGTACCCCTCCCAATTCTTCTACACTCTTCGAATCCAATCCACTCTTGACCATATACCACCCGAGTGCACCTTGACCACCTATCAGAGTGGCGATTCCGATGAGAGGTAACAAGGTCGTTCGGGAGAGTTGACGACGAAGGATGAAGTAGGGCAAAGGGAGGAGGAAAGTTAAACCGATCAAACGACCCAACATGCGGTGGGACCATTCCCAGAGATAAATTCGTTTGAAATCTGTTAATGTTATGTGTTGATTATTACTATATATTCACACACATTTCCTTCTCTCATAATCAGCAATCCATTTCTAAAAAGAGAGAGGGAGAAGGGAAAGGGAAGTTTACATTTTCCATTCAGGAGTTTTCCTATATTTTTCAAATTCGTTTTCCCACTCTTGTGCAGAGAAGGGTAAGACCGTTCCAGAGAGTACGTTCCATTCAGTTATACTCAACCCACTCTCTGTCAACCTCGTCATACCCCCTACGATTACGATACAGAATACCATTCCTGCGACGAGGAATAAATATTTAGATACTAATGGAGTCGTCAATCGAGGTTCTACTGTAGAAGAGGATGATGATGATGANTGGGAGGTGGTAGATGGATGTGAGGCGGTTGAGTCGGGAGTGATCGAAGCGGTTGTCGNAGTGGAGAGGAGTCGAATTCTGTTTCGTAAGAGATGAAGGGGGGAAAGAGGGGATGAAGTACGAGA
>JGI24890J29729_1001381_pt1 | contig 11107 bp, 14 predicted proteins | sample FreactcultureFD7_FD_29729 | JGI IMG/M metagenome (IMG submission 29729)
CGTCTTCTGCATCCAATAATTGCTATCTTTACACCGCAATGGTTGAGCCCCCCAAAAGGGAGAGATGTAATGTCTCTCCCTTTTTCTTATCTTTATATCATGATAGAATTCTCCGTAGTACACCATGTTATGACACTCCACAGCCCGGAGGTGTCGGCTACGGTCATTCAGCTCAAGCCTGATCAGTACAGCAATTTCAATTTCAAAAATGTACATCAGAAATCCTATCCTATACCGGGCTACCGTATCGTTCTGATTCATACTTTCGGCGATGGTGATATGAAGCTGCTGGCGGATTATTTCCTGCAGGAGAAGATCAATAAGAATCTGACCTTCTACAAACGATACAAAATATGATCCTCGTCAATCTCGGAAGTCAATCTTTTTCCCTGCCGGAGAGCTGGGACGATGTGATCCGCTCAGGGCGCTATCTCGAAGTAGTGCATATCCTGGCACTGATGCCCGCAGGCGACACCGTACCCATTCGCTATGGCGTATATGAGCAGCTGCTGCATCTCTATGCCGATGGCGCTCTGGAGGTGGCAGACATCCCGACTCAGCTGGTACCTGCAGCAGCTACCGAGCTGATCGATCAGTGCTATCCGGTGCTCGAGTTTATTTTTGACAAATTTTGCACCTCCTGCCCGCTGCCCACCATCCGCCATCGCGGTATCACCTATACCGGCAAAGGTGAAAATATGCTGCCCATGAGCGGCAAACAGATGGAGGTGTGTGCCTGGGCATATGCCGAGTGGCAGAAGACCGGCAATATCGAGATGCTCGACAAAGTGATCGTAGAGCTATACACCCCGAAATACTTTTGGATCCGCTGGCTGCTCAAGCTTATGCCATCTCTATCCCGCATCGGTACATTGCCATCAGAGACCAAGCTTGGTATTAAATTTTGGTACGAGAGCTGTGAGGCATGGTGGTACACCATGTATAAGAGCCTGTATGAAAGCAACGGACAGGTAGATGCAAAACCGGACAGCTTTGTGGTCAGCAGGCTCGTGCGGGGGCTGGCAGGTGCCAAACGCGGCATTGTGGAGCAGGTCAGGCTAATGAATCGTGATGAGATCTACTTCGAGCTGGCTGAATTAAATCGGGAGCGTGAAGCGTCGGAAGACAGAAAATAACGAAGCCCCATAAAAAGAAATTGCCAGTTTTAAAATTTTCTGTTGGAATATTTTAAAACCAAAGGTTATATTTGCTAAAACTTCTAGTGATGGCAACTGTACCTTTTCCCGTTTCTGCAGATATGATCAAATATCTGGCAACTGTCAACAGTCTCTCCAATCAGCTTAAAAATACATTGCCCGATGATGAGTATGCCAGATTTGTCTATACTCACAATGGTATCATAGCTGCCACACTGTCCGCATCTTCAGGCGAAGATTTGCAGAACTACATCACCAGTGGTCTCAATATTCCTATTCCGGCTCCAAAACCTGCTACCGGCTCATGAGTTTCCGGGACTACATATTAGCTCCACTGGAGAGCAATGACCGCAGACTAGGTATCCGTCCGCTCATGGCCATAGCTGCACTGGCAGGCATGATCAAATACGTAGAGACTCATGTAGCTCCCGATTCCGGTGTGATGAATTCATTCATCGCGCTGATCACCTTGCTGCTCGGTCTCAGCACTGCCCAAAATATAGCTGACAAGGCTATCGACAGCAAAAACCAAACCCCACCGGCACAATGAATAGAAACACACTCATAGCCGTTGTGGCGTTCTTTATTGTCGGCATCCTGATCGGCACACAGTTTCATGGCTGCAAGGGTTCTAAGCCCGCTACTGAGCTAGTCAGGGCGGATACTATCACTCGATTCATTCCGCGTACTGACACACTTTGGAAAACGATACAGCAGACAAGCTACATACCCAATACTATTTGGGGGCACGATACTACGATTGTTCACCATACATCAATCATCAATGGTCATGACACTATTTATACAACTTCTTATTCTCATAGTAGCGACAGCATATCGTATGCGGACACTCTTCGACAGGCTAATGAATTCAAGGCAATCATTTTCGACACACTTGCCAATAACAGGATCATCGGCAGGTCGGTCAAATGGGCAATTTTAGAACCGATACTGGAGCGCGATATCACAAAGTCGGTCATGATCAAACCCGCATTGGTCAAGGTCTATGTAGGTATCGATGCCCTTGGTGGCAAATCTGCGGGTAAGTTCAATGCAGATATCGCTCCGGCAGCATCGCTTGTTATTGCAGACAGGTATATGCTCGATTTAGGGTATTACATTTTTGATCAACAGGTCTCAGCTGGTTTCAAAATCAAGCTGAGCTTTAAAAAGAAGTAGTATGATGCCATTTTTTTGGACAACGCTCTCCACTCTTATCATTTTTCTTCTAGCATATTCTTTGGGTAGATATACGAAGAAAGAAGATAGTCAAAATACCACGTCGAGAACTATCACTCTCCATGTCGATACTTCAATGGCTGAGGTCGCATTTGCCAATTTGCAAAAGGCAATGAATAATCTACTTGCCACAGCTACACAGTTAAAGCTAGGCGACAACAAGTTTTTATTTCATCAACATAAAACAAGCTCTACAATGAGAAATGAACTCAGCGACGAAGTCGCAGCAGCAGAAGACATCAATTACACGATCAGCAGCGGTACCGTGACAGGTAGCAAGCAAAAAGTACTGATCGACAAGACAGACAAAACCGAAACGCCTGATGGTGATCCGGTAGACCTCAATTTCTCTACAGAAGAGCAAAACACTATCGTAGCTGCAGCTGATGCTGCTGTGAAATCAGTGCTGGACGCTCGTACAGCTGCTCAATCTTAAGAATCAGCTATGTCAGTGATAAACGACATAGCTGCGCTGTTTGAAAAAATAGCGACTACATACCCTGCTATCGGACATGATCCCGGTAGCGGGGTTTATCGCTTTTACGGTTACAATATGGACGAGTCCAATAGCGGTGATAAAAATAAAATGACATTCCCCAGGCTGGGACTGGCCATGAAGACACACGCAGGCCTGAGCGGAAGGATAGACAATACCGGCGGCTCGTTTCGCAATAACCTCTTTGCTGAGGTGATCATACTCAGCAGTACCAAGACCAATGACTATAGCGGTGAGCAGGCCGCATACGACCTGACATATAATATCATGATGGATATTGTCAGCTGGTTGCTAAATCAGGCTGTGACTCTCGGCGACTGCGGACCGTTTCCGGTGATCGGTCAGCTCGATGTCGGCAACATTACTTATGCGCGCGTCGGGCCTGTGACCCAGGATCGCGCTTTTGGCTGGAAAATGACGATTCTCTTCAAAGAGATGATGACATATAAATCTGTGAACCCTTTGAATAACATGACAGCTTAATGATCTTCTATCAAAATATCGACGAGCAGACCGGACTACCGGGCATGAGCAGAGTCCTCTGGGCTCCGCTCAATGCTATTGTGAGCGCTCCGGTATTGCCTGCCACAGGTACTACGCCCGGACAGACAGATATCGCCGTGGGTGATTTTACCTTCTCTGCCGGCAATGGCTGGATCGATTTCAAAAATGACCTGCTGAAGGGAGCTGAGATAGAATGGAAGTTGATAGGAGATGTAGCGGGACCGGGTAGTGAGGCAGTGCTGAAAGGTCGCACACTTGGTATGACCTCACAGCTCTTTGAGCAATTTAATAATATGCTGGGTATGCCCGGTATAGCACTCGTCAAGGATGGCTGTAGTGATAACCGCTGGTGGGTAGTAGGCTGTGCATGCAATCCGGCATTCTTCACTTTCGATTTCAAAACAGGTGTGAAAGGTGGCAATGATGTGAAGGGCTCCAGCTTTGAATTTAAGTCAGTACAAGGGATGTATCTCTATCAGGGTGCTATCACCATGCGCTTAGCCGCAGTGAGCGGAGGCCCGTTCAGATTGATCAGCAGTGGTCGCAGAAGAACCATACACACAGGAGGATTTAGAACAATTACTTAAAAAATCAATATGTCAGCATTAGACAAAAATATACCCGACCTCGACTATATCAACCTGATGGGAATGGATGGCAGTGAGCTGCTTGAATTCTATCAAGCTGGCACCAATGTGAGGATAACAGTTGGTGATCTATTTGGAGTATTCCTGCAGGTAACAGGTTGGAGCATGATTCCATCCAACGGTAATCCATATTCAGTTCTGCAGATAGATTCATCGGGAACTGGTATTTTCTCTGATAGTGTCTTATTTGATAACAGTGGTGTAGATTCTGTACATCTCACAGATAGATCATTGCTGGATGAGAACCGATATGTTTCACAAAATTACAATGACCGCATACTATACGATGGCGCTGCAAATCCATCGTTCAATTATGGAAGTCGTAATTTCTATGACCCAACAGGCAATCTCTCGATGAGTTCCGGTGCCCGTCAATTATACGATGATGGCGGAGCCTTATCTATCACATTTGGCACAGGTAACAAACGTCTGTATTACTCGTCAGGAAATATAATGCTGGACTTCGAAATCGGATATGCATTTGATAGCAGTGATATACCTGCTATCAATATTCCTCAGCGATATACCATTGATAACATGGGCTTACCATCTGTCGATTGGCAAAATCGCGATCTTTATAATAGCACCGGTGATGTTCTTATGTCGTTTTACAATGGAGTGCAATTCCATACTGCAGCTGCTTGGGGTTTTAGTGGAGTATTTCCTACGGTTACTAGTACAGGTTGGACTCTTGCATCTTCCTGGACACCCTTAAAAACTTTCCCAGATACGTCTACTGTATCTCTCAACGATTTGGCAAATTTAGTACAGACGCTGATCGGAGAGATGCTAAGTAAAGGTCTTTTAAAATCTTAATATTTTTCATACTTAATAAAAGCATCATGCTCACAGAACAACAACTCGCCGATAAGGCATCATTCATCGCCGCTTTCGCTACTGCTCAGACCAGTTGCGGATCGCCTGTAGACAGGGAAACTCCATTGAGTTTTTTCACTGATTTTAAAGGAACTAGAGTATTAGCCAAGGGCAAAGTACTGAATGTGGATCCTAAATCGCTGAACCCAAGTATCAAACCGCTCGGCACTGCTACTACCGTGCCTATTTTACCATCGGTAGAAGCGATCTGGGATATGAATGGCAACTGCATAGGGTCGGCTATCAGTGCTTTCGGTATCCAGCCAAGTCAACTTTCTCTCATTCAGGTAATAGAATAAGAGCATGGAAGTAGATATCAGGGTGGTCTTACCGTTAGTGGTATTCGGTGCAGGTATATGCGGTACGATCATCAGTATCTATGTATCTCAGCAGCGTGATAATGCAAAGCAGGAAGAGAAGAATGCAAATATCGCTGAGCGCTTGACCAAGCTCGAAAAGGAGAGCGATGAGCATCGTGACAAATTCAACGATATGCTACTCACGATGAATGACAAGATCAACAAGATTTACAACCTTGTCGTGAACCAAAAAAAGAACTGACATGGGACTGCAATTAGTAACACAGCCGAAAGGAGGTATTGCCTGGAGTAAGAATCCAAGCAAACTCAGCTTTATCAAGAGGGGCATAATTACCACACCGGGTAGTTATGCCCAATACGTGCTTGTGATACTCGATAGCGACCGTCCTGCTTTTGGCAATACTTTAGTTCTGAGCTGGGCAGGTGTCTCTATCACCTTTACTTTTTCTTCAGCAGATCCTACCGACCCTACTCAGCTCACGCTCTGGTCAGGATCACTATCTACCTGTGCTGTACAGCTGGTGGCAGATCTCAACCGAAATTCTATCCTGTCTCAAAGCTTCAGTATCACGCTGGTATCGACAGCAGGCAGTAAGGCTACCATCCTGATCAGAGCGCTCAATAAAGGTACTGGCTACTCGCTGACTGTGGCACATACCGGAAGTTATATCGACAGCAGCTCTGCCCTCACCGCCGGAGTGGACGAGCTGGTACCTGACGACTATGTGCTGAACATGGCCGTGGAAATGACAGTCAATAAGCTAGTCGAGCCGATGACCAGCGGACAGATCTATCTGACCGCTGTAGCCATGCCAGATATGGACAACAATATGATGCAGCTTGATTTCTACGACCTCAAAGAGATCGGCAGAACATTGCTGCAGGCATTATTGCCGTTCAATGCATTCTCGCCATATCTGATGCCGATGGCAATAGCCTATGCAAAGCTCTGGCTGACCGAATACTACAATGGCAGCCTGCGCAAAGCTCTAATAGACCAGTATGGTGATATCAACGGCTATATGCCGCTGCGCATACTCAATGGCGGTATAGCATTATCGAACTACCCGGCAGACGTAGATGAATTTTCTGTTGGCAGTTCGCCGAGTACATTTCTCACAGCTCAACCCAGAAAGAAACTGGTAGACCATGCTCAGCCTGAGTGGCTCAGTATCTATCTCACTGCTACACTAGGCAGCTCTGACGACTGGAATATACTTTATACAGTGTATTATTCTGATGGCACTACCGGTACCAGATCTGATGCCGTGACCAATCAATCTGTGCTCGATAGCATATACACTATTCCCGCAGGTTGGGACCAGTGCAATCTTGGCACTATTGATGCATCGAAAGTGGCAAGCTACTATACCGTGCAGATAGTATCACAGCACCATGGCGATCCATTGAGTGAGGTCTTTACCTATGCTATCGATACACGGTTTTTCAGACAGGTACGTTATTTCATTTTGCTCAATAGCCTCGGTGGTTGGGACACCATCCGGACCACAGGCAATAATGACCTCAGTGCGAAGTATATTAGGACTACGAATGCCCGCGCTCAGGATATCGACACACGTGCATCAGATGGAACTATTCAAATGTCTGTGAACGAGGAAGAGCAGACGTGGACCATGCGCAGCGGGTGGCTCCTGAGCCGGGCGGAAGCAGAATACTACCGGCAGCTGCTGCTGAGTCTGTATGTGGCTGAGATCAAGGTGCCATTGATTCCCAATTCGGGTTCTGTTGTTTTCAAACAGCCATTCCGCTCAGTGATCGTTCAGCCTACATCATTGAATTTCTATGAGGATACTGATTTCAAATGGTCTGTAGAGTGGAAAATGAACTATGCCAACTCTGAGATCAACTATAGTCAGCTGGCTCCCGCCGCTGAGCCTTATTTTGATAGTTTCGTTGAGTTTACAGTCGCTACCAGTGTCGGATATATCAGTTTGTCATCTACTGCCGACAATATTCAGTATACGGTCAACGGTGAAATAGTGACGCTCAGCGGATCACATCTGCTTCTTCCGGGCCTCAATGAATACCATATCGTGATCAGTGCGCTCAATCTGTCCTATCTGCGTATCAATACACCTGCCGGATTTCATAATATCACAGTGACCCGTATTGCGTCGTCTACGCTCACTACGCTTACTGTGTTGGGATTTCTGCAGGTACGTGCTGATTACATGATCAAACGTTTGCTATCGCTCTATAATATCTCTACGCTGATCATTGATACGACTGACTTCACGTTTAGTGTCGATGATGTTTTGATAGCAGTTTTGAAACTCTATCAGGGTGGTACATATAACCTTAGTCTTATTTCTCTGCCTGCCAGTACTCCTTCTGCGCTTGGATATGCCGCCAAAGCAAGTCTCACGGCAGCAGGCATCACCGTTATTACACTCTAATATGACCGAACTCGAAAGCCAGCAGTTTGAGACAGTCAGAACATGGCTGAATGGGTCGAAAAACTACATGCAGGGGGTCATGCTGCTAAAGGTCTACCATTCTGATCAGGACAAGGTCCGTTCTCTGGAGAGATTCCAAAATACCCATCTGCTGAATCAGCTGATGGATGAATTGTACAATCAGCTGAAGGCAAAAAAGAACACTAATGTCTCACCTGCTGTGCCGATAGAACCATTGATACCACAGTCAACTTCACTTATAAGTGAAGTTGCAATTGCACCTATAATTGCACCCAAAAAGGGAGCAAAGGTCAAGTCTGCTGACCTTCGAAAAATTGAGGATATCAAAAAAGCCAGGACTCAACTGTATAAGGAACGCGCCGCATTTCATAAAGAGATGGGGGATGTCGCATTTACTGATAGCGGGATCCGTAAAACTATCTTATTGAATCATGAGATAGATCGTAGGCATGAACTAGCTAAACTTATTATGTCGCACACGGTAGAGATTGACCAATATTGGGCAACTCAGGACTATTATGAGGTTCATGGCCATTTCCCTTTCGAGCATAAAGAAAAGGTCCCTGAGCCTATCCAATTGACGAATGCAGATGCACTGCGTAAGCTAATGAATGTAAGGTCTACCATTACGAAGACAAATCAGAAAATTGCCGATGCTAAAGTACTATTGCCACATCTGAGCGGCAAACCGCTGGATAAGAAAAAGAAGCAGTTGCAGGAGTGGGATGCAAAATTGAAAATAGCTGAAGCTGAAAAAGCCGAGCTGCAGCAGCAAATCCAAAAAACTACCGATGAGCAGAAAGATAATTGACCTTCTGATGGCCAGTGAGAACCCGTATGATCACATACAGTGTTATTTCCGCTTTGGAGAGAAGGTTCATTTATCTGCGGCCGACGAAACATACCTGAAGAAAATCGAATTTGTCAAAGACATGTGGCTCAATGACAATGATGAGGTCATGACCCGCAATAAGGTGACTGAGCACTATGGCTGTATGGATCGTGAGGCATATATGCTTATTCAGGATGCGAAGAAGATCTGGGCGCTCAGCGAGGAGTTTGACTACTGGGGAGAATTGCAGCTGATGAAGAGACAAGCTGAAACGGCAATTATTCAAGCAAGGGAATCCGGTGATGGTAAGATCTACAATGCGGGTTTCAAAGCCAAGTTGGAAATAATAGACCGCATGAAAAAGTACCAGGACGATTCGCGCCCGGACGATGCTAAAAATACTGTCATCATTTTCCACATGGATTATACCAAGATCGGTATCACAGAAGATATGATGGCAGAGTTTGAACTGAAGTACAAAACCGAGATTGAGCCTTATATCAAGAAGAAATTTAAAGACATCGAGACAGTGCCATTCGAAGAGATCAAATGATAGAGCAGGAATCAAAAAAAGAGATTGAGGTTTATAGAAATAAACCACAGCTGATAGTAGCAGCTGCCAATACTCGATTTAAAATAATCAAGGGAGGTCGTAGGCTCGGCAAGACTGTAGGTATTGTAGCACCTACACTGAAAGATAATATGGAAGCCATGCCGGGTAGTTCCGGATTCTTTGCCGGCAAAAGTTATCGGAAGATATTAGACCATTTGCTGCCGGAAGTTATATCAGGCTGGCGAATGCTTGGCTGGGAAGAAAACGTCGATTTTGTTGTTTGTAAAACTCCGCCAAAATCATGGCTTAAAAATACTATTGTTCGTCCTAGAACCTTTGATCACTATATCACCGCCAGAAATGGGAGTGGTATTCACTTAATATCCTTTGACCACTCCAGCACTTCAAATGGACTGGCCACTGATCACGGCGCTATCGATGAAGCAAAGCAATTGGATCCGCAGCGTGTAGATAGTGAGCTGCTGAAAACTATGTCGGGTCACGGTAGTGCCAAAACTGAGGATGGAATTTATTGGCGAGATCTGCCCGGACACACCGGACTGGTGATCACTCAGGATGGCTACTATGGCAAAAAGGATTTCAGATGGATAGATCGATATGCCGAGGATGCCACTGAATACAAGAAAATATTGGAAATTATACTGTTGCAGATGAAGCTTCAGGCTAATTTCAGCTGGGGACTTCAACAATATATCTGGGAACTGCAACGTGAGGCATTACTTTTCTTAACTCCAAGTACATTGGAGAATTTGGCAATTCTAGGAATAGACTACTTCAAAAATGCTTTCAGAAATTCGAATTTGCTTGAATTCAGAGCCTCGATCCTGAATGAGGACGTAAAAGAGGTCGAAGGTGGATTTTATACCTACCTCGATGAATCAATTCACGCCTATAGCGATCAGAATAACTACAGCCGCATAGAATCTATCGGGATTGATGCATATCGGGACGGAATCGGTAGAAACTGCCGTCTTGATAGCGACTGGCACGCAAATGAAGAGATGCGTATATCTATCGACTATGGTAGTACCTGGAACTGGATGGTGGTAATGCAGAAATATGCTAACTGCTACTGGATCCTGAAGAACTTCTTTGTAGAGACCCCACTGAAGTATGAAGATATGGTACGTCAGTTCTGTGAATATTACAAACCCCACGTCCATAAAGTGGTGAGGGTGTACGATGACCCAGCTGGGCACCGTGAGAAAGCCAACAGTACTTATACGGATATTGATACGGTTGTTAATATTCTCCAAATCAATGGCTGGCATGTGATACGTGGTAATGATCATAACGCTTATTTAGCACACCATCTCAAGTATAGAATTGTCAACTACATACTCGATGAGAGACCATCCCGCGATGAAAGATTTCCCCACTTAAGGATCAACTCTAACAATGCCTATGAAACGCTGTGGTCAATGGCTAAGGCACGAATCAAAGTGGGTACTAAAGACTTCATCAAGGACAAGGACGACGAGAAGAACAAGTCCATAGAGCAGTACAAAGCAACCCACCTATCCGACTGCGTAGATAATATACTGGGCTTCGATAATGAAGATATACTGGATGACAATCGTCCACACTTCACTGTGTAGTTGCGCTGTGCGCCGTGCTATCCGCTGTACATGGTACACGCTACTATCACTAACTCACCCGGCAGATATATCGTGTTACATAGGATTCCACACGCCCTATCTGCGTCCCCAATACATCAGACACACTTCCTACAGCTCACCTTCGCACCCGCACGAGACGTGACTGGGTCGCTCAGGTTCTCTGCGCGTCAGTAAGTCTGCAATACAGGCAGCCCCCAGCAGATGGAGCGTGTTCGTAGGACTACACACGCCCCCTCTGCGACCCTCAATACACGACATGGCACCTCCGTATCACTCAACCCTCGATTGAGGCATGGTATATGGCTATCGCTCTTCTACGGTGCCAAGTCATCATCCAGTGGAATGGGTATCATAAGGCAGCATATTTCCAGTCATTTTTTGCATGGAAATTGCCAAAATTCACAG
>JGI24890J29729_1001382_pt1 | contig 11105 bp, 13 predicted proteins | sample FreactcultureFD7_FD_29729 | JGI IMG/M metagenome (IMG submission 29729)
CTAGTGAGTGATTGAGAAGTAAACGCAAGAAGCCCACCTGCTCCACCGCCACCGCCTGCTCGGTCAGTTCTTCCACCGCCACCACCACCCGCTACGACAAGGATGTCAGCAGTTAATGATCGGCTAGGAGTAAATGTTCCTGAAGATGTAAAGGCGTGGTAGTAGTAGTTGGCATCGGATGTAATCAACCCGCCAGTTGCGTAGCCTTGGCCTTCGGCTGCAATGCCGTATAGGGTGAAGGTTGAGCCAGATACTAAATTGCCACCGCCATTAGGAGCGATAGTAATTGAAGTAATAGCGTTTGTATTCCTCCAAAGATTTACCAATGCCATCACATAGTTAACGCTTGGGTTAGCCCGCATAAGCATTGATTTATATGTGGTTGTATTAGAGTAATTCATAAAATCTAATGCCATTGTGCCAAGTGTGCTAGAACTTGCAGCGTTTACTCCATTTTGATTCCACGCATTTTGGCTTGTTGAGCGTGTAGAAACTGCCGATGAACCATCCCCATACATACGAGTTGAACTATAAAAACCAGATGAATTGTCACCGTTAACATAAATCTTCAAATCATTAACTGCTCCCGTGTCAGTAGTCTGAACATTCATCACTAAGCGCAAATCTGTATATGCTTGAGATATAGACGAAAGTGTAACTGATGAAGCCGCACTGCCAAGCACCTGTGTTTGCAACGCAACATAAGTATTAGTAGCCATTATTTAACTCCGTATAGTGCGAAGGAAGAGTTAGTGGTAAATGTATTAGATGTACCATAGATATTTATGCTAGAAATTGCCGTACTAGCGTTCATCCAAGAACCGCTTCTAAAATCTAAATCTCCAGAACCATTTAAATCTTCACCCGTTAAAGAACGAAATGTTTTATTTTTATACACGCTGGCATAATCTAAAATATCTATAATTGCTACACCAAACATTCCAGCAGTAGCAGATGCGGCGGCAACTTGACCAATGTTCATTGAATTTGATGGGTTGCCACCAAAAGCGTTAGAGCCGGGAGTGCCAGAACCAGTTGAATAAATTTGATGACCAGTATAATTGCTTCCTGTATCCCCATTTATTTGCATATAAAAAGCATCGCTAGAAGCGGCGGTACTTAAACGAGCCATAATTCTTAATTGCAAATGCGTATATCCCGTAGGAATACCTGCAAAGGTTACAGAGGCTAATCCACCACTCGGTACGGTTACAGAAGCCAGCGCATCGTACGATCCGGCAAGGGTGTAGAGATGCCCCGAAATCTGCGAGGCAAAAATGCCTGTCAGTATTGAAGTCATTAAACAATGTCTCCTACAACGCTAAAGGTTGGTGTTGCTCCGCCTGTGGTACAAATTACTTGAGCACCGGCGTACTGCACACGAATCTTAGGAGCAGTAGCAGTAGCACCAGTAGACTGAATAGTAACACCTGAACCCTGTGCAAAGGTAACTTGACCCGCACCGAGTTGAAGGATAGTAATAATATCTCCAGCCACAAATACAGATGGAGGCAGGGTAATAGTCACAGCCGAACCACCAGTAGAAGTTACCGCACCGTCAGCATCAGTAGCCGCTAGGGTATAGGTAGTACCAGATGTGGTAGAAAAAGAAGTACGTTGCTTGGACATAGGAAATCCACCAGCGGTGGCTCCATCGTGGACAACCACAGCATTCTTGGATGTATCAACGGTAAGTTCTCCAGCAAGTCCAGTAAAGGATGCGTGGTTAGCAGTAGTACCTCTGCGGCGTTGGTAGGCAAAACTCATGGTACGGTACCCCAATCAGGTGCGATAGTTGTCTGAGATGTCCACGAAGCAGTAGTTCCGTTCGTGGTAAGATATTTGCCACTGTTGCCAGTTTGGCTGGGGATATAGCTGGCTGCAGTAGTGGCACTAGCAGCAGCGCTTGTTGCACTGTTAGCCGCATTAGTTGCGGATGTTGAAGCATTAGAAGCAGACGTAGAAGCACTTGTAGCCGAGGTAGCAGCGTTAGAAGCTGAGGTAGCAGCATTACCTGCTTGTGTGCTTGCGGTAGAAGCTGATCCAGAAGCTGCTGTTGCGCTGGTAGCTGCTGCGCTAGCTGAGTTAGCAGCATTTGTAGCAACTGTAGCAATATTAATATAAGTCGTTGATGTGGTATCTGCATCTGTAACAGCACCCATATCCCGGACAAGGCCAGAACCTGTCATACCAGTAATGGTTGTGATAGCGTTGCTAGCAGTAGAGGCAGAGCCAGTTGCTGACGTAGCGGAGTTAGATGCCGATGTAGCAGATGCTGCTGCGTTAGTAGCAGATGTTGCTGCCGCGCTTGCAGAGTTGCTAGCATTGGTAGCTTGTGTTGTTGCTGTTCCCGCTTGTGCAGTAGCAGTTGTGGCAGATCCGCTAGCAGATGTGGCTGAACTTGCCGCATTTGTTGCTGAAGTAGCGGCGTTGGTTGCAGACGTAGCAGCAGATGTTGCTGAATTGCCAGCGTTTGTAGCCTGAGTTGTAGCAATACCAGCCTGTGTTGTAGCTGTGCTAGCACTGCCTGAAGCAGAAGTTGCAGATGCAGCCGCCGCTGTAGCGCTTGTTGCTGCGCTTGTAGCAGAGCCTAAAATGCTATCTACATAAGCCTTGTTGGCTGCGTCGCCCGTATTGGTTGGATTGCTAAGACCAGTAATGGTAGGACCAGTGAGAGTCTTGTTTGTAAGAGTCTGTGTATCGCTATCGCCTACTACGTTACCTGTAAGACCATGAACGCCAGAAGAGGCGGCAATGTGCTGCTCTGCTTCACGGATATCACGGGCTGTAATTACGTGGCGGATGAGAGCACCAAGGGCATGAGATTGAGCAGATGTTCCGTCAATAGCACGACTAATATATACTGTAGTTCCAATAACGTTAGTTACATCAACCAACTCTTCAGCACCAGTGCTATAGTCAACAGCCAGTGTAAAAGGGTACTGGTTTGGCCAACCCGTAGTTGCGCCTACAGACATTGTTGAAGAACTGCTAGTAATAGGAGCAGATAATGTTGTATCTTGTGCTATACTTGAATAATAACGATTAACACTCATTATCTATCCTTATCTTGAAATGTGTACTCGAGGAGGGAATTGCTCTTGCTGACGACGAACTTCAACAAGAAGTCTATCGTTGTACATTTGCTTTAACATGCGAGAAAGATTTGCTGCGCTTCCGATAGGATTTGCTGTGCCTTGTGCAGCAGCTTCAGCTGTTGTAGCAGGTACACGACCAAGGTCAAGATATACAGCCATACGATAGGCCGCTCCCAGAACAACAACTTCACGGGCAGAGGAAGGTAGGCCAGTGACAGTTTCAAATACATCTGTAGTATTGCTCATGGTTGGTGGCTTGTTGCTGTAACGAATAGTTACTGTACGACCAGGAATGATTCCATCAGATATGCTGATTGTTTTACCTGTTGACCAGGTAGCTGGATCAGCCGTGCGGTCTACGCGGTAATGACGAATAGGTAGCCATTCTTTAGATGGTCCAATTGTCTGCCACGAGATACCTAGAACATCAATACAGTCCGCTGGTAGCGGATATGTAGTACGAGCTGCCGAGAAAGAAAATGTTGTTGTGGCTGTACCAAATAGGTCTGGATAGACAGCATCGATAGCAGAGTTAATATTGCGCTCAATTGCAAAACGTGGGAACACAGGAGCGATGGTCACCCGAGTTCCAGCGGTATGCGCAACAGCAGTTGTGCCACGATAGCCGCGACCGTAAGGAGCAACAATTGCAGTATTAGACGTCTTATCAAAGCTGTCTATCCATATAAGTTCATCATCAATTTCAACTAAACCACGTGAAAGGGTAGTGCCGTTTTGGACTATAAAAGATAAGTCTGAGGCACTTATGTTAGTTGTAATTGAGGTTGCTTGATCTTGGCGTTGTGTGTAGCCAGAGAGCAACAAGTGTGTTTCATTTACAAGATCAATTAATGTTGTCATTAAGAAACAATCCTCCGTGCTGCTTCATCTTCGCCAAGTCCAACCTTGCCAATAGCAAGTAGACTCAAGATACCAGGAATGTCATCATGAAAGTTTACTCCACTATTACGATAAGCATAGATTTGATTTAAAACGTCAATGCTACGGCTGGCGTTGTGCGCACCAAGCACGACTGTACCCCAACGAGTGCATGCGCCATCAAAATCGTATTGTGGTACACCTTTAACAATTGTGCCTGCCAAACGATTCATATGATACGTTGCAGTTAAGCCATCACCAATAGCCATGGTATACCCCTTAAATTAAAGTTACTTTGAGCCTTTGTTAGTTCCGCCAACACCATCATACTGACCGTATGGATCTTGTGGGCGTCCTGTTGTGTGACCTTTAATGTCACCAATAATTGTCTTGTCGCATCCGCAATCTTTACACATATTATTTTACCTTCTTTAGTTTAGGGTTGGCTTTCTTGGCAGCAGGAGATGCCTTGCGAGTTGCAGATGCCAGTATGGCACCAGCAGCTTTGTTAGACACTCCTTCTTTTTTTGCAATAGATGCTTGTACTTTTGCAAATCCAGGATTTTTCTTCACTTGCTTACCGCTTTCTTTTTTCTTGGTTTAATAACTTTGTCCGCCGAAGGCATAATATCTGCGTTGTAAGCAGTGCCTAGTTTTTCACTAGCCTTGTGCGCTGCTTCAATTTGTCTTTTAGAAGTACCAGCTGGTTGAATACCTTGGCGTCTAGCCTCGCGGTAATCGGAAAGTTCTTTTTCCCATTTTTTACCTGGCATGGAATCTGCTCTACCAGCGTCACCCGTGCTTAGCTGAAGTGTTGCAATTTTGCAGGCAAAACAACCCCATACGTATTTGTCGTGATCGTGGGTAGATTCGTCTTCTGAATAGGTTGGCAAGATGTCCCAGAATTCGTCGCACTTGGTGCAACCATATTCCAAAACAACAGTAGCAAATCCATTCTCACGGTCTATTCCCCATTTATTAACTTTGTGTACGTGATCGCAAGTCATTTTTGATTCCCATCATCATCTTAATGTTGCGTTTAATTCTTTCGTTTTCTGGGCCTTTGCCCCGGTAAGCTTCTTGGGCAAATGCGATAGCCGCATCTAGTTCCTTGAGCTTAAAAGCAGCTTGGGCTGCTATGTCGTAAGCCATCCAATTCCAGGCCTTAGGCTCATGGAGATAGTGGATAACTTTGGGTAATTCAAAACATCGGATAGCGGCATTTAGAGCTAGCTCGTTTTCACCGCTTCTAAGGGCATCAGCAGCCAATCCTAGCCACGATTCCCCTTGGTCGGGGCAGAACTCTATACCTTTAAGGAACCAGTGCCTAGAGGGCTGATTAAGGCCTCTAGCAGCGTCCCCCGCCCAACGGCAGACAGCGCCTAATTCATGCTCCATACCACCTAGGGTGAGTACTTTTTCAGCACTTTCTAAGACTTTGTCCCACTTGTTATAAAAATAATATTCTCGACATAGGTATATCCAAGTGCGCGCATCATCTGGCATTTCTTTGGCAGCATCTTCCAGCATAGGAAGATACAACCCTCTGGACTTGGTTACATCTGGTTTATGGTTAATAACAGCATTGGTATCACAATGGGTGTAATCCTCATTGCCGTCCTCTCGGACGAGTGCTTCATGGCATGGCCATTTCCACATCCAACCATCACGGCTATGAAGTCTTTGCATCTTCCATGAAAAGCCAGTGTTAAGATAAACCCAACCCATGTGTGCTCCTGGCACCCATTGCTTGCGTATCTTACGGTAAAAATTCTTTTCTGGTATTTCGTCCATATCTAAAACGACGCACACATCTGCATCTTCTGGAACTAAGGCTAGCGCCTGATTTCTTGCTGTATCAAATCGCCAAGGCGATACAACGGTACTTCCTAAGATAAGATTCTTTGCTTCACTTAGCAATTCTACTGTGTTATCTGTAGAGCCAGTATCAAGAATAATTCTATAGTCTGATTCTTTGGTAGCCTCGAGCCACCGCTTAACATGCTTTGATTCGTTTTTACAAATTGCGTATGTTGCTATTTTCATTTAGTAAGTCCATTTCCATCAAAATGACTTGCTTGTTAAATTTAAGAGATTGGTGTAATTGTTGCACCATATCCCGCTGCGACCAACTGGTCATGCTCTTGTTGGGTTATAGTATAAACATGCCCACCAATATAGGCATATTGTGCTGCTGCTACTTCTGATACTTCAAATGTACGTTGACGCGTTACTACGCCATTGGTCATAAGAAGTGTGTCTGCACGGTCAATGGGATAACGCCAAAACAATGCACCAAAGCCAGCAGGTGCTTCTTTAGTTACTGGTGGTGTAAATGTGTAGTTAGCCATATTATTCCTTTGTTATGAGAGACTCCCCCCGAAGGGGGAGCCACTCGACCTAATTAATTATTAGGCTAGGTGAATTGAAGACGTTGTCTCAACGCGGATCAAGGCTTCCTTACGGTAACGCTTGAATCCAAGAACGCCGTACCATCCGATTGGACGGAAACGCATCAACTTATCAACGATTGGACCAAAGACCACGTGTGGTTCTTCAGCAACCGCTTCTGCAAGAGCTTGCTTACCAGCAACAAGAGTACGGAATACACGAGTACCACCAGTACCGTAGGTATATGAGGTTGTACCAAATGTACCTGAGTATGAGGTGTTAGCTGTTGCTCCGATTGCGCCGTCTGCGGTGTTGAACATACGTGGAGACTCGACGAACATCGCGCCTTCGTAGGTTCCAATTGTTCCTGGCCAGAACTCAGAAGAACCTGTCTCTGAGTACTTGTGATCGTCGCGCCATCCACCTGAGCCGGTCTCAGCACGAAGGTCGTGTGAAACTTCTGGGTGGATACCAACATAGTAGTAATCTCCTTGACGAGGAACTACCTTGTTAGCGCGTAGCTTAGCTACAGCAAAACGGATATCACGAGACTTAATTGTATCTGGTGGGTTACCTGTTCCTGTGCCTGCTGTACGGATGAGGCCTTGTGTTACACCAGCGGTGTAAGAAGCATCAAAGGTAGAAACTAATGAACCATTAACTTCAGCAATTGCTTGCTCTCCACCAACGATTTCATTAAGTGCAACAGTATCGAGAGAATCGAGCATGTTGTATGAGATGATATCGACAAGAGCTGGGTCGATGTCAGAGAATGAGAACAACTCAAGCTTACGAGTGACGAGTGAAGCGTTACCGTATTCGTTGAGTGTTACTGTGATAGGTGTTGTTGAACCTAGAGCAATTGCGTCTGGATCTGTTGTCTCAGATAGTGGTGTGCTGTTTGCAGCCATGTCTGAGTAGATGTTGAACACAATTGAAGAACCAGGCATAGCCTGTTGTACTGGCTTCTTATCCGCGAGATCGCGGACCATAGGCACAGCACGAAGTGCGAGTTCGATATAGCGGTCATACGCTGTTTGTACAATGGATGTACCAACGGCTGAACCGGTATTGTTCGTTCCTGTATAGGAAGTCGCCATGATGCGTTACCCCTTTCTAAGGGTTAGTGGATGAATTAAAATGCTCGACGACCAGAGCCGCTGTAACCGTTGACACCTGTAATTGCGTCTAAATCCGCTTTTGTCAAGTTAGGATTGTTAATACGCGCTGATAGGTCTGCAACGTTACTAGCTGGAATAGCAGTTTCAGTAGCAGAGTTAATGCGCTGATACTGACTTGCTGTTTCCTGTCTCTTTTCGTCTATTGCGTCAGGTTCTTGTTTGGTCTGAAAACCGAATACATCGGCATTGTCAGTAAGCCAAGCATCAACCTGCTCGGGTGTTGCTACGTCGCTCGGAATGAACTTAGCGATTTTGCTAGGTACACCCTTCGAGTCCAGCACGTCTTTGACTGTACGCTCACGGAGTTGGGAGTCGCGCAACGCGTTGGCTTCTCTTAGTTCCTGGTTTTCTTTTTCAAGACGCTTGAGCGCCTTACGAAGTCCTGCCGGGATCTGTTGTTCCTGTGCAGTTGTATCTTCGTCTTCGTCGTCGTAGTCGTATTGGTTCGCCATTTAGGCACTCCCTTTTCTATAGTTAACGCAGGCCACATCAATAATCAGGGGAGAGAATTGATGGCTCCTACTACCAGTCGTAGTACTAGATCCCAGTGCTGGTCAGCTGGGCAAGTTTGTTAGAAGGTTCCTGATGTAGAACCAAGAAGTGAGTTTTTATCCACTCCAGATGAGCCTGAAAAGGCATTTACTTCCTGTTGTTGAAGTTTCTTTAATTGGGCTTCAGCTTGCGCTCCGCCTGCGCCACCAAAGGTAGCTGCGGTTAAGTTAGCTTGTTGCTCTGCTGCTGTTCCAAATTGAGAACCAGCTCCGCCATAGATGGCAGCTAGCTTCTCTTCAGTAGGCAAGGCTTGTCCAATCGACTGGAATCCTTGTTCTGCTTGAGATTGGGTTACACCAAGAGTTGCATATTGGTTAGCAGTGTTTTGGTCAACTGAAAGACCTTGTCGAGCACCTGCAGCGCCAAAGGTTGCTGCCGCTGTCTGACGTTGTAGCAATGGAAGAGCAGTATTAGGATCTAGCGCATGAGCAATCATATCACCAGAACTTAGCCCATAATAATTTTGAAGAGTTGCTGTGTAGAAAGGATCTTGGTTAGCAATAGATTTGGCTGCGGTATTGACACGGTCTTGTAACTCCGTGGGAGCGATGTCAGCACCAATTAGATTTGCCATCTGTGTAGAGCTATCATAGAAACCTTGAGGCAATCCAGCAGACTGGATAATTGCTCTATATGAATTTTCTGTTGCAATGTACTCAGCAGGAGATAAAGGTGTTTGGCCATTAGCAATACGTGTTACGTTACCAGCAAAGCGTGTATTCCATGCAGTAGCCAAAGACTTTACATTTGGGTCTGTAGAGTTGGCAGAGCCTGGATCTTCAATCAATGCCTGAATGGTAGAAGCATCATAGTTGTTTTGAACCATGCCAAGAATGGCATTACTGATGGTTGTACCAGTTGCTGAGTTTTCAATACCATAGCCGCTAAGCGTTGATGACAAAAGCTGTATAGCGTTTTGATCGCTAACAACCTTTTGAGCAGCTGTTGTAGCAGTGCTTGTATTTTGAGCTGAAGTAAGCGCAGTAATCTGTTGAGTCAATGGAAGAACTGCAGCTTTAACAGCATTATCTACATCTGCTTGAGTAAGGGTTGGAGCCTTAACATCATTGCCAGTGCCGCTGCTTGTGCCCAATGGAGTTTTAGAAGAATTAGTGGTATCGGGAGGCGTTGGAGCTAAAGGTGTAACACCAACAGCATTATTAGCAAGACGCTGTGTTTCTAAAGTAGACATACTTGCAGCTGAACTTGTAGCAGGTACTATGCCTGCAGTAACTGTTCCACCATCAATAGTTAGTTTATTAGCCATTATCCACCTGCTACCATTCCAAAGTTACGGAGAAGCGATGTTGCTGTGTCCATAAGACTGTTACGAGCATTAGTGGTTTGCAACCATTCTGGACGTTGTTTAATTTGAGTCATAAATTTATCTAGAGCCATAGGCGTAGTTCCATCACCCTGCAAAGCAGTGGTAATTGACTGACCTAATCCCTGAGTATCGCCTAGGCTAATTTTGTCCGGGCTAATCTCAAGAAGATTAGATGCTGCATTAATGTAAGGACTAGCCAAAGATTTAACGCTCATACCTTCTTTGATACGATTAGCAAATGGAGCATAAGTTGCAATGGCTTGTTGTTTAATATAATTTTGCTGCTCTTGTATTGTTGTTGTGCCATCTTGAATAGCTTTGGCTGCATTGGCATAGTAGTCGCCAGCAGAACCTTGCTGTGATGGAAGTAACATTGGACTAATGCCCATGCTTTCAGCATAGTCAGTAAGCGCTTGTGCGTTCTGTCCAATAACACCAGCATAGACATTTTGGTCTGTCTTAGCTAACGATGTATGGTTAGATACGTACTTATCAATAGTAGCTTGATCTGGTATGTTATTATAGTAAACATTAAAGAAGCTGTTCACACCGTTATGCTGATCTTTATATGCAGCATCAATTGCTGCGCTACTTGTTAAATCAATCTTGGCACCAAATACAGATGGGTCTTCGCCTTGCGCAATAGCTGACTTTTGTAGAATGTCAAGCTTGTCATTATATTGCAGGCCCCACATTTGCTTGTTGTCATAGTATGCAAGACTTGAATCACGGTAAGCTTGGTTAATCTGATCCCAGGGCTTTTGCCCAGTTGAATCAGTATAGTTTTTAACAGCATTGCTAAACTTAGTAGCAGACCAACCATTAGTTGCAGCTTGCGCAAGTAGATTTTTCATCCATGGGATGGTAAGCGCCATAGCGCCAATTCCGCCGTACTTGTCAGCCCAACTTTGATTTAACTGGTCAGTAGTTACTGGACCAAAAGGTTCTTGAGAAACATATCCACGAGCATCTGGCTTAGCAACAGTAAGTGGATTAAGCGTAGAATTATTTCCTGCAGTAGAATTAGATTGCGTGCTTTTACTTACGGTTCCATCTGGCATGGTTGCACCAACAGCAGTTTTGTAGGAACCATCAGGATTCTTAACTGGTTGACCATTCTTGTCATATACAATAGTAGGTGCTACGCCATTAACGTTTCCATTTTGGTCTACAATTTGAGTTTTGTAGGAACCATCAGGATTTTTTTCTGGTTTACCATCTGCGCCAAAAACAAGAGTAGGAGCAATGCTACCTTCATTTGTGGTTGTTTGAGAAGTTGGTCCTACTTTGGTATTTGGAAAATATTGGCTTTGAAGCGCTGCTGCACCAGGCGCATCCATTTTATAAAGATTATCTTGAGCATCTGTGTACTCTTTAAATATATTGGCAAGACCATCTTTAGTAAGAATGCCTGCTTGATATTTAGCAATAGCAGATTTAAAATTTGCAGCAGACTCTTCTGCAGCATTATAAGCTTGAGTTAATTGAGCGTTAGCTCCCTTATCTTCAATGGTATAATCATTAGACTTTGGCTTACTTGTTTTTTTTGCTTTAGGTTGAACATTTAATGTACCTAATTGCCCAAGAAAAGCATCAAGGTCGGAATAGTTTTTGGTTGTATCAGCCATTGTAACTTCCCTTTGATGAGTCTGCCATTTGCTTTAAGGCGTCCATGTA